>Ga0193752_1001703_pt1 | contig 17832 bp, 19 predicted proteins | sample H1c1metaG_FD_144924 | JGI IMG/M metagenome (GOLD analysis project Ga0193752, IMG submission 144924) | Soil microbial communities from a riparian zone of the East river system, Colorado, United States - H1c1 | ecosystem: Environmental > Terrestrial > Soil > Riparian zone | place: USA: East River...
ATCCACAACCCGAAGCAGACATTCGACTACGCGATGCTGAGAAGGTCGATCACTCGATCGAGATACCCCAACCAACAGGCGACCACGCGCGCGAGTTCGTTCGGACGTGGTCAGTGAAGGAATGAGTCCTCAATTTCTCGCCATGCTGCCCGAAGAACTGCAGGCCACCGCTCATGATGCTGAGCAGATCGCCGGGTGTGAAATTGCCGTCGTCCCCAACGCATCGGCAAGCGAGTGGAAGCTAGTTTGGTCGTCTAGGCGGTGCGAGCTGCAATTGGTTGATTTAACAGGCACGTTCTGCTTCTACGGTTCAGTAGAGGCTTCGAAGGATACACACAAGCAACTATGACCGGTATGTGACCTATTAGCCTACATTTCGTCGCAGATGAACATGCATGCACGCGAACCGGCTGAAATCGTCTCATTTTGTTAGAGAGGTTTACAAGTTGCTTCAGTAAAGTCAACTATAATCTTCCCTGTCAAGAGGGGAGATTTGGTAAAAATGATAAAACAAAAAGAGAAAACGAATCCTGGATCTATGTTTCGTAACGCGGCTCTGGTTGTTTTGACTGCTATCTCGCCTATTGCCGCTGGCGTCGAATTGGTTACCAACGGCACCTTCGAGACGGGAGCCGGGGGTACTGCAACCGGATGGTCGGTGCAACTGTCCGATGTTTTTTCTGCAACGATGGCGCGTTCCAATGTGCCTTTAAGCTCTTGCTGCGCTACCGTGCCGGTTAACCCGATAGCCGGTTTCTCCATGATGACAACCCAGACTGGCGGATCATCCAGTGCCGCGTTTCAACTAATCACCATTCCACTCAGCGCACATTCGCTGACGTTCTCGGGATCGGTCATTGGCAACTTGAGTACTACTGCTTCAGATGTCACCCGTATCGATATTTTGCCGAACAGCGCAAATCCATTAACGGGAACGGCACTGGCGACCCTCTATGTTCGCGACGGGACTCAGGGTAACCAGGCGCTAACGACCATTACCGCACCGGTAACGGGATTGAATGGTCAAACCGTTATGCTGCGGTTGTTTACGAATGCATCCAGTAATCCGAATATGTTTGCGTTTGATAACATCAGCTTAGCTGCCGTGTTAACGAGCAATGTGTTTGCAGCATCGCAGGCATTCTCGAACACGCCGGCGTTCAATGCAGCGCAGGTCATTGATGCCAACCCCAATCTGCAAAATCTGTTCAGCGCGCTCTCTACTGATCAACAGATTTCCAATGCGGCTACGCAAACCCTGCCCGTGCTGTTCGGCGCGTCTTCGCTGGCCACTCAAGGGATACTCAGCAACATCAACCATCTTATTGAAGCCCGTCAAGATAACAACCGGGGAAAGTCCTCTGGGGATGACTTTTCCGGTGACAGAAATTTCTGGTTGAAGCCCTTCGGCTCGCAGGCAGACCAGAAGGAAAGCAATGGCGCGGCGGGATACAAAGCCAATACGTACGGCGTTGCCTTCGGTTTCGACGGCTCGCCATCCACAGGGTTGCGCCTCGGCGGTGCCTTCGCTTATGCCAAGAGTGATATCACTGCGCGGTCGTCCGTTGCGCCACAAAGTGCTGACATTAATGTGTATCACCTGATTGGCTACGGCAACTATAGTTTCAATGATCGTACCTACGTTAACGTTCAAGCCGACGTCGGGCAGAATACAAACAGGGGCCGCCGTAACATCACCTTTGCATCCAGCGTAGCGTCGTCCGACTACGACAGTTACGTTGCGCACGTCGGCGTTGGTCTTGGCCATACTTACGCGCTCAGCAGTCAGACCAAACTGACGCCGTCGATCCGCGCAGATTACACTTGGATCAAAGACAAAAGCTACACGGAAACGGGTGCAGGACTCCTCAATCTGAATGTCGACAGCCGCACAACGAAAGCCTTGGTTTTCGGCATGGATGGCAAGCTGGCACTTAATCTGAATGCGCAGACGACGTTGGTAGCCAACTTGGGTGTCGGTTACGACGCGTTGAGCAAGCAGGCGGCCCTAACCGCGACCTTCGCTGGCGCGCCGGGTGCGTCCTTCGTAACTTCTGGTATTGATCCCAGTCCGTGGCTGGCGCGCGGCGGCATCGCTTTAGCCTACCGGGTTAAGGGAAGCTTCGAAGTGATAGTCGGCTACGCCGCCGAAGTACGCGAGCGGTTTTTGAACCAGACTGCGTCGGTAAAGGCGCGCTGGTCGTTTTGAGTTGATTAAACGCCATGGCGATGGCCGCGGGGATAACCTTGCGACCATTTTTTTTGCGGAAAAATCATGCGCCTAATTTGAACTTGCAAATCATGAAGCGGCTTTGGATTTGCCTTGGCTTCCTGCTGCCGGCATGCGCGAGCGTTCAGTCGCCGCTTGAGCGGCGCAACGTTGCGGACACCATCGCCCATAAGCAAGATTGGAAGCGTTCGACGATACGAACCGGCGAATTCGATCTGATGGCTTATTTCCCTTCAATCCGGGCTAAAGCCGGCATCTTGACGATCTACATCGAAGGCGATGGGTTTGCCTGGATCAATGGATCGCAACCCTCAGACGATCCGACACCGCTCGATCCAGTGGCCTTGCGGTTGGCGCTCGCGCATCCTGTAGGAAATGCTGCATACGTGGGCCGGCCCTGCCAGTATATAGACGCCAAGATATCGAACTGTCCTATGCGTTACTGGACAGACAAGCGCTTTGCACCAGAGGTTGTCGAGGCTACCAGTGCGGCCATCGATGTCGTGAAGCGTCAATTCGATGCAAACAAACTGACACTGGTCGGATATTCGGGCGGTGGGGCGGTTGCGGCGTTGGTCGCTGCCAGGAGAAACGATGTGGAACGCCTGGTAACTGTCGCGGGCAATCTCAATCACCGTGCATGGACAACCATTCACCGTATTCAGCCGCTTGATGGATCGCTTAATCCGATCGATGAAACAGACACGCTGCGCAAGATCAGGCAATTGCATTTCGTCGGCGGAAAAGATAGCAACATCACGCCGGACTTAGTTCGTAGCTTCGTAAATCGGTTTCCGGAAAGTCAGCAACCGGCCATTCAAATTGAATCAAAATTCGATCACCGATGTTGTTGGGCCCAGGAATGGGCGAAACTTTGGCAACGCCTAGCGCCGATTGGTATATGAAAAAGGCCTCGGCAAAGTTATCGTGAGGCCAACAAATCTGTTGAAATAGTCGTACGGTGTAAGCGTAATAGGACGCGCATCCCTTGGGCGTAAAATTATTCAATTTCCAGGATGGTAATGCCCATGTCAGCTGCGAAACCTGAAAACCATGAAATCACGGTAGAAAGTACTGTCATGATCGCCGTGCGCGACGGCGTCAAGCTCGCCACTGACATTTACCGGCCGGCGCGCAACGGCAAAGCACTTGAAGGCAAGTTCCCCGTGATTCTTGAACGCACGCCGTACGGCAAAACGCGCGCGTCGCGCTCCGAAGTCGACCGTGGCGAAACACAGCCGCGCTTGCGCCCACGAGGCATGGGGGAAGGATGTCATCCTGATTGCGGGCTCAGCGCAGTTATGTAGGACAATGACTCAATTCTCCAATGAAGAATTCGCTCCGAGGCGTCCCGCTAAATGTTGATGCTGTGGCAGTATTGGAAAGCCAAGTCAGGAAGCATAACCGTTACTGTTTCACTTATAACGGGGAACCGATCCGGCGGGAATTAACCAATACCGCATGGCATACAGCGTTAGGGAAGGCAGGAATCAAGAATTTCCGGTTTCATGATCTCAGGCATACATGGGCATCATGGCATCGTCAGGCGGGAACGTCTTGCGATGAGCCGAAAGACTTAGGCGGCTGGAAGTCGCGTGTAATGGTGGATCGTTACGCGAAGTATGCAACAGAGCATTTGGCGGTCGCAGCATCGCGGATCGAAAGCGGAAGGGGCGGAAATGTTATTCAGCTCTCCACGTTTTCCCCACGCCAGAAAGAGCAAAGGGCTAGCGCCTAACGCTAACCCCTTGATTTGAATGGTAGGCGGTGCGAGATTCGAACTCGCGACCAACGGATTAAAAGTCCGCTGCTCTACCGGCTGAGCTAACCGCCCTCAAAAAGGGGCGAATTCTACCGCCCATGCCGGGGTGGGTCAACCTTGGTGCCGATTTGGATTAGGTCTCGCGCATCATTTGCCAGTACTGGAATTTCATGGTCGTCACGGCGCCGGCGACAATGGCGACGAAGGTGAACATGGAACCCATCGCCAGCGTGGACATGCCGGTAATCGCCTGCCCCACGGTGCAGCCCATGGATAGCACGCCGCCAACGCCCATCAGCGCGCCGCCCATCACATGATTGACGAAATCGCCGAAGGACGCGAACCATTCGATGCGGAAATTTTTGGTGGTGATCGCGTAAATAAACGAGCCGCTGATTACACCGGCAAGTGCCACCACGCCGAAGTTGATGAGCGACAGTTTGGTCGGGTCAAGCAGGTAGCGCACGGTATCGCCCATGGGGCTGACGAAGGTATATGACTGCACCTGCACGCGGCTGGGAATGTCAGTAGCCATCTCGGCATATTCTTTCCATGACTGGCCGAGCGCACCACCGGTGAGATACCAGCCGGCAACCACCACCAGGCCCACGACGGCACCGCTTAACAGGTTGTCGAAGCTGCCGCGAAAATCTTTTGATTTAAAGACGAAGATCAGCAGGCTCGCCGCAAACAGCAGCGCCACGACGAGGTTGATGGTTTTCGAGGGCGCATAGCCCATCAACCGCGCAACAACGTCGCCAGCCTGCTGCGTGGGTATACCGTGTTGCGCAAGGTTGATGGTTGCCGGTTGCAGCCAAGGCAGGAAAGCTTTTTCAAACAGCGGCGACCACAGCATCAGGTACGAGGCGATCATGCCAACCAGCAACACTACCAGCGATTTCAGATTACCGCTGCCCACGCGCACCAGCGTTTTGTTACCACAACCGCTGCCAAGCACCATGCCGATGCCGAACAGGAGTCCGCCTGCCAGATAGCGCGGCCACGCAAAATTCGCGCTGCGATAAGGCGGAAAAGTATCACCGGAAAGGTTGATCGTGCCCGCGGCTTCAAGTGCAATCACGCCAAGCAACGCCACCGCCATCGACAACACCCACGCGCGCATGCGTCCGGTGTCGCCGATGTTCACCCAATCGGACACCGCGCCCATGGTGCAAAAGTGCGTTTTGTTGACGACCGCGCCCATAATCACGGCGATCAAAAATACAGCGCCAAGGACTTGATGATGAACGGTGAATTCCATGATGGATAGCCTTTGTGCGTACCGTGACTATATCATAAGTATTTGTTTTTATTGAATATTTTTGTACCGCGTTGGATCGACCACCGCAGCCTGTTCAAAGCCTGCGCGGCGCAGCCGACAGGCATCGCATTGACCGCAGGCAAGCCCGTCGTCGGTCGCCTGATAACACGAGACCGTCAGCCGGTAATCCACGCCGAGCGCGATACCTTTGCGAATGATGTCGGCTTTGGACAGCGCGATGATCGGTGTGTGTATCGTGAGGCGCTGTCCTTCCACCGCGGTCTTGGTCGCCAGATTCGCCATGGTTTCGTACGCCCTGATGTAATCGGGACGACAATCGGGATAGCCGGAGTAATCGACCGCGTTTGCGCCAAAGAAAATGTCGTTGGCGCCCACCACTTCGGCATTCGCCAGTGCGAAAGACAGCAGAATGGTGTTGCGCGCCGGCACATAAGTTACCGGTATGCCGGGCGCTATGCCGCTCGTGGGCACGGCGATACTCGCGTCCGTTAAGGCAGAACCGCCAAACCCCGCAAGATCAATTTTCACCACGCGATGGTGCGCAGCGCCCAACGCTTGAGCCAAACGGGTCGCGGCAGCCAGTTCGGCGCGATGACGCTGGCCGTAATCCATCGACAGGCAGTGGCAGGCATAGCCCTGCTCGCGCGCCAGCGCGAGTACGGTAGCGGAATCAAGTCCGCCGGAGAGCAGGACGACAGCGGTTTTCATGCGGGCACGCGCATCTACACGCAACAATGGAAACCGCAATTGTACTACCGGCGCGAATTATCGCAGCGTCGTCAGACGCCGCTTGGCTTTCTCCGCCGCTTCGCTGCCCGGATAACGCGCGACCAGGGTGTCCATGGTCTTGCGCGCGTTTGCGCTTTCACCCAGTTCGGCCTGCGAGCTGGCAATGTTGAGCAGTGCATCCGGCGCGGATGGGCTGTCGGGATAGGTTGCAATCAGCTTTTGCTGACTGGCGATAGCGTTGCGGTAATCGCGCAGATTGAAATAAGAATCGCCGATCCAGTATTGCGCACGATGCGCCAGCGGACTTCTGGGATATTGCCCAAGAAACGACTGGAACGACTTAATCACTCCCTGATAATTGCCGATGCGCCGCTGCTGTTGCGCCGCCTCGTAGACGCGCGTTTCATCCGCAGAAGATGCGCCTGCGGCCGCCGCGGTGGTGGGCGCAGCGGCAGCAGCGGCAGCAGGCGCGCCGTCGGGTGGCGACGCGCCCACGGGCGCACTGCCACCCTGCTCAAAGCGCCGTATGCGCGTGTCGAGATCGACATACATATCGCGCTGGCGTTTGGCGTTGCTTTCGACACCGTTGTTGACTACCTCGATCTGGCCGCGTACGTTCTGGATTTCGCGCCGCAGCGACTCAATCTGATTCACCAGTTCAAGCATCGACTGCTGCGAGGCCTGGGTGCCGCGCGTCGCTTCTTCAATTTTGCCTAGGCGCGCCGACAGCGTATCCGCCTGATTTTTGAGGTCAAGCCTTAATTCGTCGAGACGCTTGGCCTGGTCGGCCACGCCTTTGCGCGCAACATCATCACCAAACAACGCCGCGCGCGCCGGCGTCAGCAGCATAAATGCGCAAAACCCCAGGAGGCAGGCATGGGCCAAACCCGTTTGAATGCGTTGCCTCACCCTTCGCACCTCACGCTTTATTCACCCTGATAAACGATTTCCGCGCGACGGTTTTCCGAAAACGCGGATTCGCCGGTGCCCTGTGTGCGCGGTTTTTCTTCGCCGAAACTGACGGTTTCGACACGCGCACCCTCTGCACCCAGCACCGACATCATTTGCTTCACCGCGTCGGCACGGCGCTGGCCCAGCGCGATATTATATTCGCGGCTGCCACGCTCATCGGTGTGGCCCTGGATAACCATTCTGGCCTTGCCATTCTGCGAAATATACTTGGCGTGCGCCGAGACGATCGGCCGGAACTCTTCCTTCACCAGGTTGCTATCGTAGTCAAAGAAAATAACCCGCTTGGACAAAATGTTATTCGGATCGCGCAATGCCGGATCCCCGGCCAGCGCCGTGCCCGGATCAATCTTTCCAGGCGTAACGGGCGTGGTATCAACGGTGATCGGCTTTTTAGTCTCAATTGGTTTTTGCAGCGTGCGGTCTTCAACCTTCGCGCCATCCTGCTCTTTGGTCGGGGTGCTGCTGCAAGCGGCCATCATTGTGGCAATGATGAATGCTGATATTATTTTCCGCATGTTCAAGCTCCTTTTTTAATGGTCGATGGACACAATCTACTTACTGACAATCGGGCCCCACGCTGGTTCCCGAATGTCGCCAGTATCCTCGGTAAATCGTTGCTTTACCCGGCCATCGCTGGAGATGGCACCTAATATACCACGCCCCCTGATGTCGCTCGCGTACAGAATCATGCGGCCGTTGGGCGAATAACCGGGCGATTCATCGACGCCACCGTCGGTCAAAACCTGAATCTGGCGCGTAGCGAAATCCTGCACTGCGACGGCAAAACGTCCGCTGCAACGATGGATCAGCGTAAAGCTTTTGCCGTCAGGACTATGGCGCGCTGAAACGTTGTAGGCGCCCTCAAACGTCACGCGCTGCACCTGGCCGCCGGATACCGAGATCCGATAAATCTGCGGTGTCCCGCCGCGATCCGAAGTAAACAGAATCGAGCTGCCATCGGGCGAAAAATTCGGTTCGGTATCGATGGCATTGCTCGACGCGAGGCGCTGTGCTTGTCCGTTGCCGTCGGCATCGATCAAAAACATCTGCGAACCGCCGTCTTTGGACAGCACCACCGCCAGGCGCCGTCCGTCCGGTGACCAAGCCGGCGCGCTGTTGCTGCCAAAAAAGTTGGCGACGGCTTTACGCGCGCCGGTGGTAATCGACTGCACATACACCACGGGCTTTTTCTGTTCAAAAGATACGTACGCAAGACGCGTACCGTCGGGCGACCATTTCGGTGAAATAATCGGTTCGTTCGACGACAATATGGTTTGCGGCGCGAATCCGTCAGCATCGGCCACATGCAGCGCGAAGCGTTTGCCGGGCAGGCGCACCACGTAAGCGATGCGCGTGGCAAACGCGCCTTTTTCGCCCATCAGTTTTTCGTAGATCACGTCGGCGATCTTGTGCGCCGTGAGCCGCAACTGGCCCGCCCCGGCGAGGTACGAAAATCCCGCCAGTTGGGTCTGCTGCGTCGCATCCATCAGGCGAAAACGAATTTCGTAGCGGCCATCGGCCTGCGGCACGACGCTGCCGATCACCACCGCGTTCGCGTTGCGCGCGCGCCAGTGCCCATAGTCGATGTCGGCGGCCTCGTGCTGTGGTTTGGCGCCGCTGTTATCAACGATTCTGAAAAGGCCGCTGCGCGTCAAATCCGTTGCGATCACCGACGTCACTGACTGCTTGAGCTTGGACTCCTCACGAAAGGGTGCGATTGCTACCGAGATTTGATTGGCGTTGGTCGCCGTCGAATAATTACACGGATGATCCGACGCCGACAAAGGCGGCGGCCTTTGCGTTGCGCCACCGCCAATCACCTCGATGCGCACTTGCGCGCGTCCGGCCGATACAAATAAAAAACACAATAAAATCAAATACTTACATATTATTGGCATACTTAATCTCAAGTTGGGCTCCAGGCGGCTTGCGAATGTGACCGTATAGTTTTTCTCAGGTTCCGCCACTGCTGCATAACCACGGGGCATTAACGTTGCGGACGAAATGTCATGGGGATGCGTCTAAAACTTCGTTGGAACTCATCGCCTGTCGGCACCACAAACGGCTGCGCCTGACGTATCGCGCGCTCAATCGCTGCATCGTAGGCGGCGTTGCCGCTGCTTTTGCGCATTTCGACTTTATCCAGTTCGCCGCCCGGGAATAAAGACACGATGAACTCAGCCTCGGGATTGCCCAGTATGTCGGGTGGCACCGCCACTCTGTTCCATACTTTGCTGTATATGCCGGCAATATATTTTTGGTTTTCGCGCGCGGACGCTTCTCTGGCCGTTCGCTCGGTTGCTGCTTTTTCCGCTGCAACCTTTTCCGCGGCCGCCTTGGCCTCTTTTTCGGCAAGCTGGCGTTGCATGTCCTGCTCGCGTGCTTCGCGCTGCGCTTTTGCCTGGGCCTCTTTTTGCAGTTGTGCCGCCTTGTCTTCGTCGCGCTTTTTGGGATCAGGCTTCGGTTCCGGCTTGGGTTCGGGCTTAGGCTCGGTCTTTTTTTCTTTTTCGGCTTTTTTCTTCAGCGCAATATCAGGCTTGGGCTGCGGCGCAGGGTCAATCTTGGGCGGCGGCGGTGTAACACGCGGTGCGGGTTCCGGCGGTGGTGGCGATGGCGGTTCAACAGCCTTGGGCTGCGCCGGTTGTGCGATGGGCGGCAGATTGCTCCACAAATCCGCCTCTACCGGCGCTTGCGGTTTTTTCTGCCACGACACGCCAAACACGATTAACAGGACAAACAGCACGTGCATCACCACGGCAAGGGCACGCGCTTTGGATTTGTCGCTGTGCATGGCGGGAGCCGCGCTCAAGCTCAACCGCCCCGCGGCTTGGCAAGCAGACCGACCTTCTTCACCTGGTTTTGCTGCAACAGGTCCATGACCTCAAGTACCGCTTCGTAGCGCACATCCTTGTCGGCGGCAATCACCACCGCCTGCTCGGGATTGGCCTTCTGCTTTTGACGCACCGCCTTCAGCAGATCGTTGCGCGTCACTTTTTGCTCGGTGGCGCCCTGCGCGCGGTCGCGCAGCCACAGCGACTTGTCGCTGCGGATGGAAATCTCCAGCGGCTGCACGGGCGGAGCCGACGCCTTGCCGATCTGCGGCAACTCAATTTGCCCCGGATTCACCAGGGGCGCCGTCACCATGAAAATCACCAGCAGCACCAGCATTACGTCGATGTACGGCACCACGTTGATCTGGTTCATCAGACGATGGCCGCTGCGTTTGTTGTCGGTAATCATGGCGAGACGGCTCGGCTAGTGGGCCTGACGCTGCATAATGTTGGAAAACTCCTCCATGAACGAATCATAGCGAATCGCCAGCCGATTCACGTCGCCGGCGAAGCGGTTGTAGGCGAGCACCGCGGGAATCGCGGCAAACAGGCCCATGGCCGTCGCCACCAGTGCCTCGGCAATGCCCGGCGCCACCGCCGCCAATGTCGCCTGCGCGACGTTGGACAGGCCGCGAAACGAGTTCATGATGCCCCACACCGTGCCGAACAGCCCGACGTAAGGACTGACCGAGCCCACCGAAGCCAGAAATGACAAATGCGATTCGAGTTCGTCCATCTCGCGCTGGTAAGTGGCGCGCATGGCGCGGCGCGTGCCGTCGGTCACCGCGCGCACATCCATGCCGGGCTGCTTGCGCAGCTTCATGAACTCGCGGAACCCCGCTTCGAAGATGCGCTCCATGCTGCCGGCATCGGTGCGCGAATTCATCGCACGCTGGTGCAGTTCATTTAGATCAGTACCGCTCCAGAATTGTTTTTCGAATTCGTTGGCGAGCGCGGTGGCACGGCGCAGCGCAAAATACTTGAGAAAAATGTAATACCACGAAAACAGCGACGCCAGCAGCAGGATCAGCATCACCGCCTGCACCAGCACGCTGGCGCCGGTGATCAGGCTGAGTATCGACATGTCGTGACTTACGCTCGGATTCATGTTGTCTTTCCGCTTATTCTTATACGCAGTTTTGCGCCCACCGGCTTGGGTATTCTAACGGGCTTCATCGCGGCAATGTTCACACACGCGAGCCGCACACGAGCTTCCACCAGCGTGTTATTTTCGCTCAACACACGCTGTTTCAGGGTTATCTGACTCGCGCCCACGTCACCAAGTTCCACGGAAATGCTCAAGGCATCGTTAAAACGCGCAGGCAGCAGGTATTCCACGGCAATGGCACGCACCACAAACACCACGCCATGCTGCGTGGCGAGGTCGGTTTGCTCGAACCCCAGCGCGCGCAGCCACTCGGTGCGCGCGCGCTCGAAGTAGCGCAGATAATTGGCGTAATAGACGACGCCTGCGCCGTCCGTGTCTTCATGGTAGACGCGGACCGGCCAGAAGAACTGTTGCGCGTACTGATTGTGCTCGGTCATGACACTGTGCTTCCCGTTGCGCGCCGCGCATCGCGCGCGCTTATATAAACACGGGTAAGCATGTTATCACGCTGTCGCGGAAGGTACCACCCTTGATTCACGCGCCGGTTCACGGAGCCGGTTCACACGCCGGCGCGTCGCCCGCTCGCCCATTCGACAACTACTAACGGCGCCTGCCTGAAAATGGGGTTAAGGCTTCGGCGGTTCGGCGGCGTCCCACAGATCAGGCGTGGCCGCGTTCTTGGGTTGCACCAATCCAAAATGGCGAAACGCACTGGCGGTCGCCATGCGGCCGCGTGGTGTACGCTGCAAATAGCCTTGCTGGATAAGGTAGGGTTCGAGCACATCCTCGATGGTATCGCGCTCCTCGCCGATCGCAGCGGCGAGATTATCGACGCCGACCGGGCCGCCATCGAAACGCTCGATCACCGCCAACAACAGCTTGCGATCCATCACGTCAAGACCCAATGTATCGACATCGAGCATTTTCAGCGCGGCATCGGCAACCTCGCGGCTGATGTTGCCGTCAGCTTTCACTTCAGCAAAGTCACGTACGCGCCGCAGTAGCCTATTGGAAATACGCGGGGTGCCGCGAGAACGGCCGGCAATTTCGCGCGCGCCGGCGGCGGCAGTTTCGACTTCGAGCAGCTTCGCGGAACGCACGACGATGCGCGTCAATTCTTCGACGCTGTAAAACTCCAGCCGCGCCACAATGCCAAAACGATCACGCAACGGATTGGTCAACATGCCCGCGCGCGTGGTTGCACCCACCAGCGTAAATGGTGGCAGATCAAGCTTGACCGAACGCGCCGCAGGACCTTCGCCGATCATGATGTCGATCTGATAATCCTCCAGCGCGGGGTAGAGTATTTCTTCCACCACCGGCGACAAGCGATGGATTTCGTCGATAAACAATACGTCGTTCGGTTCGAGATTGGTAAGTATCGCCGCCAGATCGCCCGCGCGCTCCAGCACCGGCCCTGAGGTGTGGCGCAGGTTGACACCCATTTCGCGCGCAATGATGTGGGCGAGCGTGGTCTTGCCCAGGCCCGGCGGCCCGAACAGCAGCACATGATCCAGCGGTTCTTTGCGTCGGCGCGCAGCCTCGATAAAGATCGACAACTGGCCGCGAATTTTTTCCTGGCCGATGTATTCGTCAAGTTGCTTCGGACGCAGCGCGCGCTCGAATACTTCCTCTTGCACGGAGGCCGGCGCGGCGGCGATCAGGCGGTCGGTTTCTATGGTCATGACGACTTGGACAACAGTTTCAATGCCTGCCGAATCCCGTCATTGACGCTCGCGCCGATGGGCAGTTGCTTGATCGCCCATGACGCCTCCTTATCGTTGTAGCCCAACGAAAGCAGCGCGTTGACGATATCGGACGACGTCATGGTAGCGGCACTGGCCGTGGCATGCGTAACGGCGATGGTGAGCTTATCTTTGAGTTCGAGCAGCAATCGTTCGGCCGTTTTTTTACCGATGCCGGGAATCTTGATCAGCCTGCCGGCATCTTGTTGACTAACCGCAGCATGCAAATCGGCAACGCTCAACCCCGATAACACCGACAACGCCGTGCGTGCACCGACGCCGGATATTTTCAGCAACTGCCGGAACACGGTACGCTCCTGTTCGGTGGCAAAACCATAGAGCAGATGTGCATCCTCGCGCACCGTGAGATGCGTGAGCAGCGTGACATCGGCGCCCGTGGCGGGCAGTTGATACAACGTGCTCATCGGCACGTCTATTTCGTAACCGACGCCCTGCACATCCACGATGACTTGTGGCGGCTGTTTGGCGAGCAACTTGCCGCTGATTCTGCCGATCAAACGAGTCTCCCGCGCTTCATGCGATAACCTGCGGTAGCGAGCAAACCGAGGCCCTGCCCGCCATGCGCATGACAAATTGCGCACGCCAGCGCGTCGGCCGCGTCGGGGTTGGGGTCGCCTGCCAGGCGCAATAACCGTTTTACCATTTCCTGCACCTGTTCTTTTTTGGCGTGGCCGTTGCCGACCACCGCCTGTTTGACTTGCAGCGCAGTGTATTCCGAAACCGGCAAATTGTGCATGACCGCCGCGCAGATAGCCGCACCCCGTGCCTGCCCTAGCAGCAAGGTGGATTGCGGATTGACGTTGACGAACACTTTTTCAACAGCGACTTGTACGGGTGCATTGTCGCCAATGATTTCTGCCAATCCGTCGATGATGGTTTTCAGCCGCAGCGGTAATTCGCCGCTCGCGGTTCTGATACAACCGCTGGTGATGTAGGTGAGTTTGCTGCCCGTCTTCTCAAGAATACCGAACCCTGTGGCGCGCAGCCCCGGGTCTATGCCGAGAATTCGGATGACGTCACTCAAGCCGGAAGGTCAAGCACCGCGCTGGTGTAAATCACTTGCACATCGTCGAGGGCTTCAAGCGCATCCAGCAGCTTCTGCATTTTGACCGCATCGTCGCCGGTCAAAACGTTTTCCGTCGTCGGCTTCATGATGACCTCGGCAATCTCCGGTTTGAACCCGGCTTTTTCGATACCTGCCTTTACGATATGAAAATCATGCGGTGGCGTAATGACCTCGATGCTGCTGTCTTCATTGGTCACCACGTCTTCGGCGCCGACGTCGATAGCGGCTTCCATCAGTTTCTCTTCGTTGGTGCCCGGCGCGAACACCATTTGCCCGCAATGCTTGAATAGAAACGCCACCGAACCTTCGGCGCCCATGTTGCCGCTGTTCTTGGTAAACGCAAAGCGCACATCCGCCACGGTGCGCGTGCGGTTATCGGTCATGCAATCGACCATCACCGCCGCACCGCCGATACCGTAACCCTCGTAACGGATTTCTTCGTAATTCACGCCCTCAAGGTCGCCGGTACCGCGCTTGATGGCGCGCTCGACGTTGTCCTTGGGCATATTATTGGCGTAGGCTTTATCCATCGCCAAACGCAGACGCGGATTGGTGCCTGCATCGCCGCCGCCCATGCGCGCCGACACGGTGATCTCTTTAATCAACCGGGTAAAAATTTTACCGCGCTTGGCATCCTGCCGGCCCTTGCGGTGCTGGATGTTTGCCCACTTGGAATGTCCCGCCATGAACGCCTCAGTCTCTGGTAACCCGCTACAATGGGTAAAATTTTATCACGGAGACCGCCATGCCCGACCCTATATTAGTCGCCAAAGGCGAACAAGACCTCTACTTGTTGCCCGGCTTGGCCAATCGCCACGGCCTGATCGCAGGCGCCACGGGCACGGGTAAAACCGTCACTTTACAGCGTATCGCCGAATCGTTGAGCCGCATCGGCGTGCCCGTATTCATGGCCGACGTGAAGGGTGATCTGGCAGGTATTTCGCAAGCGGGCGAGTTAAAAGGCAAGATCAAAGAACGCGTCGAGCAACTGAAACTTGATGATTTCAAAAACGAAGCCTGCCCCGTCGTTTTTTGGGACACGTTCGGCAAGCAGGGACATCCGGTGCGTACCACCGCATCGGAAATGGGGCCGCTGCTGCTCGCGCGCATGCTGAATCTGAACGACACGCAACAAGGCGTGCTGACACTGGTGTTCAAAATCGCCGACGACAACGGCCTGCTGCTGCTCGACATGAAGGACCTGCGTTCGATGCTGCAATACGTCGGCGATAACGCGAAGGACTTCACTACGCAATATGGGAACGTATCGGCTGCCTCCATCGGGGCCATCCAGCGCGGCCTGCTTGAACTCGACAGCCAGGGCGCCGATCAATTCTTCGGTGAACCTGCGCTCAACATTCAGGATTTCATACAGACCGACAGCAAAGGTCGCGGCATCATCAACATCCTCGCCGCCGACAAGCTGATGACTTCGCCCAAGCTCTATGCGACGTTTTTGCTGTGGATGCTGTCGGAACTGTTCGAGCAACTGCCCGAAGTCGGCGATGTGGAAAAACCCAAGCTGGTGTTTTTTTTCGACGAAGCGCATTTGTTGTTTACCGATGCGCCGCAAGCGTTGCTGGAAAAGATTGAACAGGTAGTGCGGCTGGTACGTTCGAAAGGTGTCGGCGTGTATTTCGTTACGCAAAATCCGCTGGATGTGCCCGACACCGTGCTCGGTCAGCTCGGCAATCGCGTGCAGCATGCGCTGCGCGCCTTTACCCCGCGCGATCAGAAAGCGGTGAAATCAGCGGCCACCACCATGCGTGCAAATCCTGCGCTCGATGTTGAAAAAGTGATTACCGAACTGGGCGTAGGCGAAGCGCTGGTGTCTTTCCTCGACGAGAAAGGCCGTCCCACTATTGTTGAACGCGCTTTTGTAGCGCCGCCTGGCAGCCGGCTGGGACCGGTGACACCGGAAGAGCGCGCGGCGATCATGAAAAATTCTCTCGTTGCCGGCGTCTACGAAAAAACCGTGGACCGCGAATCCGCCTATGAAAAACTCACGGGCCGCGTGGCTGGCGGCGCTGCACCCGCCGGTGCGCCTGCACCGGTGGGAATACCGGCAGGCGCTCCGGCGTCCGCGCAAACCACGCAGGGGGAAGGCGGCGGATTCTTCGGCGCGCTCAAAGATATTTTTGCGGGAACCACGGGTCCGCGCGGCGGCCATCACGACGGCCTGGTGCAGACCGCGGCAAAAAGTGCGGTGCGCACCATCGGCTCACAAGTCGGCAGAGAAATTCTGCGCGGGGTTCTCGGCGGCATCATGGGGGGGAAGCGGCGGTAAGCGGCGAAAGCACACAGCCTCTCCTGCCTTATCCCTCTGAATATCAGCGCCCCTTGCTCAGGTGTGCGCCGCGCAGCACGAGCTAGCCGCCGCCGGCGCCGCCTTCGCCACCGGCTCGTAGCGGTCGTGGTGGCGCACCCACTCCATGGTGAATTTCAGGTGATCCTCATCGCGACCCTTGGGCGTGAGGTCGAGCATGTTGTATGTCCCCATCATCACCTCGACGCCGCGCCCGTAAGTCGAGTAGGTGTGGAAAACCACGCCCGCGTCGTCCTTGTAAAACACGCTGATGCCGGGTAATTCCTCGTGTGGATAGGGCCACATGCTGCTGTAGTTATAGTATATCTTGCCTTTTGCAACTTCCTCCGGCGTAAAGGTTACGCCGAAGTCGCGGTTAAAATCGCCGCCATAGGAGGACACCCACTTGAACTGCCAGCCCATGCGCCGGCGAAAGCGCTCGATCTCCGCCAACGGCGCGCGCGAAACCGCCAGGAAAGTGACGTCGCGATGATTGAGGTGCACGTTCATCCCATCGGTATGATCGGCCATGTAGGAGCAGCTCTTGCAGCCTTCCTCCCACCCCGGCGCTAGCATGAAGTGCTGCACCAGCAGCTGGCGACGGCCATCGAACAGGTCGGCGAGCTTGCGCTTGCCTTCCGGTGCGTCGAAATCGTAGTCCTTCTCGATGCGTTCCCATGGCATCGCCATCCGGTGGCGCGTCAGTGCGTCACGCTGATGCGTGAACGCCTTTTCCATCGCCAGCAACTCGCGGCGCGCCCTCAGCCACTCTTCGTGTGACACCACTTTCTGAGTTTCCATGTCGGTCTCCTTGATTAATCCTGTGTTCATTGCTCTGTGTGTTGCGTTTCTTGCCGGACAGCCTGCTTACAACCACGGCGGCGAGGCCACCGGTTGACGCTGCGCCTGCGGCGATCCACGCCACGCCGGCCATGCATGCGGGGCACATGGCTATTTCCTTGCGCTTGATGCGGCTTTTTTCGGCCGCCGCACCGCACGAACTTTGCCGCTCCCGCCGCCGCCGGCATAAAAAAGGTCTGCTCCGTCAGATTCGAGTCCGCTGACGCCAACACCTTGCGGCATCTGCAGACGTTCGATGACGGCACCGCTTTGCGGGTCGATGCGGCGGATATCGCTGTCGTCACCTTCCCACGTGCCGTGCCACAGCTCACCTTCAACCCACGTAACTCCGGTGACAAAACGGTTGGATTCGATGGTGCGCTTAACCGCGCCGGTGTCGGGATCGATCTGGTGAATCTTGCGATCGCGGTACTGCCCCACCCACAGGCTGCCTTCGGCCCAGGTCAGCCCGGAATCACCGCCGTTGCCGGGCGCCGGAATCGATGCCATGACCTTGCCGGTGGCGGGGTCGATCTTGTCGATGCGCGTTTCGACGATCTGATAGAGGAACTTGCCATCGAAAGCGGTGCCGGCGTGACTGGCACAATCAAGCGTGCGTTGGACCTCGCCATTCGTGGGATCGAATGCGACCAGCCCTTTATCGGTGGCGGCCCAGACGCGGCTGCCATCATGCGTGACGCCGTGGATGCGCTCGGAACCCAGGAAAGGGCCATACTCGCGCACGATCTCGGCGGTTCGTACGGCCGCCCCAGATTTGTTATTACCTTGTTCGTTGCTCATCACTGTCTCCAGGTTGTGCGCCGCAAATCGGCGCGACGGGGCCACTCTACTAAAGCGGGAGCGCAGCAGGGAGTAACAAGATTGTCGTGAATCCCGTCAGCGGTGGTGACAACCAGCGGCGTGCCCGCGCCCGGCCGATC
>Ga0193752_1001704_pt1 | contig 17813 bp, 27 predicted proteins | sample H1c1metaG_FD_144924 | JGI IMG/M metagenome (GOLD analysis project Ga0193752, IMG submission 144924) | Soil microbial communities from a riparian zone of the East river system, Colorado, United States - H1c1 | ecosystem: Environmental > Terrestrial > Soil > Riparian zone | place: USA: East River...
TAGAAGGTTTTGAGATAATAGAAATAGAGGCAACTCAATTTCCCTCAGACGAAGACTTGGATAATGAAGAACGCAGAATAGGCTTCCTACAGGTAAACGTAAGACTCTACAAGACCTGTTAAAAACAAAAATTAAGGAGTGAAAAATGTCATTAGTAAGAGGCCCATTTGACATCCAATGGGGTGCAAATACACTTACAGACGTGTCTGAAATCTCACTTGACTTTGAACAAGAGTCAAATGAATACACCACTGTTGACAACCGTCGCTATTCAGTTGACGGCGCTATTAACGCAACCGTATCAATCACGTTGTTAGCATCAGACGTACCAGCCCTAGCAGTAGTTCTTCCGCAGTACTTTGTACCGCAGAGTGGAACCCTGTCTACAGGTGAAAGCGTAACTGGAGCAGACGGCGCAATTGACGTTGTAGCCGCATCATGTGACTCAGCGCCAACATATGCAAGTTTGGTTATTACCGGTTGTGGTAGCAACGCACAGGTGTTCAGATTAGTTAATGCTCGTACCAAGATCGACTCAATGGAATTTGCTGACAACGCTGTGCGAACAGTTACAGTTCAGTTTATCGGTGAGCCAGAATCAGGCGATGCTAACATCCAATTCTTCGCAGAAGACGACGTAGTAGGCGTAAGCTAAATAAAAGCCTAATAACCACAGGAGTTAACCAATGGCTAATTATGATCTAATCGGAAACGATGATGTACAAGAAACCTTTAGCTTTGTATTAAGCAAAGGACTAAAGTACGAAATGGCTTATCCAACAATGGAAGAGCTTGAAAACTTACAGGAACTTAACATTAAGCTCCGCGAACTAACCGAAGCAAAAGATAATGATGCTGCAAAAAAGGTTGGTAAAGAACTTGATGTATCGCTCCATGCTTTAATCAAGCCAGTAGGCCATGAAACGCCGTTAGAGGAAGCTCTTAAAAAAGAGAATGTTCGTGTAATGCGGAACTTTAGTAAAATGCTACAACATGAGCTGTCTATCGGCTAGAAGGTAACGTATGGCGGAAGTAAGACCGCAACGAGTACCATCAAGCGCCAATAAGACTAGCAAGCGAGAGCTATACGCAACGGTGTGTTATTACTACCCACGCTATACTCTCCAACAGGCAAAGGCGTTACCAGCAAGAGACCTAGTGTTACTACTCAAAGTTGCCCGTAAACAACAAGGCGCTTATTTGTATAACTTAACACAGATTGCTCAAGCGCCCCATTCAAAGAAACAGGCTAACGTAAAGAAATTACTTGACCAGTTTAAGAAGCAAGCAGGAAAATAGATGGATACGCGCGGTGGTACAATCACATGGCAGTTAGACGTTGACGATTATCGTTTTGACGTAACAATGAGAAAAGTCCGATTGGAAAGCCGTCGGGCTGCTTCTGTAGTTGATAAGAACCTTAACAAACCCCTTAAGAACGTATCTAATAATCTAAAGGACTTTAGACAAGACTTGCATACATCTGCAATGGTCTTTAGAGACTTTCAGATTGCTCTTAGAGGCTTTAACCTCACTTCTCTAATCGTTGGAGTTGCTACTGCTGGTGGTGCCCTTATTCAACTTGCAGGCGCTTTAACCGCTGCTGTACAAGCTGGGTATGCTATCCCCGGTATGGTTGCAAGTGTTATCGGTGCATTCGCTACCGTTAAGATTGCTACATTAAATGTAAGTGATGCATTCAAGGCACTTGGAAAAGACGATCCTGAGAAACTAGCCGAAGCTTTGGCTAAACTATCCCCAGCTGCAAAGGAATTTGTGCTATCAATGGGGGCTATAAGCGAAAGCTTCAAACCTATGCGCCTAGCCGTACAGGAAAACTTCTTTAGAGACTTAGGCAAGCAGATGGAACCATTAGCTGCTAAGAGTCTTCCTATGCTTCGTGTAGGCTTAGAGAATGCCGCTACAGCTATGAATGGGCTGTTCAAGGAAACTATCAGAGTAGCCGGAGAGCCATTCTTCCAAGGTGCAATCGCTAATACCTTAGCCACAACCGCGCAGAGTACTACTATTCTTACAAAAGCTGTAGAGCCATTAGCTATAGCAGTTGCAGGACTTGTAGAAGTTGGGCTTCCATATACTAATATGCTCGCAGAGTGGATTGTTAAGCAGTCTCAAGTGGCAGCAACATTTATAAGTAGCGAAGCTGGGCAGAAGAAGTTGACAGATGCTATAAATTTTGGTATAAGTGCATTAGGAGTATTATTTGATTTAGTTGGGAGTGTCTTTGACCTCTTTACAGCTCTATTCAATGTCTCAAATAAAGAAGGATTATCTTTAGTCCAAACTATTACAGATATCGTAGATCGAATGACTGCTTGGGTAAACTCAGCAGAAGGCCAGAAATTATTAACCGCATTATTCAAACTAACAAATGATGCCTTAGTTGCTGTAGCCGAAGTAGCCGGAGATGTCCTTGTAGCTATCCTAAAGATTATCGAAGGATTTAATAGTCTAAACCCAGCCGTAAGAGACATAGCTCTAAACTTCTTAGCGTGGAGTGTTGTCTTAACGCCTATCCTAACTTATATATCTGCATTATTCGCATCAGGTAAACTGGTGTTCGTAGCATTTAGAGAAGTTTATCAGACAGGTAGAGTAGCGTTATTCTTCCTGAAAAGAGAGATTCCGTTAGTAACAACTAGATTAGGGCTTATGGGGTTGCAATTAAAGAAGGTTGGAGTAGGCATAGCGGGAACAGCTAAATCTATCGGTGGCTCAATTGCTGGAATAGGAAGAAGCACCGCAGGAGTAGGCAAGAGTGCTGTATCTGCATCAACTGCTTGGATCGCAAACATGGGGAGGATTACCGGAGCTGCTATTAGAACTGCCGCTGTGGCCTCCGTACAGGCCGGTAGAACCGCTTTAGCTTGGATTACGGCTGCTGTACGCTCTGCGGCTGCTTGGGTCGCTTCTACGGCTTCTATGGTCGCTAGACAGGTATGGGCAGGATTTGCTGCTAACTCACCCGCTGGCGTCGCTGCATTAGCTTGGATTGGAAACGCTGCACGAGTAGCCGCCGCATGGGCTGTAAACATGGCTAAAGTAGTAGCTGGATGGGTTATATCTGCTGCAACCGCTGTAAGTAGTGCTGCTGCTTCTGGTGCTGCATGGATTGCTAGTGCTGCTGGTGTAGCAGGAGCTTGGGTAGCAAACATGGTTCGTGTTGTCGCAAGCTTCGTAACTACTGCTGCCGCCGCTGTATTCCATAATCTAGCAATCAAAGCAGCATTTGTTAGTTCTGCTTCTGGCTCTGCCTTAGCGTGGGCTACTAATGTAGCTAAGATCGTACTGGGATGGGTAACATTAGGTGCAAAGGCTATCATTTCAGGTCTAGCTATGAGCACAGCTTTCGTTAGCGCTGCTGCTAGGGTTGGGTTAGCTTGGCTTGCGTTGAATCTACGGATGCTTCCATTCTTTGTGGGCTGGGCGTTAGGGTCAGTAGTCAATGCTGTAATAGCTTCTAGCGCATGGGTTGCTGCTGCTGTCGTAACTGCTGCTGCATGGATAGTAGCGAATGCTGTAATCCTAGGGGTGATTGGACTTATAATCGCTGCTGTAATTGGTATGGTAATCCTAATCGTAAAGAACTGGGATACAATTGTAGAGGCTGCTAAGATGGCATGGGAGTTCATTAAGAATGCCGTAGCTGGAGCAATCAACTGGATTAAACAAAACTGGCCGCTAGTTCTAGCAATTATTACAGGCCCAATCGGAGTAGCCGTTTATCTTATAACTAAATATTGGGACGAGATTAAAACTGGTATATCCAACTTAATCAACAGTGTTAGGGATTCGTTCGGCAAGGTAGTTGACTTTATAGTATCGCCATTTAAGACCGCGTTTAATAGCGTGTCTAGCTTGTGGAATAGATCAATTGGCAGCCTCTCATTTAAAGCTCCTGATTGGGTTCCTGGAATTGGTGGTAAAGGCTGGACATTACCTAAGATGCCTATGCTTGCAGAAGGTGGTATTGCCATGGGGCCAACAGTCGCTATGATTGGCGAAGGTAGTGAACCAGAGGCAGTAATCCCGTTAAGCAAAATAGGACAAGTAGCCAGCGAAGCAGGCGGTGGCACAACAATTGAGAACAATATTGGAACAATCAACATCGGTAGTGAAGTGGACGGCGAAAACTGGTTGAAGAGACTAACAAGAGACGACCAAATCACTAAGGCTGGATTGGTAGGGGCATAATGATTTATACAACAAGCGTTTTTTATAACGGAGTAGACTTAAATACGCTTCCCGGAGTAAATGTTACTAACTACGATGTTACAGAACTGCCTACTAGAAATTTAACAGTGTCTAAGTTAGCTAGAAGAAATCGCAGTGTCTTAACGTCTGCTGAATACTCATCAAAGATAGTCTTTGTCTACGGGTATATTGGTGCTGAGACAATTAATGAGTTGCAAGAGGACTTTATTACCCTTAAAGCTTTCGTGCAACCTATTGAGGGCGCTATTCGTGTCCAACAAGGGGAACAGCAAATTGAATACACGGGCACATTAAACGCTATTTCTAAAGAATGGGTTGGCAAGAACATTAAGTTTACTTTGCAATTCAACTGCTCAGACCCTATAGGCCGCGCTGTAGCTCCTGCAAATATGTTTGCTCCTAAGTCAATCACTACTACCTCAGCTACACAAGCTTTCGTAGTAGAAGGCTCAGCTCCCGCACTTCCTAGAATAACCGTGAACTTCCAAAGTGTCACAACAGGCACAGATAAAACGGTATCACTCATAAACTCAAGTACAGGTAAAGGCATTAGAATCACTGCTGACTTCGTATCGACCGACATTCTATCTGTTTATTCAGATACTTTTGAAGTTCTATTAAACAGCGTAGCTATAGACTTTGAAGGTACGTTCCCACAATTTGACCCCGGTGCTTCAACATTACAATACATTGATAACTTCGGAAGTCGCAATGCTACCTTAACTGCAACATATATTAAGCAGTATGTATAATATAAGATAAGAGGAAAAACAAAAATGAGAGTGAATATATTACGGTCATATCTGGCTGACAAGCTATTCAAACTTGCGGCGGGAGTCGCACCTAACAAAAAAGGAAAAAAATAAATGGCTGATGCAAAATCAAACTATCTTGAACGTAAGCTACTAGATCATGCTCTAGGTACGACTTCGTTTACTATGCCAACAGACGTATATATTTCTTTGCACACTGCTAGTCCCTTAGACGATGCGAGTGGTGCAGAGGTGGCTGGTGGTTCATATGCCCGACAGGTATGTAACTTCGCTGCTGCTGATACTTCTGGTGGGACTACAACCGCCGATAACAGTGATGAGATTACATTCGAGAATTTACCAAGTGCTACAATTACACATCTTGGTATTTGGGATAACTCATCATCAGGAAACTTGCTTTACTACGGGGCTTTGTCAGCGTCTAAAGCTGTTACATCTGGCGACACACTAACCTTTGCCGTTGGAGCAATCAGCGTAGAGGAACAGTAAGATGGCTGATAACGTCCCTATTACCGCTGGTTCTGGAACAAATGTCGCTTCTGATGATATCTCAGGGGTGCAGTTCCAGCGTATCAAACTAACATTAGGTGGAGATGGCACTAATGACGGAGATGTAGCTTCTGGCAATCCTATGCCTGTCACCGCTGCTCTTAGTGCTGCAATCCCCGCTGGTACAAATAACATTGGCGATGTAGACGTTCTAAGCCTACCCGCTTTACCCGCTGGTAACAATAATATCGGTGACGTAGATGTAGCAACACTTCCTGTAGCATTTAATGCAGGCGCTACCTCAGCAACTACACTTCGAGTAATAGAAGCAACAGACGCTCCAGCCGTTAAAGTTGACGATGCTGCCTTTACTCCTGCTACAACTGCTGTTAAGATGGCTGGTTTCTTTGCAGATGAAGCTTCAACTGATTCAGTAGATGAAGGTGACGCTGGCGCTGCTAGAATGACTCTTGATCGTAAGCAGATTGTCTCTGTTTATCCAAGTGGTACAGGCGAAGGTCTATTAATCTTTAGAGCTATAGACTTGGACGAAGCAGACCAACAGGTTAAAGGTACAGCTGGAAAAGTATTCGGCTGGTACATATACAATGCTGCTGCTACAACACGATATCTTAAGTTCTACAATGCAACTGCTGCCTCTACAACCGTAGGTACAACAACTCCCATTATGACTATTCCTATTCCTCCTTTTGCAGCTTCAAACATAGAGTTTACAAATGGTATTGCTTTTGCAACCGCAATTACAGTAGCCGTGACAACTGGTGTAGCAGACGCTAACACTGGCGCTCCTGACGCAAACGACGTACAAGCCAATATCTTATACGTTTAGGGGCTAGAGATGGCCTGGGCTACTAAGGAGACAACATAGATGTCCTTACTACTTCTATTCGGCCAAGTTGAAGGTGACGATCATGCAGATGCCCATATATTGGGTGACGCAATACTTGACGCCGCAGCTCAGGCAGACTTCCATTCATCTTCTGATTTAGAAGGCGATAGTGTTATTCAAGCTACCGCGTTTATTGGCAGTGATGTTACTGCACACATGGATGGCGGTAGTGATCTCGAAGCAGAAGCTATCTATATTAAACCAGGCCATGCTTCATTGCAAGGTGGAAGCTCTATTACTGCAACTGCTGGTATTGTTAGAATTGGCTTTGCCAGTCTTATTGGCGGTTCTAATATCGTTATCGAAGGTAGAACCTCGGGTCTATCCACTAATCGAACATATCTTTATAAGGTATACTCGCCAAGCGGTAACTTTTTAGGTATATGGGATGATGTCGCCTCTGACTTTGGCTACTCTCAAGAAATTAACTCAGCTGGTTCAGCTATAACAGTAGTCCTAGGACGTAACTCTGACACTAGAGCAGTACAATATGACTCTTTAGCTAATGATAGTAGCGACCCTTTAATTACAGACGATGAAAACGAACTAGCAGCCGAATTAAGTTCATCTAGCGCTCTTGGGGCTGGGACTACTGTAGACCTTAATCTAGATGTTAAAATCTATGAGTTCAGCGACAGAACAACAGACTTAGCCGGAGATTTAGTATTTACCGGGTTTATTGCGCGATATAAATCACAATATGGCGAAACTGAAAATACAGAAGTCACATTGTTTAGCTATGGTGCTGACTTAGACAACTGGCTGTTAACAGATGGTACAACTGATGGGAATACCAGAGTACCTTATACAGCTATAGACCCTAGCGATATTGTTAAAGACATCTTAGATAAGTTTACAACGGATACGGACTTCGCCGGTCTAATTGACTATGCTCCACAACAAACCGATGTAGTTACCAACTACATTACAAACCCTAGCTTTGAAGGTAATGCTGCTACAGGCTGGACAGGTGGTGGTACCCCTAACCAATCAGCCTCTATTGTCACTACTCCTGTGCAATCAGGAACATATGCTCGTAGAATCTCTGGGACTGGCCCTGCTGCTGTGACATATACTCAAATGACTCTAACAGTTGGTGTAACCTATTATGTAAAGGGCTGGATACGAACAGACACAGCACAAACTGTTTATGTTGGTCATACATCAGGTGGTACAACTAATTCATTTACAGACTTAGGTATCTCTCTTCCGGCTAACGTATGGACAGCTTTTGAGTTCTCATTCGTAGCCTCAAATACAAATACTTATATCGGAGTCAGAGCAACTACTACATCTACCAATGTTTATTATGATAATATTGGGTGTTTTAATGCAGACGTACCTTATTTTGATGGCAATACGACTGACGTTGCTCCTGTCACTTATGCATGGACTGGCACAACATATCAAAGTACCTCAACTAAGACCACAATTACCGCAGTTGAATCAGTCACAGACACAGGCACAACTGTTAACTATACCTTTAATGTAAACACTGGATTAGAGGCGCTTAAGAAGTGTCTAGAGCTTGCTCCTACGGACTGGTTCTTCTATACGGACTTAGCAACAAACGCTTTTCATTTCCATCCTAGAGCCGAAGATCCTGAACATTTGTTCTACTTAGGCCGCGATGTGTTTAGCTTAAATCTAGAAAAGTCAATGGAAGACATCGTAAATGACGTAGTATTTACAGGTGGTAAACCTTCGACTGTTCTAAGAGACACTTTTTCAGATAGCACCACAACAAGCCTAGCCTCTCATAATGGAGATGATGGGACAATTTGGGCATTACACGAAGATGCAAATACTGGAGAAATGGTAATTGATGGGAACCGAGTACGGAATAACTCAGGCAACGAATCAATCTATATAGCTGGGACAACCGCAGATAGCAACGATTACACAGTGTCAGCAGACTTACGAATACAGACAGTAGCTAATATGATTGAACTATTAGCCAGACTAAAACCAACTGAAAAAACATACTACGCTGCTAGAATTAACAACTCTGGTAATCCTAACTTATACAAAAGTGTAAACGGAACACCAACAAGTTTAGGAACTAATACAGATATTACCTTGGTTGGCGCTACAACTAACAGACTTGAATTAGTTGTATCTGGTAATCGTATCTCATTTAAGGTTAACGGCACCACTGCTGTTGATGTTACGGACACCTCTATCCCACTAGGCGGGGGTATAGGCATTAGGAGTGATGGTTCCGGTGGCGCTGCTACAGCTTCAACTGGTATGCAACTAAATAACTTTAAAGTTGAACAAACTAGCTCTGCTGGTGTAAGCGTGTTCCTACGCTATAAAGACACAGACTCAATGGACGACTTCCGAAGAGGTCTAACTAAGATCCAAGACAATCGTGTTACCTTAGAAGCATCAGCAGACCTTCTTGCAGCAAGCGAAATAAATAGGAATAGAGACCCGCGTTATACCTCAAGTATTACAATTTCTAGTGCAACATATGATATTCGAGATATTAAGCTAGGTGATGTTATTGGCTTTAGAAACTTTGGTAACTTTATTGACACAATCCAAATGCAGGTTGTACGCATAGACTACACACCCGATAGCGTAACACTACAGCTTGATACCCTTTTACCATCAGTTCCAAAACGAATTGAAGATATCAAACGAAACTTAAATCAATCAGAAGTAGAAGAGACACCAGACGCACCAGAGGAGGGTACGATATAATGAATATAGAGGAAAAACAAAAATGCCGGTAAAAATAGTAGACTTAACAGCTGAGGAAGCGCCTTCTAATGACGACCTAATCGTTATTCGAGACAATGCCTCTGGCACAACAAGAAAAATCACGCTGACTTCGTTGTTCAGTAACCCGCCGCTTGGGAATAATATCATTACCCATGCTATGCTTGGCGAAGGTATCATTGAAGCGGAAAACCTAGCTGAATCAGCACGACCTAGTGTACGTGTCCAATTAATCTCATCATCATCATCAGTTACGCATAACTACAGCACCTATGACGTTACATCAGTCTCATCACTTGCAGTAGGTATGGCAATTAACGCACCTGGGGGAACTCCACAAGATGGACAGGGATTCTTATTTAGATTCAAGGATAACGGTGTAGCTCGTAGTTTATCATGGGCTAGTGCCTTCGTTGCTATTGGTGTTACACTTCCCGTAACTACAATTGCTGGTAAGTGGATGTATGTAGCTGGACGTTATAATGGCGTATCGGGTAAATCAGACGTATTGGCTATCGGTAGGGAAGCCTAATGCCATTATTTGAAGCTGGTATCGGCGGCTCATTAGGAAACCGCTTCCGTGTTCGGTTTAACCTTGATGTCATTGCTCAGGAGGAAGATAACAATCGTTCTCTAGTAAATTATTCTGCTTATGTAGATAATGTATCATATTCAGGCAATCCTGTTTTTAACAACGGGAATCAGGCAAACTCTACCACAAATAAAAATGGTAGCGCTCAATATAGGGGAACATTTAATTATTCATCAGGCTCACCCGGTCGTGTGTATACAGCCGCATCAAATGAACAGTTTTGGGTTGGGCATGATGGTAATGGTAATGGTTCTGTATATGGACGTTATGATGTTAACCTAGCTAACTCTCCGTATGTAACAACTGGTGCAGTAGAAACAGCAATGGGGCTACCGGCGTTGTATCAAGGCATCGGTATTACTAATATGTATTCTCCCTCTCAGAACGACGTTAGCTTTACAATTGTAGTTAATACAAATAGAAATGCTAACCTATTGCAGCTATCAATTAATGACGGTGCATGGACTACATATTATGATGGTGGGTATGGAACTGGTGTTCAGGTTACGGTTGGTAGTCGGTCTGCCCCATTGCTAGGAGGAACTACCTATTCTGTCCGTGCTAGAGTGCGTAGAGGATCTAATGGTGTTATCGCAGATAGTGGTTATATATTCGTTACAACCTCTCCGTCAAACAACTTCTTTGACACTCTGAGTTTCTAAGCTCAGTGTATAATAAGAGTAGAGTAAACACAAAAATAAAAATGATTATGACCTATGACAAACACAAGAGACGACGTTAAATTAGCCGTTATTCAGAATGACCTAGCCTATATAAAAGAGAAGGTTAGTGCTGTTGATAGTAAGCTAAATAACAACTATGTGTCGAAAGAAGAATTTGAACCTATCAAGAAGATAGTATATGGGATGGTTGGGCTTATTCTAGTAGCTGTTGTAGGCGCTCTAGTTAGCTTGATTATCAAGGGATAGCACCATGAAAAAGACAAAGACAACTATCACAACAGTTACACCAGTTGAAAAAGAACTATTAGTAACGCAACACCCAACTACAAAATCTAAATGGATTAACAACATTGCTTTCTTTGCAATGGGACTTATCGCTGTAGGTTTGGCCTTCATGCTTTACTGGGCTGTGTCTGGCAAGGACGTTCTAGAAATAAAGAATGAACCACTACCAGTTAAGCCATCATTTGTTAAACGAGAAGAATTTGTGACTGTTAGCGTAGACTTCTGTAAGAAGGTAAAAGCCGAAGGCACACTATATACCCGATTTGTTAGTGATAAAACAGAATTGATCGCTCCAACCGTTCAAGAAAACTTGGGTACTGGTTGCCATAATAACTTCGCATTTAGAGTTCCAATTCCTCCACAGTTAACGCCTGGAAAATATCACTTAAACTATCGTGTAGACTACAAACCTAACCCCCTCACAAATGTAAGAGAGGAATTTAATACTCAAGACTTTGAGGTTATAGAGTAATGAACTTGACAAAGGCAACTACCACAGCGCTACCGTATCTAATAGTCCTAGCAGGTATAATTTTCTCGGTTATTATGATTAGTCAGACTAGCCAACAAACAAAAGAGAACAACTTTTATACACGTTTTCAAGCATGTATCCTTACAATCGCACCATCAGTCAGAACTCAAAAGAGTGTAGATAGCTGTTACGACCAAGTAGAACAACAAACTGGTATAAAGGCAGATAGATACCAAGTAGAAGGGTTCAAACCATAGAGGTATAAACAATGTATAACATTGAAATTAGAATCTGTAGTAAGAATGGTTGGTTCACACCGGACGAAGCCCGACGTTACTATGGACGATATTCCCGAGAAGGTATTACGTGGCATTGGTGGGGTGACGGCACAGGAGCAAGTAACCATGACAATATCGTAAGATATATTGCAAGCGGTGCTGCTGCTGGACAAAAGTCAGTAAACTATGTTCTATCTGATAATAAGATTACCTTAATGGTTGGCCCCGATAATGTAGCTTGGACTTCTCAATCGGGCAACCCCGTATCAATTTCTGTAGAGTTACAACCGACTTTAAACGCAGAAGGCTATAAGAAGGCTGGCTGGCTTGCATGGCAACTTAAAGAACGCTATGGACATGAAATGACTTATTGGAAGCATAACCAATGGTTTAGTACTCAGTGTCCAGGTTCAATTTCGCTTGATCGTATCAAACAAGAACAAATCAAATGGCAGTCTGGCGCATACAACCCTGCCCCAATTCCAACACCAGATCCAACTCCTACACCTATTCCACCTGTCACTAATGTACCCGTTACGTTTACACAGATTGCCGCAGGCACTTATGTCTGTAATAAACAACCCACAAACCTTTATCAAGTAAATAAAAGCACTTGGGGCGGTATTGGAGTTATCAAAGGATTTAATAAGAATGACAGAATTGATATCTATGGCGTAGTTAAGAACTCTACGCTTGGAGGAGAATGGTATGTGACTAAATATTCATTTGACAACAAACTGCCTAATGGTTTCTCGAAGTCAGACTTAGATCCTTATATTGCGCCAATTCCAGAGCCTCCCGTTCCAATCGAACCTCAAGTAACGGTTATCCCACCCATTACAATGTTTACAATTACCGATGGCAAATTGCTTAATATTAAAGACTTGGGCGTGGTTAAAATATTCGCATTAGACACACCTATGGAAATTATGGGCAAGTCAATCTTTAATGGTAAAGAGTTCTATCTAACTCGATATGCTGTTGAACATAATACAAAACAAGGGTTCTTAGTAGGCGACCTTAAGCCTTCTCCTACTCCTATTCCTGAACCAGAGCCAGAACTTCCTGAATGGGAAGAAAACCTACAAGATTTAGATATCAAAGAACAAAAGCTTATTGACATCACAACAGGCAACCCTGCGATAGTAAATGGCAAAGAAACTATTTTTGAAGAGGACGATGAGTTCGTAAGTTCAGCTATGACTAGAGTTGGCAATATAGAATATCGTATTACTGAATATAGCCTACAAAAGATGATATTCAACGGTGTCCCTACAGATAGTCTTAGCCTTACCCCGCCTGGAGAACCCGATGAACCACCAATAGAACCGAGTGACCCTATAGATAAGAATACTATTATACTATTCTTAGAAGCTATAGTCACCATGATTAGAGACTTTATAAATAGTCTGAAAAAGAAATAAGGAGACAAATATATGTCATTCGCAGAAATCACCGCCTTAGCAGCTCTAGCAGTTGTAGCGGTACAACAAATCTTAAAACTTAATGTAGTACCTTTATACTTTGCAAATAAGTATCCGGTATTAACAAATGTGATCCTAAGCTTTATTGCTTCAATGATTGTTACATGGCAAACAGCCATTAACCTTGTTGGTTGGGTTTCATGGGTAACTTATGTAGCAACTGTATCAGTTCTTGCTGCCATTACCTATAACATGACCCTTCGTAACTCAGAGGGCGTACAACGTGCCTCAAATAAAACTGAATAGGAGAGTTAAATGAATTTATTAGTTATCCTACTTTTAGGTGGTCTTGCTGGTTGGTTAGCTAGTATGGTTACTGCCCGAGACAGTGAGATGGGTATTCTTTGGAATATTGTGGTTGGTGTTGTTGGCGCATTCCTTGCTAACTGGCTTCTTGCTCCGGTTCTTGGAGTCGCAGCAACGCTTTCAGAGTTCTCACTCAGCGGGTTCTTGATGAGCGTATTAGGAGCAATTGTGCTCTTAATTATCGTTAATTTGTTTACTAGAAAATCAGTTCGTTAGCTAGTCAAAAGTTACATTTACAACACTAACGGCTTCTGCTATAGTTAGAAATACGTTTATAAAAATCTAACTAAAAATAGGAGCCGGAGATGATCACGGTTTATACCACTTCTTCTTGCGCTTTTTGTCCTATGGCTAAAAAGTTTCTACAGATAAAAAACCTACCTTTTACAGAGGTAGACATAACAAATGATAGCGCTATGCGAGGCAAACTGTTTGAAAAAACCGGGATGATGACCGTTCCTGTCACTACTGATGGAGAAAAATGGGTCGTTGGATATAATCCAGGACTATTAGCGCAGTTCGCATAACAGTATGAAAGATGTCCCCACAGAAGGAGCTTAACGGCTCCTTTTTTGTGTGTTACAATAATAATAGTTCCTTAATTATTTATGTATATGTCGCCAAGTTAGAAAGAAGATGATGATGAAAACAGAGAAGAAGAATATAACTTGGAAACTAAAAGAAGCACCTACAGCAGAAGGATTAGCTAAACTTGTTGAGCAAGGCGTCCTAAAAGCAGAAGAAGCCCGAGAGATGGTAGCTGGTAGTGCCGAAAGCGACAAAGAAAAGATTAAAGCCTTAGAGGAAATGGTTGCATTTCTACAAGGGCTGGTAGAGAACCTATCCAAACAACGTAGCACAACGTACCTTCCATATGAACGTACAGTCTATGTTGACCGGACAACGCGTCCTTATTGGGATAGAATATGGGCTGGGACTGAAAAAGTACTCGTAGCTAATGGTATGGAATACTCAAGTTCAATGAAAGACAATTATGGTGGAAGTGTACAAAGCCTAAGCCTAAGTGTCAATTCAGACAAAAAACTAGGCTAAAATAGCTTAAAAACTTTTCTTGGCGACATATACATAAGCAGATTAGGCATTTTAAGCCACGTAGAGGGGGCTAGAATGGCTTTTATATACATAGTGGTACATTTTATGCTTCAACGCCTAAAAGCGCGTAGGAGAGCCTTAAAATGAGTCGTTTTGATTTTCTGTTTTTTAACCAGCATCGTAACTGAGGGTTCAATGACAAAGAATAAAAACGCAATCATTAAGAAATAGATAATAGCCTTCTTAGGATTATCCATCGTAATACCCCAATATAAACCCGCACCAAACCAGATCAACTTGAAAAAGTTATCTATCATCTATGTTTAGCCTGCAAGATAGCATCTGCTGCCGCATTTAGGTAAAAGTCACGTTCGTCATATTCAAAAATACCATCACCTTTAGGATAGGCATCGTAAAGAGTATGGCCTAAGATTTTATCCGTTACACAGAAATAACCATGTCTAAGTCGTATATAGCCTACTCGCCTATTACGTTTGTAGACATCGTATTGTTCAGGGCAAGCACCGCAAGTTTGCACAAACAATAGACCCTTACGCCAGTGACTAGGATATTTGTCTAGATCGCTATCGACTAAACTCATCCCTCGTAGTTCCAATTCTTTAAGAATAGTTCTACACTATCATATGGACAACGCCAATCTGTTAGGCCAAACTTATTCTTTTTAACAGCTACTACTTGGCCATTCCGATAAATAGCAACGTATAAGTAATAGTGTTCTTCTCTTTTAAGCCCCATACTTAGATGTCTACCAATGAATCTATATTTCAAACCCTTTTGATAGGGAAATATAGTAAGAGAGGAATGGATAATGAATCCAAGTGCAAAAGCTATAAGACCCATCTGTATGATTAATTCAAGGACTTCGAAGTTCATCGCGCTAGTAACCATTGGATTAAGAATGTGAGAAATGATAGGATTACCGCCGATCCGCATAATAATGCAAAGCCACCTACAAAGCGTTTGCGCATCATGTAATCCCGGTACTCTTTACTCATCCTATAATCAGGGCCGCCACCTTCGCCACCCATTATTTTTCTCTCCGCACATCCCAGTTATAATAACCAATGATTGTTGGTTCGTATTCTTCCCAATCTGTGTAGCCCCATACATCTCTTGCTGGTGATGGAATAAATAGTCTATAGAACCAAGGCAAGTTCTTATACTCCAGCTGATCATCTATACGACGTTTCTCAAGAATCTTTTTGTTGTGTGCCTTTTTGTCTAATAAGTAGCGGAGATATTCTTTCCAATATGGAGGCGTTCCTGATGCTACGACCACTATCTTGTCGCCCATTTCAAGTTCTTTTTTCATATATCCCCTCTACATTTGCTCTAATAGTGTAGTAAGTGCTTCCATGTTTCCGCGAGCATCATCAACGGGGTTATGTGTATGCTTAGTCCTCCGTAACCTTTTCCAGCCCTGTGTCTCGCTCCATTTGCGGTTTAGTCCAGCATAGAAATCTGAGATTCTACGTCCTGAATGACCAAAAGGGTTCTCCATTTCAACGGTATCAAACATTGCAGCAATCCACTGCCAGTCATAAGCTGGGTTGTCACTTACAAATATTGGACGGCCTTTTACATTAGCCTTTAGCCAATCATCGAACTCTTTAGCTATGTCATGTACTGGATTAAGCCGTCTGCCTACAATTGGTTTTGCTGGATTTTCGGGGTCGGGTGTACCGGCATAGAGTTGGCCATGATAGCTATCCCCATTCATTAGTACAGCGCCGAACTCTGTCATTTTTCCACGTATGGGCGTAGCGCCTGCGGCTTCAACATCTACGAACACTAAATTTCTTTTATTCATAATATTCATTATAAATGGAAAGTGCCTAAAAATCAAGGCTTTCATTACTCCACTTTACTGCTATACCTCTTAAGCTGTTCTTCAAGTTTTGCAAGCCTTTGCTTTTGAAACTCGTTAACCGCTATTACGAAGGCTGCCAGAGTTATTTTCGGATGCGTTTTCAATGCTTGCTTGGTCACTGTCGCTAATGATTGGTGTTCGTCTATTAACGCTCTGACTGTTGACAGCGGCATCTGGTCTTCCTGGTTTGCCATTTATCTCTCCTTCCTTTATTAGTTTTATGCATAATTTAACAAGAACATTCTCAGGGGTGTCTTCAATCTGCATAAATAGCCCATCATCTTCTATAGGGAATGCAACCCACATCGGGTCTTTGGAGATAACACCTTTCCTTTGAAATAGAAGATGTGGGTATAGATGTGCTAATTTTCTTAAGAGATAACCTGTAGTATAGGCAGGGATACGTTCTTTGACTTCTCTAGTCTCTATAGCACCACGATGAGATTTAACCCATTTATCTTGGCTAATTCTGGAGCGCCAATAATTCCAGTAGGTATCATCCCATTTGATTAACTTAGATAATTCTTCGCATAGTGCAGGACTAGCGGTTTCTTCAATATAATTCATTGCAGTTAAGCGTCTCTCTCGACGCCTAGTCTTTCTTCAAACCATTGCTTAGGTCTAAACCATTTCTCTGTGTCTAATATGTTACGAATACCTAAAGCTTTGCCTCCCCAACCTTCCGATTCGACCATGACATGCTTACCTTTTAGGTCTTCCCATCGTTCTACGCCAACAGTTTCCATGATTTCTTTTAAGCAGTCAATGCCAACACCGGCACCTACACGTTTGTCTTGTGTCTTATCCCATGTGTCGAGAGCATACCCACCAAATCCAACCCCACCATTCTTGAATTCGAGAGATATAAAGAAGGTCATAATTCCATGATCTTCAAACCCTAACATTGTGCCTACGATCTTCGCGTTAAGGTATTCTAGTTCTTTACTCATTTTGCCCTCCTAATGCTATTTCTTTTGCGTCTGCCCATGTACCAAAATAACGTCTAAATGTTCTTGCTGTTGGTAGGTTTATGTCTAGGTCTTTAGATAACGGTTCTCGCCCATAACGGCTATTAAAGTCTCTGAGCATCTCAATTAGCATCTCTCGGTTATAGCGCTGCCCCTGCTTGCGAGGTGCTAATCCTGCTATCTTCATCGCTTTAACCCAACTTCCGAAGTGGTGTATTGCCGCTTTGCCATCGCCTATGCCGTATTCATTTGTTTTAACCTGGTAATCTTATCTATGATTTGGTCAGGACAGCGGCCTCTAAGGTTATAATACTCAAGGGGTTTGCCTCTAAAGTGTTTAGATGAGTGGTTAGGCTGATTACTTTTAGAGAACTGATTAGCCAGCAATCGTTCAATGTGTGCCTTCTTTTCCTCTGCTGTTTTTTCGGTATACCATTCCATCTTTTGCCCTAGTTGGTTAGGAGCATACAAGCTGGTCTTTTGCATTAGAGCATACTTAGCCTTGTATTCATCACTAGCCAGCTTATGTGATTGTGACACATGTTTACCAAGATGTCTATAAAACCAACCACATTCATGACATTGTGTAAGCTCTTTATCCTTATCGTAGACTAATGCACCATAGTAGCCAAAGCCCTCTTCTAAGGCACGTAGAGGCTCCTTATA
>Ga0193752_1001706_pt1 | contig 17804 bp, 11 predicted proteins | sample H1c1metaG_FD_144924 | JGI IMG/M metagenome (GOLD analysis project Ga0193752, IMG submission 144924) | Soil microbial communities from a riparian zone of the East river system, Colorado, United States - H1c1 | ecosystem: Environmental > Terrestrial > Soil > Riparian zone | place: USA: East River...
TTCAGCGACGATTGCGAGCGTACTGCCTCGACGTGCGAGGACCCGACGCACACGCTTGCGCGCAGTCACGAGCGCCGGATCGCGTCCGACCAATTTCGGACTCGCGAGAAACGCTTGCGCCAGCGACTGTTCGTCCTCCGGCGGCAAGTCGGCGATCCGCGTCAAGCGCTCGAAGACTTCGGACGCGGACGCCGGGCGGCCGCGCGGATCGAAGCTGAGCATCGCCATCACGAGATCGGCCAATGCCTTCGGAACATCGGACCGGATCGCATCGGGCCGCTGCGGGCGGCGCTGCCAAAGCTCCGGTAACTCACTCAAGCTGCGCGCGGGAAACGCCGCGCGATCGGTAAGCATCGAATACGCGAGCGCTCCGAGCGCGTACAAGTCGCAGCGGCCGTCGAGCGGCTGCGCATTTACGGCTTCGGGCGGAACGAACGGCGGCGTGCCGGCGATGCGCGTCTGCGGCCCCATCGCGACGAGCGTGCCGAAGTCGATCAACTTTGCGCGCCCGTCCGGTGTGCACCACAAGTTGCGCGGGCTCACGTCGCGGTGAACCATTCGTCGCGAGTGGACCAGAGCGAGCGCCGAAGCGCAGTCGCGCAGCCACAAACAGATCTCGCGGATCTCGGGCTGGCGATCGTGGATCGCTTGCCGCGCATCGACGCCTTCGAGCAACTCCATGACGTAGTACGGGTCATCGCCGTCGACCCCGAAGTCGAACACGCGCACGATGCGAGGATGTGCGAGCTGAACCAGCGTGTGGTACTCGCGCTCGAACATCGCGCGCAGGGTCGCACTGCGTTCTTCGCTCACGCTCAGCTGTTTGAGCGCGAACGCTTGGCCATTGCGCTCGTCGATCACACGGTAGACGCGGGCCATGCCGCCGCGAGCGAGCTCTCCCTCGACGCGGTAACAACTGCTGATCAGTCTCGGACTCACGCTTTGAATTGACGATTCGTTGGGAGGCATGCGCGAGCGACGAACGCGTGCGAACGAGTCTCTAGTATAGCCAACCTAGCCTGCGTCGATCATGGCGAGGGCTTGTTGCGCGCGTGTGCTCTCGTGATGCGATCGATGCGCTTGCACACGTTTGGTCAGACCTGCGCGAATGCGCTGACCCGACGTTGCGCTTCGCAGCACCCGCGCGGCTGGGTCGGTCGCCGTAACAGCGCCAAACGGCTCGAGCCTGGGCCGGCTTGCCTCATGCCCCGAAGTAGACAATAGTGTATACCTGCTCACCCGCGCTGGGTATCGCGGATGTTTGCCATGAGTCGTACCGCAGAGTCACATGCGCGCCCCGCGGAGGGTGCCGAGCCTTCGGATCCGGTGCGCAGCCGTATTTTGCGCGGTGCAGCGCGCGTGTTCGGCGAGCGCGGCTACGGGGCGAGCTCCGTCGAAGCGATTCTCGAGGCCGCCCAAGTCTCGCGGCGCACGTTTTACCGCACGTTCCGCAGCAAAGAGGACGTGCTGCGCACGCTGTTCGACAACTCGGTGCAGATGCTCGTGCGCGCCGTGCGCGACGCGACGGTCGAACATCGCGCGGCTCGCGAAGCCCAAGCGCAGACCCAGGCCCACGACTTGGCGGCGCCGGCTGTCGACGCGTATCTGCGCGTGCATGCGAATGCGGGTCCGCTCGCGCGGGTGCTACTGCTCGAGCAATTCTCGCCCGGCTCGCCACTCGCGGAGCAGCGCAATCGCGCGTTCGCGACGTTCAGCAAGTTGATGACGCAAGCGTCCGCGAACGCGGGTCGAGCGCCGGCCGACCCGCTGCTCGTCGCTGCCGTCGTCGCGGGGATCAACCAAGTCTGCGTGCAAATGGCGACTGATCACCCGAGCGGGAACTGGGACGTCGGTCGAGCGAAACGCGCGATCTTGCGGATTCTCTCGGTCCTCGATGTGCCTGCCGCCGCGCCGGCCTCTGCGGAATGACCGCTTTCGCGGGGATGACTGCATGCGACTATTTGTCGCGCAGCAGCTAAGGACACTTGACGCTGCCAGCGGCCACACATGTGAGTTCTGGCTTTGTTTCGCGTTTGATGATCGATGTGGGTGAATTTCCTTCATCGATTCCGCGGTAGAGAGCGGAGTGCATCGTATGTCAGTGAGACTATGATTGGCGGGCCGGGGAGGCAGCGACATGGTCGGACGACTGCGCACGCTGTGGATAGCGGAGTCCGATGATGACGCGAACGCGCTGGATGTTGCCGCGCGAGCGCTGAATGTCACGGTCGATCGCACACGCGCGAGCGCGGCGGAGTCCCTTACACGGCTAGCCGAAGGACACTGGGATCTCGTTGTCTGCAGTCACTCGAGCTCGTTGGCGTCGCTGGCTCGCGAATCTTTGCCGCCGGTGATCGCGATCGCGAACCAGTATCAGGACGTCGCAATGGACGCGTACGCGATCGGTGCGCTCGTGTGCGAGCGCGAACGGTCGCCCGTGCAGCTCGTAGCGGCACTGCGGAAGATTCTCGGTGACCGAGCTGCGCGAACCGACGAGCGGCAGATGGACGCGTTCGAGCAGGGCCAACGTGAAGTGTTGGAACGGATTGCGGCGGGCACGCCGTTGTGCGAAGTGCTGTCTGCGATCGTGAAGCTCGTCGAGCTCCAGTCGCCGGACATGTTGTGTTCGATCTTGTTGCTCGATCGCGACCGCGCTCGGTTGTTTCACGGCGCGAGCACGAGTTTGCCTGCGGAGTTCGTCCGTGCGATCGACGGCGTCGCGATCGGCCCGAGCGCGGGCTCTTGCGGGGCGGCTGCGTACCGCGTGGAGCGCGTAATTGTCGAAGACATCGCGACGCATCCGTACTGGGACGCGTATCGCGCGTATGCGGCGCCGCATGGGCTGCGGGCGTGTTGGTCGTCGCCGATCATGGCTCCGGAGCAGACGGTGCTCGGCACATTCGCAATGTATTACCGAACGCAGCGATCTCCGACCGCGCGCGAGATGAGTTGGGTCGGTCGCGCAACGTATCTGGCGTCGATTGCGCTCGTACGCGACCGCGCTGAGCGAGCATTGCTGCAGAGTGAGCGGCTCGAGAGCTTGAGTACGCTGGCAGGTGGTGTCGCGCACGATTTCAACAACATCTTGATGGCGATCGCCGGCAACGTGAACCTCGTGAGTGGTGACATCGCGGCGGACCATCCGTCGCATGAGTCGCTTGCGGAGATCGAACGGGCGTGCGTTCGTGCGACGGATTTGGTGAAGCAAGTGCTGATGTTCAGTCAGCATCACGAGTCGAAGCGGCAGGCGTTGCGGATCGAGCCGATCGTCGAAGAAGCGTTGCAGCAACTGCGGTCCAGCCTGCCGGGGAACGTTCGCGTGAGTGCGCGCTACGTTGCGAGCTTGCCGGAAGTATTTGCAGATCCCGAGCAGCTGAAGCAGGTCGTGCTCAATCTCGGTAGGAATGCTGCGTACGCGATCGGGGAGCGCGGTGGTGCGTTGACGGTGCATGCCGAGCGCGTGGACGTGATCGATCGGTTTCGAATCGGTGCAACCGAGCTGAGGTCTGGGCCCTACGTCCGGATCGACATCACGGATACCGGGGCGGGCATGCAGAAGGGGACGCTGGAGCGGATCTTCGACCCGTTTTTCACGACGAAGGAGCCGGGACATGGTGCGGGGCTCGGGTTGTCGGTCGTGCATGGCATCCTGAAGAGTCACGATGGAGCGATCGACGTTCGAAGCAAACCGGAAGAGGGAAGTTGCTTCTCGATGTATCTGCCCGCGGTCGCAGCAGCGCAGTTGCGAGTGCCGCGGACGGTGCGCGTCGTCGCGGTGCGCGGTGAGGGTGAACGGGTGTTGTGCATCGACGACGAGGAGTCAGTCGTGCGCGTGACGTCGCAGATGTTGCGGCGGTTGGGTTTTCACGTGGTCGGGTTGACCGATCCGGCGGATGCGCTCGCCGCGTTCGAGGCGGAGCCTTCGCAGTTCGATGTCATGCTGACGGACTTCGCGATGCCGAAGCTGACCTGTTTCGAGCTCGTGCGTGCGATCCAACGAGTGCGGCCGGCGTTGCCGATCGTGGTGACGTCGGGGCGTATGGAACCGGACGACATCGAGAAGCTGCGAGGGCTGGGGATCGGCGAGGTAGTGTTCAAGCCGAGCACGATCGCGGAGCTGACGGCTGCGTTGCGAAGGGCGTTACGGTCCGCGCGCGCGAGCTAGTGAGCTAGTGAGCTAGTGAGCTAGTGAAATAGCGCAGCACTAAGTTGCTTTTTCGTGTTTCGTTTCACTTGAGGAAGCCGGACCAGGCTGCGCGGACCCACTCATTGAGGGAGGCGACAAATGCAAAAGCCCATTGTTCAAGTCATTGCGGATGCCGTCGTTTCCCCTTCGTTCGGGCCGATCGGTCAGTGCTGAGCTTTTCGGCGCGTTTGTAAGTCGCCGTTTGCTTCGCACTTCTGCGCACGGCGCTTGCTCGCCGGTGTGACTCGTCGAGTGTGACGTTAGTCGTTACGCACTGTTAGGTGCGCGGTCTGGCCGCGTGCACGACAGCAGCGTGGTGGTTGGCGCGCAGCATCGAGAGTTGTGCCGAGAGTCTGCGTAGCGCGTGGAGCGTGTTGCCGGGTCTGCGTAGCGGACCTCGTACGCGGGCTGCTTCGGTCGGTGGGATTCGTGCGGCGGTTGAACGCGCGAGCGGGCGTGTGCTCGTTCGCGTGGTGCGGATTCGTGCGCGTAGTCGTTCGCGCGTTGCGGATTCTCGCGCCGTTCGTGAGTCGAACGGACCCGCTCGAGTCTGCGCGTTCTGTCGGACGCGCAGCTCCGCTGTTCCGCGCTTGTCGCGCGTGACGGCATTGGCCTGCGCATTCCGCGCGCGCCGCTCGCAGCGAATCTTCTTCGGATGCTGCGCGAATGTTTTCGTGTCGTGGAGACTCAAATGGAACTGGAAAAACTGGGCTGGGCGGAGCCGTTCAAGACCGCTTTCGAGATCGGCAGTGACCCGAGCTGGATACCTGCGCGTGTGGTGAGCTCACAGCGCGAGCAACTTCGATTGTGGACCGAGCGCGGCCTGATCCCTGCGGCTCTGAGCGGCAGGCTGCGGCATGCAGCGGGAAAAGGCGAGCTACCCGTAGTTGGAGATTGGGTGAGTGCAGCGCTCGATCCCACGGCTGAACGTGCGGTCGTGCATACAGTGCTGCCGCGGCGAAGCATGCTCGCTCGCAAACGGCCGGAGCGCAGCTCGGAGCTGCAGTTGATCGCTTCGAATGTCGACGTGGTCTTCGCGGTGAGCGCGCTGAACTCCGATTTCAGTCCGCGGCGGCTCGAGCGCGCACTCGCGCTGACGTGGGAAGGCGGTGCACAACCCGTTGTGGTGCTCACGAAGCTCGACACTTGCGACGATCCCGAACCGTATCTGGAGCAAGCGCGAGCAGTTGCGATCGGGGTGCCCGTGCATGCGTTGTCGGCGCACACGGGCGAAGGGCTCGAGGCGCTGCGCGAATACTTGGCGCCTGGACGCACGGTTGCTCTGATCGGTTCGTCTGGTGTCGGGAAATCGACGCTCGTGAACTGGTGCCTCGGGGAGGAGCGCGCTGCGACGAATGAAGCGCGCGCGGTCGACGACAAAGGACGGCATACGACAACGGCGCGAGAGCTGTTTCTAATGCCGGACGGGGGACTGTTGATCGACACGCCGGGAATGCGTGAGCTCGGGTTGACCGAAGCGAGCACGGGATTCGAGGTGACGTTCGAGGACGTCGAAGCGCTCGTAGCGAACTGCAGGTTCGCAGATTGTCAGCATCGAAGTGAGCCGGGCTGTGCGGTGCAACATGCGATCGAGCGAGGTGAGCTCGATGGTGAACGGTACGCGGGCTATCAGAAGCTGCAGCGAGAATTGGCGTTCGAGCATCGGCGTAGGGACGAGCGGGCGAGGGTCGAACATCAGCGCGAGTTGCGGAAAGTGTTTCGGCAGCGTGCCAAGGCAACGCGTGTGCATCCAAAGCCGTAAGCGGGTATCGGAGCGCCGGCGACTTCGCTGCCTGAAGCAGTGAGCGCGCCGGCGTTCTGGCCCGGCAATTTCGTGTGGCAGTCGCACGCCGGCGGTGCACGCAGCAAAGACAGATTTCGGTAAGGCACAAGCAAAGTCGGCGGAGCGGTTCAAAGCGATGTTCGGCGATCGCTAACAACCGCAACAGCTGGGTGGGGCGCGTGAGCACCAACACATACTCGGCGGCGCGCGACGTAAAGCAACGGATGCGCGAGCTCCGTGAAGGCTGCTGAATCTTGCGTGCAGTGCCATGGCTAGAAAAATCTCCGGAAGCTCGCGAGGGATGATCCTCGCTGAGATGAGTACGTTCGAGACGCCTAGTTGTGACAACGATCTACGTCGATAGTTCATTTCGTGCGCTATCGACCTAAATCAGCTGCCGCGGCGGCCGGCATCAAAACTGTCGGCCGTGACAGCGAGCGCAAAGGGACTGTGTCGAGCAGAGTTCGCATGCCGTGTTCTCCTGGCGGACTGCGTTGTCCTGCCCGTATGAATAATCCGGAGCTCGAACACCAAAAAGACTGGTTTACGCCGACAGACTGTTCGCGCTACAGAACAATCCGATGCCCGCATCCGCGAACGACGTCCTGTCCATGGTGCTGTTCGCGCGCCTCGTCGAGGCGCGATCTTTCACCGCCGCCGCGGAAAAACTCGAAGTTTCGAAGTCAGTCGTCAGTTCGCGCCTGACCGCGCTCGAGACTCGCCTCGGCACGCGCCTCTTGAATCGCACGACGCGTCGGCTCTCGCTCACGCCGGAGGGGCTCGCCTTTTACGAGCACTGCGCGCGCATCACCGCGGAGGCCGATGCTGCGGCTGCCGTGGCGAGTGGCGCTGCGAAAGATCCGATCGGCGTCTTGCGAGTGAACGCGCCAGTAACGTTCGCGCAAATGTATCTTGCAGAGCCGATCGGAACGTTTCTCGAGAAGTATCCGAAGGCGCGCGTCGAGTTGCGAATGTCGGATCGATTCGTCGACCTGGTGGAAGAGGGAATCGACGTCGCGGTTCGGGTGAGTGCAGGCTTGCGTGATTCGAGCATGGTCGCGCGAAAGTTGGCGGTGGACCGAAGTGTGGTGTGCGCATCACCCGGCTATCTCGCCGAACACGGAACGCCGGAAGCGCCCCAGGATTTGTTGCATCACGCTTGTCTGCGCTACGCGTTGCTGAAGGCCACCGACGAGTGGCGTTTCAAAGACGGTGGCAAGTCGTTTTCAGTGCCGATCGAAGGGCGGCTCACCGTGGCGGACGGCGCCATGTTACGGGAGTCGGCGGTCGCGGGGCTCGGACTCGCAGTATTGCCGTCGTTCATGGTGATGCCGGACATCCGAGCCGGTCGCTTGGTGACAGTGCTGGAGCGCTTCTCGTTCGTGCGCCTGACAGTGCACGCGATCACGCCGGCAGCTGCCACCGCGCCCAAAGTACGCGCGTTCGTCGACGTCTTGTCGGCCTACCTGAAGTCGCCGCCGTGGGCTGCGGGCGCATGACGAGCGCCTGCGCGTGAATCATCACGGCTGTCGCCGCGTGTCTTGACGCTGCTCGCGAATCCAGGAGAGCAGGCGGCTGCCGAGTGTGGACTCGCTCGTTCCGAAGCCGAAGATCAGATCGAGCGTTCTGCGACGCGAAGCCTGACGATAGCGGGCCCGGTGAATGCCCCAAGTGTCGAACACGCATGCGTCGCCAGGCTGAAGCTCGATCCGCATAGACCCGGTCGACAGTTCCGTGTTTCGAACGGCACCCCGGCGAAGCTGAAGCTCTTCCGGCGTGTCCACTCGCCGGTGTGATCCGGGAACGTAGTCGAGATGATCGTCCGGCAAAAATGCGATCCGAAACCTCAGCAAAGGAGCGCGCGGCGCGGCGGCGCGGTCATCCGCACCGTGCAATGCCGACACGAAATCTCCATCGCGGTGCCATTCGCCGTCGTAGTCCCGCGCGGACGGCTCGTGGAAGTACTGCATGGTTCGAAGCGTCAGCGGTCCTTGGTGCGGCAACCCGAGATCGCAGACCAAGCGCACGACCTCGGGTGAGCTCGGAAGAGCAGCCAGCCGTTCGAGTGCTTCCTGCCGGTCCGCATAGTGCTCGGGCGCGAGCAAGCCCGTGATATGCGTGCCGGTGTGCCCAGTCGCGGTCGAGTTCGCACGCACCTCCGCCAGTACGGGATCACAAATTGCGGCGAGCTCCGCGATTCGAGCCGCGTCGAATAGTCCCCGCACGATGAAAAAACCATCGCGATCCCAACTTTGCAGCCGAGCGTCCGCCATCGACGTTCTCCGGGTTGGACATCATCCGATGTCAGTCAACTTGAGCCTGCGTTTGCCGACTACGACCGAGATCTCCAGCTCACCACCCATCGCTTCGACGTAGCGACGCAACGTCGAGACGCGGTGATCGGTCCGGCTCTCCAGCCGCGATAGCTCGGATTGTGTCATGTCGGCTTTGTCGGCCACCTGCTGTTGCGTCAGCTCCAGCTCCTGACGCAACTCGCGCAGCGTGAGCTGCTCTAGGTCAGTTTGGACGCGCTGGTTGACGCGTGCGCGCGCTTCGGGCGAGAGGCGAGCATCACGAACCGATTGCCAAGTCTTGCTTTTCATCGGCTGCTCCCTACTGCGCTTGCTTCTGCGACGACCCGACCGCCGCGCAGAAACTCCTGCCAGATCGACAACGCTTTGCGGACCGACGGGCCGTAGGCACAGCCATCCAGCGACTCGCCGAGCACGAGCAACACTCGCTCGTGCGCCGCGTCGACGCCATACAGGACACGCATTCCCGGCGTACGCTTGGCGATGTCGATCTGGCGCAGCGCGGGCTGCGCGGGCTCCTCGTCTTTCGGCTCTTCGAGGTCCAGCGCCTCGAGCAGCGTACGATAATGGCGAAACACGGCGGATGTGATTTTCTCGTCTTTCGCCGAGTAAAAGTGACTAAAACGCGCACGCAAAAGCAGCATTCGAATCGCGTCGTGTGCGGTGCGCGCGCGGTCGCTGCTGACTTCGGCCAGCCGCTGCGCCACCGACTCGGATTCGAGGTGACGGACGATCCGGCGCATGCCACTCGTGAACTGGCCGAACTCTTCCGCGAAGCGAACCCGGAGACGATCCGCTGCAGGGCTCTGGTACCACAACAGCAGCTCAGTACTTCCGGGTGCCATGCGTGTTGGCCCGAGCGCTTCGATCAGCCCGAGGGCCACGGCGACATCCTCCGCATCCTCGTCGCTCAGCCCTCTAAACCACGCCGCGAAATCGTCGGTGGTGAGCAGCGTCAGCATGCATCGAATATGGCGCCGAGTGCATATGCTGTCAAGTGAATATAGCAGCAAGCGAAGCGCGGCTGCAATGGGCTCCGAAAGCAGCTAAGGCGAGTAGCCCGCGAACAACGCTACCAACTCGCCCGACTCACCTGCACGCGCACTCCGACGCGGCTCACCGGCCCGCTCACACTACGCCGTAGCCACCGCCGGATGGAGTCGACACTACGAACACATCCCCCGGCTCCATGCGCGTCTCGTCCGCGTATTCGAGCTCATCTCGCCGCCCATCACTTCGCTCGACCCACGTCTTCCCGACCTCGCCCGGCGAACCCCCGGCCATGCCATACGGCGCGATCTTCCGGCGGCCTGAAAGAATCGCCGCGGTCAGCGACTCGAGAAAACGCACCCGGCGCACTGCACCATCACCACCGCGAAAGCGACCCGCCCCGCCGGAGCCCTCGCGAATCGAATGTTCGTCGATTCGAACCGGAAACCGAAACTCGATGACTTCGGGATCCGTCATCCGAGAGTTGGTCATGTGCGTCTGCACCGCCGCGGTTCCATCGAACCCATCGCCCGCACCGGAACCACCCGCGATCGTCTCGTAGTACTGGTAGCGGTCATCCCCAAACGTGAAGTTGTTCATTGTGCCCTGAGAGGCGGCCATCACCCCGAGCGCTCCGTACAGCGCATCCGTGATGCACTGCGACGTCTCGACATTGCCCGCGACCGTTGCAGCCGGCAGCTGCGGCGCGAGCATTGAACCGGGGGGAATCACCACCTCGATCGGCTTCATGCACCCCGCATTCATCGGAATCTCGTCCGAAACCAAGGTGCGAAACACGTAGAGCACCGCAGCGTGCGTCACGGCAGGTGGCGCGTTGAAGTTACTGTCGAGCTGCGCGCTCGTGCCCGTGAAGTCCACACGCGCGCTTCGCGCCACGCGATCGACCGTGACCGCGACGCGAATGACCGCGCCGTTGTCCATCGGATACTCGAACGAGCCGTCTGACAGCGCCGTGATCACGCGCCGCACGTTTTCCTCGGCGTTGTCCATCACGTGATTCATGTACGCCTTCACGGTCTCGAGCCCGAACTGCTGAACCATGCGCAGCACTTCCTCGCGGCCTTTTTCGCACGCGGCAATCTGCGCGCGAAGGTCGGCGATGTTCTGGTCCGGATTGCGCGCGGGATAGCGCGCGCTGCCTAACAACGCGCGAATCTCAGCTTCGCGCATGCGGCCGGCTTCGACTACTTTGAAGTTGTCGATCAACACACCTTCCTCCTCGACAGTCTTGGAGGCCGGCGGCATCGAGCCCGGTGTGATCCCACCGATGTCCGCGTGGTGGCCGCGCGCGGCGACGTAAAACAAAATGTCGGCCGCGGCCGCATCGAAGACCGGCATCACGACGGTGACATCCGGCAGGTGCGTACCGCCGTTGTATGGGTCGTTGAGCATGTACACGTCGCCTGGGTGAATCCGGCCGGCGTTGCGCGCGATCACCGTCTTGATCGATTCGCTCATGCTGCCGAGATGTACCGGCATGTGCGGAGCGTTTGCGATCAAGTTGCCGGTCACGTCGAACAGCGCGCACGAGAAGTCCAACCGCTCTTTGATGTTCACCGAGTGCGCCGTGTTCGCGAGGCGCACTCCCATCTGCTCGGCGACCGACATGAATAGGTTGTTGAAGACCTCGAGCATCACCGGATCGACCGCGGTCCCGGGCGCGTGGCGCACCTGCTTCTCCGCGTAACGCTCGAGCACGAGGTGGTTACGTTCGGTCACCCGCGCGCGCCAGCCGGTATCGACGACCGTGGTTCCGTTTTGCTCCGCGATGATCGCCGGACCTTCGATGACTTGGCTGACCGCGAGGCTATCGCGCGTGAAGATTGCGGCATCGCGGAACTCGCCGTCGCTGTGAAGCGCGCAGGTGGCGGCCCGAGCGCCGCTCGTAGCCGCCGCCGGCGGATCGACCCACTCCACACCAAACGTCTTCCCGACGGCCTCCACTGAGATCGCTTCGACGATCAGCGCGCGGTCGGGGATCAGAAACGCAAACCGCATTTGGTACGCCGCGGCGAACGCTGCCCGCATCGCCACTTCGCCTGCGACGGCGATGACGAGCGCCGTATCGGTACCTAGGTACTTCAAGTGGACGCGGCGAAGTACTTCGATCCGTTCTCGTGGCACGCCTTGCGCGTGCACCTCGGCGCTCGCGCGCTCGGCGAGCCGGTCCAACTCGCGCTCCATCGCCGCGCGCGACGACGGCCCGAGCGCCTGCTCGAAAGCCGACTCGTGCATGACCGTGATGTCCGCCAGCCCCATGCCGAACGCGGAAAGTACGCCGGCGAGCGGATGGATGTAGACGCGCTGCATGCCGAGCTCGTCCGCGATCGAGCACGCATGCTGCCCGCCCGCACCCCCGAAACACGCCAAGGTGTATTGCGTCACGTCGTAGCCGCGCTGGACCGAGATGAACTTGATCGCGTTGACCATGTTCGCGACGGCGATCCGCCTGCAGCCGTCAGCGACATCGGCCGCGGTCACGCTCGAACGGGACGCGCCCGAAACCTCAGCCGCAAGCTTCTCGAACTGCGCTTCCACGACGGCGCGATCGAGCGATGCATCTGCCGCGGGCCCAAACACCCGTGGAAAGAAGTCCGGCTGAATCCGCCCGAGCATCAGGTTGCAATCCGTGAGTGTGAGCGGCCCACCGCGCCGGTAACAGGCGGGCCCCGGGTTCGCACCAGCTGAATCCGGGCCGACGCGGAGGCGCTGCCCGTCGAAATGCACGACCGAGCCGCCACCGGCTGCAACCGTGTGGATCGACATCATCGGCGTGCGCATGCGGACGCCTGCGACGAGCGTGTCCAACTCGCGCTCGCAGTCGGCGAGACTCGAGCCGGCAAAGTGGGACACGTCAGTCGACGTGCCGCCCATGTCGAAGCCGATGCACTTGTCGAAGCCGGCCGAGAGCGACGTGCGCACCATCCCGACGATGCCGCCCGCGGGGCCTGACAAAATTGCGTCTTTGCCTTCGAAACGAGCAGCGCTCGTGAGCCCGCCGTTCGACTTCATGAAGAACAGCGGGACGCTGCCGTCCGCGCGCCGGAGCGCACCCTCGACCTGGCGCACGTAGCGCCGCAAGATCGGCGATAAGTAGGCATCGACGACCGTCGTATCTCCGCGCGACACGAGCTTCATCAGCGGGCTGACTTCATGGGAGGTGGAGATTTGTTCGAAGCCGAGCTCTCGCGCGATCTCTGCGGCGATGCGCTCGTGTCGGCCGTCGCGCCACGCGTGCATGAACACGACCGCGCAGGCGCGGTAACCTTCGGCGTATGCCGCGCGGAGTTGTTCTCCCAGCGCGTCTGCGTCGAGGCTCAAGAGAACCTCACCTTGCGCGCTGATGCGCTCGCTTGCTTCGATCACCTTCCGGTACAACGGCGAGGGCAACCGGATTTGCCGCTCGAAGAGCTTCGGCCGATCCTGATAGCCGATCCGCAGCTGGTCGCGAAACCCGCGTGTGATCACGAGAACCGTCGGTTCGCCTGTGCGTTCGAGGAGCGCGTTCGTCGCGACGGTCGTGCCCATCTTGACGCTCTCGAGCGCAGCGACCGGCAGCTCTTCGTTCGCACCCAACTCGAGAAGCCGCCGGATACCTTCGATCGCAGCGTCTTCGTATTGCTCTGGATTTTCGGAGAGCAGTTTCGTGGTGATGATCGTGCCATCGGGGCGACGACCTACGACGTCCGTGAACGTGCCGCCACGATCCAGCCAAAACTGCCAGTTCCGATCTTCGTCCCGTTCCTGCGCCGAGCTCGGTTGACTCATGGGCCCACACTCGCTCGGAGTTGGTGCAGCTTGGCCAACAACCGATCGATCTCGCGCTGATCGCGCAAGTAATAGCCCGCAGCCGAACGCCGCGTCTGCCCGATGCGAATGCTCAACAAACGTCCCGGCGGATCCAGCTCGAAGACGTCTTCGTCCGTGATGTCGTCGCCGACGTATAACGGCTCGAGGCCATGGTTTCCCACGACGTACTTCACGCGTGCATTGGAGAGGCGTTCGCGCACGTCCTTGCGGCTGCGTCCCGAGATGACCGCACACGGATACTGCTCACACACTTGCTCGAACAGGGTTTGCGTCTTGGCGCGCATCGACGCGGACTGGCGAGTCGAGACGATCGGCGCGAGCGTTCCATCGAAGTCGAACGCGAGTAGCACTCGCGACCTAGCCAGCTGCGCCAGCAACTCGACGTTCGTACGCGACAAGATGTGCTTCATGCCGACTTGAACCGCCTGAGCACGCTCGACTTGGCGAGCCGTCCCGACATGCGATCGCGCCGGCGAACGTCGGCTGCATCGACCAACATTCGGCCTGCCCAACGGTACACGTTGAACTCCGACACGGTCCGCCGCATCGATCGCATGCGCTCGCGCTGCTCCGCCACCGGCATCCGCAGTGCTGCTGCGAGCGCGTCACTCGCCTCGCGCAAGTCGTACGGGTTCACGATCAGCGCTTCCGTCAAGTCGCGCGCAGCACCGGTGAACTGACTGAGCACGAGCACACCGAGCTCGTCGTCTCGCGCCGCGACGAACTCTTTCGCGACCAGGTTCATGCCATCGTGCAGGCTGCTCACGTAACACAAGTCCGCGGCACGGTAGTAGCGGAACACTGTCGGCGGCTCGTAGTGCGAGCGGAGCAACACGATCGGGCGATAGTCGCCGGTGCTCCACTTTTCGTTCACGCGGGCGGCCAGCGCGTCCACCCGCTCTGCGAGCTCGCGATAGTGGCCGATCTTCGTGCGGCTCGGTGCGGCGAGCTGCGCGAACGTGAATCGACCGCGAAACTCGGGATGCTGCGTCAGCAGCTCGTCGACTGCGGACAATCGTTCTTCGATGCCTTTGGTGTAGTCGAGCCGATCGATCCCGACCCCGAGCAGAATGTCGGGCGCAAGCCCGAGCTCTTGCCTCACTGAGCTGCGGCATTCGTCGCGCCCCGGCAGATCGGCGAGCCAGTGCACCGGCCACTCGATCGAGATCGGGTAGGGCCGAACGAGCGTTCGCTGCGGTGCCTGGATCACCGCATTCGTCTCGCGATCGATCCGGCTCTCCATGTACGCATCGACGGACTCGAGGAAGTGATTGCAGTGCTGCTGCGTGTGAAAGCCAACGATGCTCGAGCCGAGCAGCCCTGCGATCAGCTCTTCTCGCCACGGGCAAATGCCGATGCGCTCCGGGTTTGGCCAGGGGATGTGCCAGAACGTGAGAATCGTCGCCCGCGGCAAACGCTTGCGGATCATCCGCGGCGCGAGCGCGAAGTGATAGTCCTGCACGAGCACGATCGGGTCAGCCGAATCGACCTCGTCACAGACCGCGTCCGCGAACTTCTGATTGCAGTTCACATAGTGCTGCCAGTCCGAGGCACGAAAGACCGGACGCGTATGCGCGACGTGACACAACGGCCACAAGCCTTCGTTCGAGAAGCCGTAGTAGTAGCCGTTCTCCTCTTCTTCCGTGAGCCACACGCGCCGCAACCAATACGACTCTTCGCCAGGCGGGACACGAATGCGACCCTGTGCATCGACCGTGTCGCGATCCGCAGAGCCGCTGCCGTGCGCAACCCACACCCCCGAGCACGCTCGCATCACGGGCTCGAGCGCGGTCACGAGGCCGCTTGCCGGATGTAGAACCTTCACGCCCGTCTCGGTCTTCTCGTGCACGTACGGCTCGCGATTCGCGAGAATGATCACGCGCTCGCCGCGCAAGTGCTTCGTCAATGCGGATCGCAGACGCTGTGGATCCCAACGCCTCGATGCGCTCGTATCGCGTTCGCGCACGCCGACGCTGTCGAGCAACGAGCGCAAATCGCGTAAAAGTGGCTGGAATTCACCTGCGCCATCGCCATCGCCGGCGAGCGCGCGCTCTAGCTCGTTCGTCCAACCGTGCCACGCCAACCGCGCTACGACCAAAGTCACGACCGACGCACCGAGTGCGACGAAGAACAGCGCTGCGAAGACCCACGGAGTACGCGCGTTCGCATCGACGAACACGAATCCGATCGCCGCGAGCGCCGCGAGGCCGAATAGCAACATTACAAAAAAGTAAGCGAGCCGGCGCATCGGCGAACAATCTGGCACACAACGCTTGGATGTCCAACCATCCGACGATGTGTGATTTAGTTCCACCGCTGCTGCCGGTGGGCGGCGCGCCGGAATACTCGTTGCAGCCGTTAGCTGCGGCCGGTGAGCGTGGTCGTCATCGCCCAACTGAGCGCGTCTTGGTAGTAGCGCGGCAGCGTGCGGATCGAATCGACGAGCCCGAGCTTGTTGCTGCCGAATTCTACGGCGAGCCAATCGGCGCGTTCGTACGCGACCACGAGCTCGAGCACGTCACCGAGGCGACTCGGTTTGCCGGTCGGCAACAATGCTTCGGTCAAATCGCCCGGCAATGCGACGTCGCTCAGCAACTCGCGCAAGGGGCGGCCGACTACTGCATCCATGAGGCTGAACAACCCTACGACGAACAGGTCGAGCTCGCGTGCGGCGAAGCCCACGTCCCTCGCGAGTTGCTCGCAGAAGCGCGCGCGTACGAGGCAGGTCGAGAGCAGCTCGGCCGGGCGATCGGAGGACAATTGAGCCATCGCGAGCACAGAAGCCCAGCGCCGGAACGGGCGCTCGCCGAGCAGTGCGAGTCCGTGTTTGATCGAGGTGATCTCGCCGCGGAAGCCGAAGGCGGCGGCTTTGAGGTAGCGCAGCAGTTTTACCGAGAGCGCGACGTCTTGTTTGATCACTTGCTCGAGCCGCCTGAAGTCGAGTGCAGGTCGGTTGATCTCGCTCAGAAACTGCAGGTACACGAGCTTGGAAACCGGGATGTCGTGGCGGCTCAGCACTTCCGGGCGGCAGAAGAAGTAGCCTTGGTAATAGGTGTAACCGAGGTCGAGTGCTTCGCTGAAGTCTTCGATCGTCTCGACTTTTTCAGCGAGCAAGCGCACGGGGCTGTCTGCGTAGCGTTCGGCGATCTCGCGGCGCTTGTCGGGTCCGGCTACGCGGAAGTCGACCTTGATCACGTCGCACAGTGGGATAAATGCGTCGAGCTCGGGTTGGCCGCTGAAGTCGTCGAGTGCGATCGCGTAGCCCGCGTTCTTGGCTGCTTGGCACGCCGCGAGGGTTTCGGGATCGGGGCGGAGGTTTTCGAGCAGTTCGAGCACGAGGCGGCCTGGTGGAAGGAATGCGTAGGTGCCTTCGAGCAGGATGCGTCGCGTGACGTTGACGTACGCGAGTTTGTCGCCGACGAGTGCGTCGAGGCCGAACACGCTGAGTGTTTGGCCGATGATTTCTTTGGATGCGGTGTCGGGGTCGACGCCGGCGGGGAAGAAGTTGCCTGCGCCGGTGCGGAACAGGAGCTCGTAGCCGGCGAGGGTTTTGTCGCGTTCGAAGATCGGCTGTCGCGCCACGAAGAGCTCGATCGGCGCGGAGACGCGTTGGTCGGTTGGGGCTTTCGTCATGAGTGCAGCAGAGCGCCGAGACCGGCGCGTGGCGCGCTTCCGATTCTACGCAGACATGCTCCGAAAGTGTCAGGTGTGCTGGGAGGCGCGCACGTAGGAGGGGTGTGTTGGGGGCTTTGGCGTCGACGCCGGTGGCGACTGGCTCGGCTGGCCACCGCGATATCTCGTGCGAGCGGAAGACCGCGCTCGTGGTTCCGACATCGTGCGGCGCGGCGCAGAGGTCGTGGGCGTGTAGGTGTCTGGCCGGCATCGAAACGCGACGCCGAAGCACGTTCGTGTCCTGTGCGCGCGCCGTTCGTGCGCGCACTCGTGTCGTCAGAAATCTTCGGTTCTTGGGCGGCCGGCTCTGAAGCGCTTTGCATCCGATGGCTTCTGTGCTTCCGTCGCCGGATGCGTTGCTGCTCCACCACTCGAAGCCGCTGATGGCTGCGCCGCCGTTGGACGTGCGCTTCCACTCGCCTCTGCGCTTCGACTTGCTTCGGAGTTTGGCGGCACTTGGCTTGGCGCCGCGGCCGCACGCATCACACTGCCGCTCGCGGCTGCTGGCTTCCTTGGGCGCGCGCTCGGCAATGTGATCGGTCGCTCCGCTACATTCGGCTCGCCGGTTGGACCCGACACTCCATTCGAGTCTGACGTTTTCGCGTCCGACGTGCTCGTCACCGCCGCCGGTGTTGCGCTCGCACGCGCTGGCACTCCGTTGACTGGCACCGCTCCGCTCGGACCCGTGAGACCCGTCTGCACAGCCAGCGGCCCGCGCAGTGGAGTCCCGTGCAAGTTCCACGATGCCGCGGCGTCCGACTTGGCAGTCTGTTCAGCGACACCCGTTACCGCCACACGCTCCTGCGCTGCAGTCGCACCCACACCCGGACGCACCACGGTTGCACTCGCGGGTGCTCCCACCGTCTTCGCGGCTGCATCGTCGTTTGCTGCACCGGACCGCACCTCGCCGGGCTTCACTCCAACCTTCGCGCTGCTCGCAGTCTGCTTCGCTGCCTCGACCGCCGCAGGCGTTGCCGGCTTCGCCGCCGCCTGCACCAGCGGCGCCGCTGCCTCCGCAGGTTTGTCACCG
>Ga0193752_1001707_pt1 | contig 17782 bp, 14 predicted proteins | sample H1c1metaG_FD_144924 | JGI IMG/M metagenome (GOLD analysis project Ga0193752, IMG submission 144924) | Soil microbial communities from a riparian zone of the East river system, Colorado, United States - H1c1 | ecosystem: Environmental > Terrestrial > Soil > Riparian zone | place: USA: East River...
ATCATTTCACATGGCCACGTGAAATGATCGCATCGTTCTCGACACTACTGTCATTTCAGCGACGCACTAACAGTGGGTCAAAAAAAATGATTGAGATTGTTTTGTCGATCATACGCTCGGTTTTTGTTTGCGCCGCGAACGATCGGGGCTATGTGCAGAACCGGGACGAGCGTTTTCGACTGCTCGGCTCGCAAACTCACTGGGATGTGTTCGTGCGCATGCACGGCTGATGCGTAGCTACGTCCAGTCGTGGATCCGTGCCGCTGATGAGCCGAGCGGTCGCGTACGAAGGCACTACGAGTGTGGGCTCTTCGATGGAGAACTGTAATGCAGTGGATTCGATCTAAACACCAGGGTTCGAACGACAGGCCAGCGAGCGGTGTGTTTGCTGAGTCACGAAGTAAGTTTGTGTTGTGCGCAAGTCTGATCTCTTGCGTGGGCCTAGCGTCAGTCGGCTGCGGTGACGACAGCGGTACGACCACGAATCCACAAGGCACGGCGGGTGTCGGCGGTGGAGCTGGCTCGAGTGTCGTGGCGGGTAGCAGTGCTGCAGGTGCAGCTGCCGCCGGTCGCGGTGCAGCTGGCAGCGGCCAGTCCGCAGGCCGAAGTGGTGCCGCAGGTTCGGGCGTCGCGGGCACGGGTGCAGCGGGCCGCGCCGGTTCATCGAGTGATGACGACGCGGGTGTTGCGCTCGGTGGCAGCGGCGGCTCGACGGGCACGGCCGGCACTAGTGCGGGCGCCGGTGGATCGACTGCCGCGGGTGGTCGCGGCGGTTCGAGCGCGGGCGGATCGGGCGGCAGCTCGACCAGCGGAGCGGGTGGTTCGAGTTCGGGTGGCTCCGGCGGTCGCGCAGGTGGCACGGCCGGAACCGGTGCGGGTGGTCGCGGCGGCTTTCCCTGAGCCGAGCGGATTCCGCGCCCAAATCTAGACAACGGTAAAATACGAAAGGCTCGCGAGGCATCGTCCTCGCGAGCCTTTTTGCGTCGTTTGCGCAGTCGCGCGCGCCATCCACGCAGGCGGGGGTACTTCCAAATCTAGAATGGTTGGTGTGACTAACGATTTGACGTATGCTCCGCCGGCTCATTGACGCGCGTGTTGGCCGTCACGGCAGCCGGAGTTTCGAGCCATGAATCGATCCGCGATCTCGATCGCAGTTGCGACGCTGCTAACTTGTTCATTCAGCTGTTCGTCCGACGGCACGCAAACGCCGGCGATGACCCAGGCGGGCACGGACGCTCCGCAGCCGGGAGCGGCAGGGCAATCGGGCCAGACCGCACCCACTGTGGTTGCGGGCAGCACGAGCACACCGCCCGTCGCCGGAACGGCAGCCGGGCGTGCCGGAACTACCGGTGCTGCAGCTGGGAGCGGCGGAGTCGCAGCGTCCGCTAGCGCGGCTGGCGCAACGGCAACCGCAGGTTCGCCCGGTACGGCCGGCAGCACGGCGACTGCCGGAATGGCTGCGCCCGCGGGTGGCGCGGGCGGTATGGGAACGGCGACCGCCGGCTCGACGGCGCCGCCCGAGCCTCAGATGTGTCCCACGACGGCGGTGTCGCCGGGGGACAGCACCGTGATGATCGACGTAGGCGGCATGAACCGCCGTTACATCCGCCACGTTCCACCCGGCTACGACGGGAAAAAGCCAGTGCCGTTGCTCATCGACTGGCATCCGCTCACGCAGACCGGCCAGTACCAACGCACTAGTTCCGGATACGCGGCGGTCGCTGATCGCGAAGGTTTCATCGTGCTGTATCCCGACGGGATCGACAACGCCTGGAACATCGGACCTTGCTGCACGCAGTCGCGCATGGTCGACGACCTCGGTCTCGCAAAAGCGATGATCGCGAAGCTCGAGACCGAGGCCTGCATCGACAAGAAGCGCATCTACTCGGCGGGCTATTCGATGGGCGGCGGCATGACTTTGTTTCTCGGTTGTAATGCAGCCGATATCTTCGCCGCGATCGCGCCCGCAGCGTTCGATCTACTCACCGAGGCAGAGGAACCCTGCAAGCCCGCGCGGCCGATCACGGTGATCGCTTTCCGTGGCACTTCAGATCCGATCGTGCCCTTCACGGGCGGCGAGTCGCGGCCGCCGACGTTCGGATACACGTTGGATCCGATTCATTTCCTCGGCGCCGAGGGCACGTTCAAACGCTGGCAGGAGCTCAATATGTGCACCGGCGCTGCGATGGACACGGGCTCGGGCTGCAAGACGTTCACGCAGTGTGCAGGTGGCGTCGAGACCACGCTTTGCACGAAGTCCGGCGGTGGTCACGATACCGGTGATCCGGAAGTCGGTTGGAAGACGTTGAGCCGCTTCACGCTTCCCTGATCCCCGAACATTCACGCTCGAGCTTGCTGAACGTTCGTGTAGCCGGATTCGCCGCGGCACGCGAGCTTCAGCGAGCCCCGTGGCTCCGATGAGCTACTCTGCGCGCGTGGAGCAGGTATCACCACGATCAGCGCTCGAACCGCAGCCCGGCGCGATTCGCCATTCGCATGGCACCACGCTCGCGGCGCTCGCGCTCGGTGCGGTCGGGGTGGTGTTCGGCGACATCGGCACGAGCCCGCTCTACACGCTGCGGGAGTGCCTGCACACGCACGCCCTCGGGGTGGGCGCTCCGACGACTTCCGACTTGTTCGGAATCCTGTCGCTGATCTTCTGGTCGCTGACGATGGTCGTGACCGTGAAGTACCTGTTTTTCGTGATGCGCGCGGACAACCACGGCGAGGGCGGCATCTTCGCCCTGCTCGCGATTCTGCCTGCGGCTGCGCGCCGGCGTATGACTGCACCGAACCTGCTCGCGCCTGAAGCGGTCCCGTCGGTCCGGCATCCGGCGTTTCGTTGGGTCGCATTTTTAGTCGTAGTCGGAGCGTCGCTGCTCTACGGAGACGGCGCGATCACGCCCGCGATTTCAGTGCTGGCCGCGATCGAAGGTCTCGCGATGGCGCATCCGAGCTTCGAGCCGATGGTCGTGCCGATCACCTGCGGCATCTTGCTCGGGCTGTTCATGCTGCAGAGTCGCGGTACGGGCACCGTCGGCAGGTTGTTCGGGCCGGTCATGCTGGTGTGGTTCGTGACGATCGGGACGCTCGGTGTCGCGCAGATCATTCAGCGACCGCAGGTGTTGCAAGCGCTGTCGCCGCTGTGGGCGGCGCGCTTTTTTGTCGACCACGGGCTGCACGGGCTGCTCGTGCTCGGCTCGACGGTTCTCGCAGTGACGGGCGGAGAAGCGCTCTACGCCGACATGGGCCACTTCGGCGTGAAGCCGATTCGCGTGGTCTGGCTGTCGATCGCGATGCCTGCGCTCGTGCTGTGTTATTTCGGGCAGGGCGCGTTGATCCTGCGCGAGCCATCCGCGGTCGAAAACCCATTCTTCGCGATGGTTCCGCCCGGTCACTGGACGTTTGCGATGGTGTTCCTGTCGAGCGGTGCGACCGTGATCGCGTCGCAAGCGTTGATCTCGGGTGCGTTCTCGCTCACGCGTCAGGCGATGCAGCTCGGCTACTTTCCGCGCGTCACGATCCGCCACACCGCGCGTCACACCGAAGGCCAGATCTACATTCCGCAGATCAACTGGCTGCTCGCGGCCGCGTGCTTGCTGCTCGTGATCGGGTTTCAGCGCTCGGAGCGATTGGCGGCTGCGTACGGACTCGCGGTGACCGGCACGATGCTGATCACCTCTGCGGTCTACTACGTCGTGACGCGCGTCGCCTGGGGTTGGTCGCGCTGGAAAGCAGTGCCGCTCTTACTCTTGTTCCTCGCGTTCGACCTGCCGTTCTTCGTCGCGAACACGTTCAAGATCAAAGATGGTGGTTGGGTGCCGGTGATGATCGGTGTCGCGTTCGTCACGGCGATGCTGATCTGGAGCAAAGGCCGCTCACTCGTCATTCAACAGTACGCCGAACGGTTTCCGAGCTTCGACGACGCGCTCCCGGTGCTGCGTGCACACGTCGCCGCGCGCACTCCCGGTGCGGCCGTGTTCATGGCGTCGAGCACGACACACGTGCCACCGATTCTCATGCATTTCGTGGAGCGCATTCGCGTGTTGCCCGAGACCGTGATCTTATTGACGGTGCTGACGGAAAATAGTCCCAGTGTTCCGGTCGAGTGGCGCTACGAGCTGACTGCGTTGGGTGACGGGGTGTACCGGCTGATCGTGCGGTACGGCTTCATGGAGCATCCCAAAGTGCCAGGCGTCCTCGCCGAGGCGTGCGCGCGACACAAGCTGTCGCTCGATCTACGCGATGTAACCTATTACCTCGGCCGAGACAGTTTGCTCGCGACTAAAGAGGGCCGCATGGGTCGTGTCGCCGAGTCGTTCTTCGCGTACCTCGCGCGAAACGCAGTCGCCGCCGATCGACATTTCGGAATCCCTCCTAGACAGGTTGTCGAAATCGGCTTGCAGATCGATTTGTAAGCTCACTCGGCAGCTGCGGTGTTTCGCCGCGGGATCGAGGCTCGCTTGATCGATTCGACCTGGTATGCTGTGACAGCTCGCGGGGGAGACGCGTGCGACTCGGTCGTGCGCGTTGAGGGGACGCTCGTTTAATGCTGCTCGGGCCGGAATAGCCATGCCGAATAGCCGCCCACGTGTGCTGATCATCGATGACGAGCCGGCGATTCTCGCCGTCTACCCGGAGGTGCTGGGAGTCGACTATCAGGTCGTAGTTGCGTCGAGTGGTCAGCAAGCGCTCGATCTAATCGCGACTGAACCCGACTTCGACGTGATCCTGTGTGACTACATGATGCCGGATCTCGATGGCCGTGCGCTTTACGAGCATCTGCGTACGCACGCATCACCCTTGCTCGAGCGTTTGATGTTTTGTAGTGGCGGTCTCGTCAGTGAGCGCGCGCGAAAATTCGTTGCCTCGATCTCGAACCCACTGCTCGAGAAACCGATTCCGCTCGATACGTTGTGCGACGCGATCGACCAGGTTGTGAAGCGAACCAACCCCAATCGGTGACTGCGTGACTCTGGTCCTGAGTGCGCGTGCGCGCTGATTGCTGCCGGAATACAGTAGATCGCGAAACCGCATCCCAAACGCGAAGACTTCGCGTGCTATCGCGTGCGCGGGCGCACAGATTACGGGCAGTGAAGCATCCTTACGCATCGGCAGCCGTGCTCGGCCTTGCGGCCTTGCTTGTCACTGGAACCGCGTCCGCGCACATCAAGTTGCGCTCGCCCACGCCGCGCGATCCTAACAATCCGTTGAAGAGCGCGCCGTGTGGACCTGCCACGACTACGCGCGGCTCGACCATGACGATGCTGACGTCAGGTCAGAAGATCACCCTGTCGTGGGACGAGACGATTCAACACCCGGGCCACTATCGAATTGCGTTCGATGACGATGGCAATGATTTCCCGGATCCGACGAGCTTCACGGACATCGCGGCCGCTAACAAGGATCTCGGAAACGGCGTGATCGTGCTGCTCGACGGGATCATGGACAAAACGAGCAAAGCTTACACCGCCGAAGTCACACTGCCGGACATCGAGTGTAACAACTGCACGTTGCAGCTGATCCAGGTGATGACGGACAAAGCTCCGTACGGGAATGGCGACGATATCTATCACGAGTGCGCGAACCTCGTGCTCAAGAAGGCCGGCGGGGCTGCCGCTGGGAGCGGCGCTGGTGGTGCGGCTGCGGGCGCTGGTGGTGCGGCTGCGGGCGCTGGTGGTGCAGCTGCGGGCGCCGGTGGCGTCACTGCCGGTGCGGGCGCCGGCGGCTCGGGTGGCGCTGCTGCAGCAGGAAGCGGCGCAGCTGGGAGCGGCGTAGCTGGAGCGGGAGTTGCTGCTGCGCCGCCGAGTAGCGGTGCGGGTTCGACCGGTTCGGCTGCCGGCAGCGGCGTCGCTGGTTCGGTTGGAGCGGCTGGCTCGCTCGGAACTGCAGCGGGCTCGGTCGCTCCGGCTCCGGTAGCGAGTCCAGAGGACTCGGGTTGTGCCGTGGCTTCTGCCGGCTCGAAACACGATTTCGGGTGGGGCAGCATGGCGTTGGCCGCGGCGGCGCTCGCGGTACTGAAGCGGCGCCGTCGCAGGCGCTGAGTTCCAACCCAGCGCCCGCGTACGTGTCACTCGGGTCGCGACCGCCGCTTTTGCTCGCGAGCCAAGAGCGCTCGCTTTCGCTCGAGGCCCCAGCGGTAGCCGCCGAGCTTGCCACCGCTCGCGATGACGCGGTGGCACGGCACCGCGACTGCGACTGGGTTCTTGCCGCAGGCGCTACCGACCGCACGCACGGCCTCGGGCGAACCCACCGACTTTGCGATCTGGGCGTAGGTCCGCGTTTCGCCGGCCGGAATCTCGCGCAACGCGCGCCATACGCGCTGCTGAAACGCCGTGCCGACGAGGTCGAGCGGCAGGTCCGGCGCAAGCTCGCTCTGGTCGATCATCGCCACGACCCGGTCGGCGAGCTTCTCGAGCGCTGCATCCGTCGGCTGCAGGTCGGCTCGAGGGAACCGCGCCTGTAGAGCGTCGTCGAGCTCGGCTTTCGAATCGCCGAACGCGATCGCACACACGCCGCGGCTGGTAGCGGCGATCAACACCCGGCCGAGCGAGCACGGCCGAATCACGCTCCGCACCTCGACACCGGCACCGCCCTGGCGGAGCGCGCGGGGCGTGACACCCAGCGCGCCGCTCCCAGCTTCATAGAACCGGCTGCTCGAGGAGTAGCCGGCGCCGTAGATCGCCTGCGTGACGCTCGCGCCGTCGCGCAGCTCGCTCCCGACACGCTGCAGCCGGACCGCTGCCGCGTACTCGCGCGGCGTCATGCCGACGTGCTTCTTGAATAGGCGGTGCAGATGATACGGGCTCAGCTGCACCGCTTCTGCGAGCTCGGCAAGTGACACAGTGGCGTCTGCGCCCTCGAGCCGTTCGCGCACGAGTGAAAGCACGCGATCGCGATCTTCGGTCGCCGACTCTCGCTCGGGCTTACACCTCTTACACGCTCGATACCCGGCCTGCTCCGCCGCGCCGCGAGTCGCATAAAACTGCAGGTTCTCGGTCCGAGCCGGCCGCGCGGCGCAGCTCGGGCGGCAGTACACGCCCGTTGTTTTGACGGCGTAGTAGAACTGCCCATCGGCGTCGGGATCGCGGCGGCGGACGGCGGCGAGCCGCGCCGAATCGTCCTCGAACGCGGCCACGGGGCTCGGGATTGCGGCTTGTGTTTGCATGATGCGCTCCTTGTGCAGCGCCGGACGAGCTCCAGCGCGGTCAGACATCACTTTGCGTCCGGGCCCAGATCGCTGCGCTCCGCTCCTTGCTCCCGTATTCTGATTGCGCCCTCGCCGCATCGTTATTGCTCATCTCTTGATGCCGTGCTGCAGACGACCTATGTCACGTCTCCCACGTGCCCGCAGCTAGGGCTCCGGAGAACCTGCCGCATGGACAATCCTCTCCTACGAAGTCTGGCGCTGCTCGACACGAGCGGCTACGTGATCATCGCCGTCATCCTGGCGCTCGTGACGATCGCAATCCTTTGGACGATCGTGATTCGAGCCCGCTACGCGAGCCTCTCGGGCGAGCTGCGGCGTTATCAGGGGGGCGGTTTCAAGGCGCGGGTGCTCAACCGAATCCTGACCGACGCCGAAGCTGCGCGCGCGTCGAACCCGTACGACTTGAACACGCAAGCGATCATCGAGCGTGCATTCGACGTGGAGCTTCGCGGCTCGTTGGTCGGCGAGCGCTTCATCAAGGCGAGCACCGGATTGCTGATCATCCTGGGCCTCGTCGGTACGTTTTACGGTCTGACGCTGTCGATCGGCCGCTTGGTCGCGCTCGTCAGCGGCGACGCGGCGCCCAACAGCGAGATCACCGAGTCGCTCATGAGCGGGCTCGCGCAAGCGTTGTCCGGCATGTCGGTCGCGTTCGTGTGTTCGCTGTTCGGGATCGTGTCTGCGATCCTGATGACCTTGATCGGCGTGTTCGCAAACGTCGCCGATCGACGCACCGCGCTGATGGTGGAGATCGAATCGTTTCTCGACAACGAGCTCGCGGCCGCGTCTCGGCAGCCGAGAGCGGCAGGTGCGCCGCCGGTCCCCGGTCGTCCGGGTGTCGCGATGCAGGCCGCGACGAGCGCGGACCTCGAACGGTTGCTGCAAGGTTTCGGCGCGAGTGTCGATCAGCTGCAGAGCAGCGTTGCGCAGTTCGAAGCGGCGCTGGCGAACTTCTCGGCGACTACGCGCGACTTCCGCGAGTTCAACTTTCACCTCAAGGACAACGTACAGCGCATGAGCTTGAGCTTCGGCGACTTGAGCGAGACGTTGAAAGAACACACGCGCGCGATCCGGCCCCGGAGCTAGAGCGAGGTAGCCATGCGACATCGCCGATCCCAAATGCTGCGCGACGAAGAGGGCGAGAACTTCTGGCCTTCGTTCACCGACTTGATCTCGACGATCTCGATGATCCTGTTCGTGTTGGTCTTGCTCGCCTACATCCAGAACTTGATCAGCGGCAAGGCGCTCGATCGCACGAAAACGGAGCTCGCTGCGACTTCGATGCGGCTCCGCGCTTCACAGCAAGAGATCACGACGTCCGAACGCAAGCTGAAGTTGCTCGCGACGCAGATCGAAGCGGGGCTGACTCAGCTCAAGCTCTCGCAAGCGCAGGTCGAGCAGCAGCAAGCGGTGATCTCGGATAGCACGAAGCAGCTGACCGACGTGCGCGCGCGGCTGCAAGGCATCGCAGTGCTGCGCGTGGAGGTGTTGCAGAAGGTGAAAGCTTCGATCGATCAGCAGATGAAGACTGCGGTGACCGGCGCGGCCGGTGCGCGGATCGCCGAGAACGGCAACATCGTGATCGACGAGAGCCTCGTGTTCGAATCGAACTCGTACACGATTCGGCCGGAGGGCAAACGCTTTCTAGACAGCGTCGCGAAGGCGTTTGCAAACGTGCTCGACGACACCGAGGTGCGGCAGAACATCGATACGATCTTGGTTCAAGGCCACACCGATGAGCGCGGCACGGTCGCGTACAACCGCGAGCTCTCGGCCCGCCGAGCGAACGCCGTGCTCGACTACATGTTCGTCGCGGATCCGACGTTGAACGACCAGTACGGGGCGTACTTCGCATCGAGTGCGTACTCGGAGTTCCGGCCGCTCAGTGCGGTGAAAAACGAGCAGGCGTACGAGAAGAATCGGCGCATCGAGATTTCGGTGGTGCTGAAGGATGCGAGCGTGCGCAGCGTGATCGACGAGTACATGAAGAGCCTCGATCCGATGGTGAATCCGCCGGCTGGCGCGCCTTAGTGGTTCGTTGGAGCAGTAGTCGTGCTTAGGTTGGGATCGTCCACGTTTTTCACCTTCGGCATCGTTCTCACGTTGCTAGGGGCGACGCAGGCGGAAATGGCGCGCGAGCTCGGGCTCGACCTCGCGGCTTCGGGGTTTCTCGGGGCCGTGCTCGCGCTCGGGATGGGCGCTGGGGTTTTGATCGCGGGGCCGATCGTCGATCGGTTCTCTCGTGCGCCACTGTTCGCTGGGGCGTGTCTGGTCGCGGCCGGCGGGATGTTCGTGATCGGGCCGCACCTGAGTTACCGGGCGATCGTCGGGGTGCTGCTGATCACTGGGCTCGGATGCGGGTTTTACAACACGATCGTGAATACCGTCGTGCTCGAGCGGGCGGGGGAGCGCGGCGCTTCTGCGCTTGCGATCGTCCACTCTTCGGCGACGCTCGGTGCGGCAGTCGGGCCGCTCGTCGTTCGGGCCGTGCTCGGGGTGGGGCACTGGAGTTTCGTGTTTCATGGGATCGGGGCGCTGCACTGCTTGCTGGCTTTCGGAGGCTTGGGGCTTCGGGCGAGCGCGAGGGTGGCAAACCCGAATACGCGCACGAACACGCGCACGAAGACACGCGCGAAGCCGAACCCGAACACGCGCACGAAGGCGAACACGCGCACCAACTCGCGCTGGCGCGCTCGGGTGGTTGCCGCCCCGGCCCTCGCTGCGCTTGGACTCGTTACGTTTGCTTACGTCGGTGTCGAGAACGGGCTGACGCTGTTCACCGTTCCTTGGGCGGTTACGCTCGGTGAGTCCGAACGAGTCGGGCAATGGAGCATCAGCACGTTTTGGGGCGGGCTGCTGATCGGGCGCCTATCCCTCGTCGTGCGGCGCGCGGAACGCGGGTTGCAGCTCCTAGCTGCATGCGGCATCGCGGGCGCTGCGATCGTGTGTATCAGCAGCGCGCTATCGCTCGGGCCGCTCTTTCTGGTGACAGTCGTGGCCGGTGTCGCGCTCGGCCCAGTCTATCCGACGACGATCGCACTGGCGGCTGAACGAGTACCTTCCGCGTCGGGTACTGCACTCGGGCTAGTCGCGGCAACGGGCGCCTGCGGTGGCTTCGCAATTCCATGGCTGATCGGCGCGGTGGGCGACGCGATCGGCGTCCGACCCGCGATCACGCTGCTCGGAGCGTTCGCGCTCGTGATAGCGGGATCAGCCTTCGTGCTCGCAAGGCGAGACGCGTACGCGGCTGCGTCGAGCTCGTAGCTCCGCTCGCCGCTCTCAGCTGCGGATCGGTGTGCGCGAATTGTCCGTCGCGCTCTCGTTTCAATCCTCAGCTGCGCTTTCGCAGGCTGCTTCTGCGCTTGAGTGCCGCGCTGCGGATACCGTTCGCTGATCCCTGGCTTCAGAGTTGAAGGGCAGGCAGCGGCACTCGCGCCGCCTCACCTAGGGCCGAACCACCGAAAGAAATTCATGACTTCGCTTTGACAAATAGCACGATCGGTCGTACTGTTTTTGAGAGATGCGGGAGGGTTACAATGCTAACTCAGCAAGAGAACACGGGTTTTTTGGGGACGAACGGTCGTAAGCTTCGCCGCCTTGTGCTTCCAGTCCGCGTTCGGCCCATCCGGCCCAGCGACGCCGCCGGGCTTCAGGCCGGCTTCGAGGAGCTTTCGGAGACCTCGCGCTACTACCGCTTCCACTCCGGAATGCGCCGCTTGCCCGAAAGTTTGTTGCGCTACTTCACCGAGGTCGATGGCATCGACCACGTCGCACTCGTCGCGTTCGAGGTCGGCGAGAGCGACTTGAGCCGCGGTGTCGGCGTCGCGCGCTTCGTACGCGACCCATCGGCACCCACCACTGCAGAGTTGGCTGTCACAGTGCTCGACCGAGCACAAGGTCGCGGTGTCGCCCGGCGTTTGCTCGCTGAGCTCGGCGAAGCGGCACGCGCTCGCGGCATCGAGTCGTTCAAGATGACCGTGATCGCCGGCAACCTGCGCGCACGGCGGCTGATCACGAGTTTGGGTGCGGCCGCGCAGGGCAGCGTCGCAGACGTAATGACATTTCATCTGCCTGTCACCGCGGTGGCGCTCGCGGCCTGAGATGTTCGTAGACGCGGCCTCCTCGCGCCGCGCCATGACGTGCCGTTCCCGCTTGCGATGCTGAGGCGGGTTCGATACTGCGCGCCATGCCGTTTCACTTGCGACCCGGGCTCGAGAAGATTCGAGCCGGCTTGCGGGCGCACCCCTGGGACGTGTTCGGGTGTGTCGCCGCGATGGTCTACGGCATCCCGACGGTCTGGTATCCGTTCGGCAGCGACCAAGGCATTCACTGGTACCTCGGGCATCGCCTACTCGAAGGCGTGATGCCGTACGCGAGCGGCATCAGCGGAAAGCCGCCGCTGATCTTTCTCGTGCACGCCTTCGCAGAAGTTCTGTTCGGCAATCATCAGTCGTCGATTCGTCTCCTCGAAGTCTTGTCGATGCCGCTGTTCGGCTGGCTGATCGCGACCGGAGTGCGGCGGCGCGATCAACCGGAGCGTGACGGCGAAGCCGGTTGCGCGGCGTTGCTGCTGTCGGCGGCGGTCTACACCTACCAGGACTACTGGAATACGGCGCACCCCGAAACCGGAATGACGATGAGCCTGTTCGCGGCGCTCGCTGTCGCCGTCCACGCTCGGCCGGGTCGCCGCCGTCCGCTGCTGGTGGGCGCGTTCTCGATGGTCGCGTTCCTGTTCAAGTACCCCGGTGCGGCGATGGCGCTTCCGATCGCAGGCTACTGCGGCTTTCGCGCGCTCTACACCGACGACCTACCCGAAGGTCAGCGGCTCTCACGGCTGCCTTCGAGACAGCACTGGTTTGCATTCGTCCGCGAAGCAGCCTGGTTTCTGGCCGGTGCAGCGGTCGTGTTTGCGGCGTGCCTCTTGCCGTTCATCCTCACGAACACCGTACGCGAGATGTACGAAGTCTGCGTGCTGATGACCGAGAACTACGCGAGCACTCCGGCATTTCCGCTCGATTGGTACAAGCCGCTGTTCGAGCCGTGGCGACAAGGCACGTTCTTCGGCACGGCGACCGTTGTGTTTCTCGTCGGTGCCGGCTTCGCGAGCTGGCGCAAGCGCTATTCCGAGCTCGTGTTCGGCGGCTTCTTGTTCTTACTGGTGCTCGCTTCGATCGCGAGCGTCGTAATGCAGATGCGCTTGTTCACCTATCACTGGCTCGCCACGTATCCGTTCTTCGTCGCGATCGCAGTCTGGGCCGTGAGGCAAGTGGCGATCGAGCCGCGCGTCGTCCGGCGTGCGAGCCCGTTTTTAGTCCTGGTGGCCGCGTTGCTCACAGTCGCTGCGTTCGTCTACCGGCCCGACTTCATCACCAAGCACCCTTACAACTATCGCACGCACGTCGCTAACTGGTGGTCGGTCGTGACGGGCGCCGTGACGCGTGAAGCGCTCACGATGAGCTATCAGCGCACCGCGCAGGCCGACAAGGTCGGTGACCTCGTGCGCGCAAGCCTAACCGTGCGCGAGCGTGCTCGGCCCGGCGACGCGATGTGTTTGACCTGCTTCATCAGCCCGCTCTACCAGCTGACGGGCCTGAACTGCACGACGCGTCATGCGGTCGGCTCGTTCACGACGATGGGCCCGAAGTACTGGGGCCGCGAGTACACCGACTTCTTACGCCAGCACCCGCCGCGGTTCGTGGTGTCGATTCACACGTACCCGAAACGCAATCGAATGCTGCGCAAGATTGGCTATCGCGACATTGCGCGCTACGGCACGGTGATGGTCTTCGAGTACAACGGGCCGCCGTGACTATCGCGGGTCGTCCAAGCGTTCCTTCGGTGCCGCCCGAGCCGATGTCGCTTCGCGCGCTGATTCGGCAATCACTCGACGGCACCGAGAAGGACTACACGCGCCTTCCACTGCGTCGCGCGGTCTTTCTGCTGGCGCTCCCGATGGTGCTGGAAATGGCGATGGAATCGCTGTTTGCCGTCGCCGACATCTTTTGGGTTTCGCGGCTGGGTGCCGATGCGGTCGCGACGGTTGGGCTCACCGAAGCCGTGATGGCCGGGATCTACTCGGTTGCGTTTGGTCTATCGATGGCGGGTACCGCGACGGTTGCACGGCGCGTAGGCGAGAAGGATCTCGAAGGTGCGTCGCGTGCAGCCGGGCAGACGATCGTGCTCGCGTGTCTGATCGCGGTGGTGATCGGCGTGCTCGGTTGGTTCGCGGGAGACTCGGTGCTGGCTGCGATGGGTGCGTCGCAGAGCGTGCGTGAGATCGGCGCTGGCTACGCGCGTCTGATGCTCGGCGGCAGCATCACGGTCGTGCTGCTCTTCGTGTTCAACTCGGTGTTTCGCGGAGCCGGTGATGCGGTGACTGCGATGCACTCCCTCTGGCTCGCGAACTTCGCGAACATCGTCCTCGGACCGATCTTCATTTTCGGGGTCGGGCCGGTTCCAGCGATGGGCGTCACGGGCGCCGCGATCGCGACGACGCTCGGGCGTGGATTGGGCGTTTGTTATCAGGTGTGGCGTTTGGTGCATCCCAACGGGCGGCTGCGCATGCGGCCCGCGCACTTTTTGCCGCAGCGCGAGGTGCTCGGCGGGCTCGCGCGCGTTGCGAGCACGGGCGCGTTGCAGACGCTCCTCGAGACGGCGAGTTGGCTCGGACTGACGCGGATCCTGGCGACGTTCGGGAGCGTTGCACTCGCGGGCTACACGATCGCGATGCGGATCGCGATATTTGCGCTGCTCCCGTCGTTTGGAATGGCGAATGCTGCGGCGACGCTCGTCGGACAGAACCTGGGTGCCGGTAAGCCCGATCGCGCGGCGAGGGCAGTCTGGGTCGTCGGGCTCTACAACTTCTTGTTCTTGGGTGTGGTCAGCGTGGCGTTCGTGGCGTTACCCGAGCAGCTGTCGCGGTTGTTCACCTCGGAGCCCGAGGAGTTGGCGTACGCGGCTTCGTGTTTGCGGATCGTGGCATGCGGCTTCTTGTGTTACGCGTACGGCATGGTGTTCGTGCAAGCGTTCAACGGCGCAGGCGACACGAGAACACCGACGCTGTTGAACCTCGCTTGTTTTTGGGCATTGAAGATCCCGCTGGCGTACGTGCTCGCCGTGCCGCTCGGTTTGGGGCCAAACGGCGTGTTCATTGCGATCACGGCGGCGTACTCGGCGCTGACGCTGTTGGCCGTGGTGTTTTTCAGGCGTGGCAAGTGGAAGACGAACCAGGTTTGACGCGCGCGCTCGCCGCGGAATCGTCACGCGCGCGTCGCCGAGTCATCCTGCGCGAGTTTGCCGAGGCTTCACTTGCCCGTCGCGTCGTCGTGGTGCGCCCGAACGACGCTGCTACTGCCGCGCTGCGGCGCCGGGATGCCGTTCGAACACTCGTCGAAGCTGAGTTCGCGATTTAGACAGGACGTTCGCTCCGCGCCTAACAGCGATCGTTGGCTCGCACTCGACGTGTTTCGTGCGCTTGCGGTCCTGTGGATGATTCAGGGCCACACGTTCACGGCGCTGCTGAGTCCGTCGTTGTATCGCGGTGTTTGGGTGCAACCGTATTCGGTGTTGCACGGGCTGACGGCGCCGATGTTTTTGCTAGGTGCGGGGCTGTCGTACGGCGTGGTGATGCTGGGGTCACGGTCCGCGGACGCGCACCGCGAGCGCGAACGATCGCGGCGAATCGTTCGCCGCGCGCTTTCGTTGCTCGCGATCGGGACTCTGCTCCAGCTCCCACGCACGTCGCTGGTTGAAGTCTTCACGCGTCGTGACTTGTTCATCGGCAGCTTTCAGCCGGGTGCGTTGCAGCTCGTGGCGTCAGGGCTCCTGCTCGCGGAAGGGCTCCGGCGGGCATTTCGCGCGCAGCTGGGCTTTGCAATCGTTGCGACCGTAACAGCACTCGCGATCGCGTTCAGCGCGCCGTGGCTTTGGAACCTTCGACTCTCTTCGAAGCTGGCGCTCGGTAGTTGGTTCGATGGCCAGGCCGGCGCGCAGTTTCCGCTTTCGCCGTGGCTGTGCTTTTTCTTTCTGGGCGCGGCGCTCGCGGGCGCGTTGGGGCGCAGCCTTTGGCAGCGAGAAAGCCGCGCCTGCGGTTGGATGCCCGCGGTCGGCATCGTCGCCTTCACGTGCAGCGTCGGTTGTTACGCGTTGTTCGTCGCGGGCGTTCGGTTGACGTCGCTGTATGGTGCCCACGCGTTTTGGTACAGCAATCCGCTGTTCGTCGTGTTCAGAGCCGGACTCGCACTGGCCTGGCTCGGTGTGTTGACCGCGAGTGAGGGCCTTTTGGTTCGCGCGCTCGAAAGACTTCCCAAGTGTGCGCGGGTGGTTCGCGCCCTCGCCAAGCACTCGCTCGTCGCGTACGTGGTCCACCTGATGCTGCTGTACGGCACGCCGTGGAACGCTGGGCTCGCACACGAAGGTGCGAGCTGCGGCGTGATCGAAACCTGTGCGGTATTCAGCGGTGTGCTGTGCGTCACGCTAGTCGTGACACTCGCTTGGGAGCGCTGGTTTGCGCGTGCGACTCAGCGCTTGGCAAGTGCAGCGTTCGTCAGGTGAACTGCGTTCGTGAAGGCGAGCGGTTCGATTCCACTTCGACCGAGTAGTCGATCCAAGCCGCTGCCGCCGTGCGCGACAGCTTGAATGACTCGTGCGGATGCCGCCGGGACTTCGAGCTGCGTCACGTAGACGAGTGGGCTGCCGGGAGCTGCGGGCGGGATAGCCGTGCTCCACGCGAGCTTGTCGTCTGCCCAGAGTTCGAGTGTGTCCACGCGCATCCAGCTCGGCGCGAGCACGCGCATTTCAATCTTCACGCGCTGCACATCCGACGATGTCACGGTGTCGCCCGGCCCACGGCCGTTCACGCTCAACTCGAGCAGCGGACCATTCGTCACGAACGCGCGCCCTCCACGGAGCTCGGAGGCGAGTTGGTTTGCGTTTGCTGCCCGTGTATACGTTCGAGGATAACCGGGTGGGTGCGAAGGTGCTCCGTGGCTATCGCTTCCGCCGGTTGCCGTGATCCGTTGACCCCGCGCCTGCCAGCGGCGCCACTCCGCGAGTAGCGCGAACACATGCTCCGGCCGTGCGAGGTCGTAGCCGTTCCAGACCTCGAGACCTTGTGCGTTCAGATGAAAGTCTGGCTGAGCGAAACCGGTGCCGTCGAATCCGCCCAGCTTGAAGTAAGCGATGTGATCGTCGAGTCGCGGGTGATTGATCTGCACGAATACGCGGGGATCTCGCGTCAGCTCTTTCAAGAGTGCAACCGGGTTCGTTCCGGACCAGCGTGGAAGCTCGCGCAGCGGGAACGCGTTGAAATGGCCGATCTCGGGTGCCCAGGTCGTCACCTCTGCGCCTCCAACTGAATCGAAACCGTCGAGCGTGCCGATGTGGTTGTGATCCGTGATCGCGGCGAGTTCGACGCCCTCGGCGTGCAGATCGCTGGTTGTGACGCCGCCGTGAGCTTCAGCGTCGCGACTCGAGTGCGTGTGCACGTGCAGGTCGGCGCCGTGCCAGCCCGCGAGAGAAACCTCGCGTGCGAGCTCTACGGCAGACTCGTTCCGTGCATTCGGTGTTGCTGCGACTGGAAACTCTGCGAGTGACCACTCCGGCCCGTGTGACACGAATACGCGATAGGAGCCTGGCGGAACGGTCAGCGTGAGTTCGCCGCCGTCGGCGACGCGGCGAAGGTCGTCGATTTGGGAGAGCCTGAGACGTTCACGCCATGATGCGGGTGTCACTCGAACGCGAGCGGTGAGCGGTTGTCCTTCCGGATCGTGGATGTGGAGCGAGATGTGGCATGGCTCGCGGGTATCGGGCGGCGTCGAGGCGCTCGACGAGAGCGACTCGACGCGCGATACAACGAGAAGCAAAGCGGCGAGCGCCGAAGAGATGGCTACGAACGCTCGAGCGTGTCGCACGTACATGTGCAGCATGGTGTCAACGAATGAGGGGCACGCGCGTAGCGGAGTGTGAAACTCGCGGTGAACTTAGCGGGCGACATGGTCGGCGTGTGGAAGCAGCGAATGTTCGAGGTGAGGAGCCGGGCGCTTGCGAGTGATGGCGCTCGTCGCAACGCGCTGTTTCCGAAGTGTCACAGCTTGTTCCGCCGCAATGCGGCGACAGCAAAGAGCCGGGTGACCGAGAGAGGAAAATTGATGGCGCGTGATGTGAGATCGGTCGCTTGTGGGACGAGAGAAGCTGGCTACTGGGAGATGCGATGAGATGCCCGGGGGGGTCGGCTCGTTTTCGGATGCAGCGGCGTTAGGGTGGCGGGCGCGGGGAGCCGCGGTGCTGGCGCGCCTCTCTGGGCCGGTGATTGGGCGGCGCGGTCGACGCCGTTGGCAGCAAGCGCGTGGGGGGTCGATACTTCAGCGGCGCGGTCGAAGCTGTTGGCGTCAGAAACGGGGAGCGAGAAGCTGGGTAAGGGGGCATGCGATGGCATGCCGGCGTTCCGGCTCGTTTCGAATGATGCGGGGTTGCGGTGGCCGGGCGTGGGGATCCGCGGCGCTTCGCACCTCATTGCGCCCCTGCGTTCCGCTTCGCCTCGGACCACGTTCGAAACGAACGGTGCTGGCGACC
>Ga0193752_1001708_pt1 | contig 17781 bp, 15 predicted proteins | sample H1c1metaG_FD_144924 | JGI IMG/M metagenome (GOLD analysis project Ga0193752, IMG submission 144924) | Soil microbial communities from a riparian zone of the East river system, Colorado, United States - H1c1 | ecosystem: Environmental > Terrestrial > Soil > Riparian zone | place: USA: East River...
GCCTCCCAAGTCGTCTGAAACGGCAAGTCCGTAAACGTACTTCCATCGGACTTCTGCCGCTCCCGCCACGAGCGCTTCGCAAACCCAATCATCAACTTCGCATTTGTCCCATACCGCAGCCCCGCAATCGCCTCACGCACACGCGAAGGCAACTCCAGCGCCAACTCCACCCGCCTCAACGGCGTCAACGGCGTCGCCAACACCAAGTGCGTCGCACTCACCGATCGACTCGAACTCCCCCGACGCACACTCAACTCGAAATCCCCGCCGGCGCGAGCACGCACCGACTCCAACACCGAACCCGTCTCGATCACAGCCGCGAGCCGCCTCCCCAACTCACTCGTAATCGCATCGTTCCCACCGCGCACGTGATAGCGCTCGTCACTCTCACCGAACACATGAAACGGCTGCGGGTTCGCATCGATGAACGTCAACAGATTCAACGCCGACTGCTGCTCGACCGCCAAACCCATCTCCGTTTCGTACGCAACCTCGAGGAGCGATCGAATCCAACCACTCACACCCTCCCGATCGAACCACGCCGCTAGACTCAACCGATCGAGCGCAGCCACTGGCGGCGCACTACCCGCATCGATCACGCGGTCACCCAGAATCGCCTGATCCCGCGCAATCGCACGCGCGATCGGCACGAACGCATCGACGACCTCCCCCTCCGACCTTCGCTGCCCTCCAAAAAACCAAACACTCCGGACCAAGTCCGGCGCATCGGCATCGAAGTCGTCGAGCACGAGTCCGAGCTCGAGCGCCAACGCACGGAGGTGCGTGTGGCCACTGTCGATCAACTCACCACCCAACTCCGCAACCTGCCCATCGGCAAACTGACCACGCACGCTGTAGATGCGACCACCGACACGCTCTTGCGCTTCGAACAACTGCACGCGAACACCCGCGCGCTGCAACCGATACGCACACGTCAAACCGGCGATGCCGCCACCGATGACTACGACCGAAGCACGCGGGTCCGGCCTCGCAACCCGGGGACCGCAGCCAACAGCAGCAAGCGCTGCGGCTGAAAGCGCCGAGTCGCGCAACATCGCGCGACGCGTGCGAAGCGGCAACGCCAACGAATGCGCCTCACGCGCTCGATCGACCGACCAGTCCTCGCGCGCAGCCACACTCGCCAAGGTCATCACACGCCGGAGCTCGCGAAAAAGCGTAGTTCTCGCCATTGTGACTCGGGCCCCCAACCCCCCACACGCCTCACTCCCGAAGCCTACCGAGCCAACCACCGCCGACGCACCGCCACGCTCACTCCCACATCTCCGCCGCACACGCCGACCGCTCCCACCGGCACGATTCCCCACTCACGATTTCGTTCTCGCTTTGCTGACGGGTCGGCTTTATCGTGCGCTCGAGAACGTATTGCGATGACCAACTCCAACGAGGTTAGCGCCAGTTACGATCGGGTCGCCGAAGAATACGCGCGCCGCATCCACGCCGAGCTCGCGTACAAACTCTTCGACCGCGAGCTCCTCGATGGCTTCGCCGCCCGCGTCAAAGGCCACCGCCCCGTCGCCGACCTCGGCTGCGGCCCCGGCATGGTCGCCGCATATCTCGCCGCCCAAGGCGTCGACACGGTGTTCGGGCTCGATGTCTCGCCCAACATGATCGCACACGCGACCACGCTCTACCCCGGGCTGGACTTCCGCGTCGGCGACTTCAGCAAACTCGACGCACCCGACAACTCGTGGGCCGGCATCACCGCGTTTTACTCGCTCATCCATCGGCCACGCGCCGAAGTCCAAGGCGTCCTTCGCGAGTTCTACCGGGTTCTCGCACCCGGCGGTCTGCTCCTGCTCGCATTTCACGTCGGCAAAGAAGTCCGCCACGCATCGGAATGGTGGGGCACGGCCGTCGACATCGACTTCGTGTTCTTCGAGACGGGCGAAATGCTCACGTACGTGTGGAACGCCGGCTTCGACTCGGAGCTCGACGTCGAGCGCGAGCCCTACCCCGATATCGAGCTTCAGACGCGTCGCAGCTACATTCTCGCGCGGAAACCCGATCTTTCGGCCCCAATCGAGCCGGTCTCGGACGCCCCCGCGGACGAGACCACCTGAGCGGACTTGAACGTCTCAGCTTTGCTATGGTGGATGGATGGCCGACCGAACGCTTCGAGAGCTGATGAGCGAGCTGGACGCGACCCTTCAATCGGGTCGTGAGATCAGCGCGGAAGACCGTGCCCTCCTCGAGAAAGCCCACGCTGAGCTCGAAACGGCACTGGCCGCACGACCCACGAAGCCGACTCCCCGACTGCGCCAAAGCGTCGGCGACGCGCTCGAACGCCTCCAGATCGAGCACCCACGCCTGACCGGCCTCATGACGGCAGCACTCGACGCGCTGAGCGACGTCGGGGTCTGATCCCGCGAGATCGCTCGATTTCTCGCGAATCGAGAGTCCACGCGTGTAGGCACATGTCCTACTATTGGACCTAAAACTAGCTCGCATTCGTGGTTGTGCGCTAGCCCATGCACACACACCGGAATAGGCTAGGTCGTTGGATGTAACCCGACGGTGGCGCCCCAGGTGAAGTATCCGGCTTGGTTGTTCAGGGTCGCACTGTGCGGGCTAGCGGCTTGCAGTGCCTACGACCCATCGCTCGTGAAGGTCCGACGCGTCGGTCAGGACGCCGCGGGCGCAGGTGCCGGCGGCGCGGCCGGGACACCCACGATTCCCACTACTGGTACGGGCGGATCGCTCGGCGGCGGCTTCGGCAATGCCGGCTCCGCCTCCGCGCCCGCAGACGAAGACGGCGGGACACCCGGGCCGCGCTGCGGCGACGGCCGCGTCGACTCCGGCGAGAAGTGCGACACCGGTATCCCGGGCGAAATGGCCGGCGCGTGCCCGTTGACCTGCCAAACACCGGTGACCTGCCAGCGCTTCATGCTCGCGGGCACGGGCTGCCAAGCCGAGTGCCAGCTGATCATGCTCGGCTGCGTCGGCGGCGACGGCTGCTGCCCCGCGGACTGTGATCCCACCAAAGACTCCGACTGCTCCGGACAGTGCGGCGACGGCATCGTACAAGCCGAGCTCGGCGAGACGTGTGAGGTCGACGTTCCGGACGAGAAGTGTCCGATCGCGAGCGATTGCACCGACGAAGACTCGTGTACGCGTGACGCCGTCAGCGGCAGCGCCGACAACTGCAACGCGGTCTGCACGCACACACCGATCACGACCCTTCAAAACGACGACGGTTGCTGCCCGGCAGGCGCCGACGCGAACAAAGACTCTGACTGCACGCCGAGCTGCGGCAATGGCGTGCGCGAAGGCAGCGAAGCGTGCGACGGCTCGACCGGGTGCGACGCCAACTGCAAGCTGACGATCACGAGCGAACAAGTCATGTGCCTCGACACGATCGCAGAAAACGCCTGCGAACGCTGCGCGTGCATGCAATGTCTCGAAGCGGTCACGGCGTGCATGGCGAGCGGCAACGCAGCGCGCGATGCGAAGTGCGTGGCGGTCGAGAACTGCGCCGTCGCGAAACACTGCTCGGGCATGGCGTGTTACTGCGGCACGTCATCGTTTTTCGAATGCGCGTTCGTCGCGAACGGCCCGTGCAGAGCCGTGATCGAAGACGCGGCCGGGACGTCGAGCCCAACTCAGATCGACAACCAACGCGCCGATCCCAACACGGCATTGGGACGCGCCGTGAAGCTTGGCGACTGCCGGCGTGCACAATGCAACGGCGAGTGCTCCTGAGATCAGGGTTGTCCCTGACAGGTTGAGCCGCCGGATCCGGGTTCAGGTACTCTAGGAGATCGAGTACGGGTACCCGTCCGCCCACACACGGCCAAAGGCATCTCGATGAAAGCATCGCTCGCGCTGTCGCTCGCAGTTTCGCTCTTCGTTGGATCGGGTTGCGGTGCAGACGACCCAGACTCACGGCCTTCGAACACGGCGGGCTTCGGAGCGGGAGGCAACGCAGGGTCGACCGCAGTCGCCGGCATGGGCTCTTCTCTCGGGGCTTCGGGCACTGCAGCCATGGGCGGCGCAGGCTCGAGCGCGGGCCGCGGCGGTTCAGCTGGCAGCGCAGTCGCTGGAAGCAGTGGCAGTGCCGGTCGCGCAGCGGCGGGCAGCGGCGGAAACACGACTACTCCGGGCCAAGCTCCCGCGTTGTGCACGTCGCAGCTGATGCTCGCGGATATCTCGAAGCCGACGATGGTGGTCGGCACCGGTACGTCGGCGAGCTGCACTGAAACGTCGCTGCGAGCTGCCGTGATGGCAGGCGGCGTAATCACGTTCAAATGCGGCGCTGACACGACCACGATCAAGATCACGCAGACCTTGATCGCCCCTTCGAACAAAGACACGACGATCGACGGTGAAGACAAGATCGTGCTCGACGGCGGCGGCACGACGCAAATCCTCAAAGCCACGAGCTCGAACTTCCGCGCAAACGATCGCGTCCTGCGGATCCAGCGGCTCGTGATGACCGGCGGCAACGACACCGGGACCGGCTTCAAAGAACGCGACGGCACGAAGGAATGCGCGTGGGGCTACAAGCAGGGCGGCGGCGGCGCGATCAACGTGCGCGACGTGGTCGTTCAGATCTGGGGCGTGACGTTCCGTGACAACCACGGCCCGGAGCTCGGCCCGGACGTCGCGGGCGGAGCGATCTACGCGGTCGGCGCAAAGAAGCTCGTGATCGCCAACAGCGTGTTCAGCGGGAACTCAGCAGCGAATGGCGGCGCGATCGGCATGCTGCACACGAGCGCCGAGTTCTACAACGTGCTCTTCGAGAACAACAAAGCGACCGGCCTTCTCGCAAACTTCGCGGGCGCGACCGGTTGCCCGTCGTTCAATCACGATGAGCAAGGCGGCGCCGGTGGACTCGGCGGCGCGTTCTACGCGGACGGCCAAGACCCCGGCGATACGTTTTGCGGCGTTCAAATGACCGGAAACACCTCGGGCGATCTCGGCGGCGCCGTGTTTCGATCGGCGTACTGGGGCCTTATCGACGGCAGCCCGAAGCAAGAGTTCAACTGGGATCAAACCACGCTCGAGAACAATCAATCGGGCAAGGGCGGCGGCGCCGCCTATCTGAACAACGCGCTCTTCACGCTGAAGCGGAGCCACTTCATCGGTAACACGAGCAAGGACGACGGCGGCGGACTCAAGCTGACCGGGCTCACGCTGCACGCGGACGACGTCGAGTTCGCGAACAACAAAGCTTCGACGCAAGGCGGCGGAGTCGCGCAGTGGGATCAAGGGCCCGAAGGGGCCGGCACCGCGACGAACATCAAGTTCTCCGGCAACAAGCCAAACGATTCGGTCGGTGTGTTCCCGAAGTAGGATCGCGCGCAGCCACGAGCGGCTGCCCTGCACCCACGCGCCAACTTGCGAGCGCAGTGAATCGCCGCAAGTGCGAACTCGACGCACGCGATTGCGAATGCTACTCGTCAGCGGTGCGCCGATATACCGTGGAAGTCGCTCGAGCCCTCTGTGCCAGGCTCGAAGGCAGGCTCGAAATCGCCTTCTTCGGCATCCTGATCGCGGCTGCCTGCAGCGGCGACATTCGGGAGCAAAGGTCGGAGATGACCGGGTCGCAGTCCCGCGCGGACGCCGGCGAGCGCGACTCGGATGTCGCAGATGCCGGGGAACGCGACGCAGAAACGTCCGATGCCGCAGAACAAGACGCGCAAACAGGCTCGGATAGCGACGCTGCGCTCGATGCGGGAACCACCGACGCGCGAGATGCACAAGCGGACGCCGAAGCCGAGGGCTGCGGAGACGGCAAACTTCAAAGCGGCGAAGTCTGCGACGACGGCAACAGCAGCGCGGGCGACGGTTGTTCGTCCGATTGTAAGGCGATCGAGCAAGACTTCTTGTGTCCGGCACCCGGACAAGCCTGCGTCACTACCGTGATGTGCGGTGATAGCCGCGTCTCGGGCCGCGAGCAGTGCGACGACGGCAACCGTGCCAACGGCGATGGCTGCAATCGCGATTGTGTCCTCGAACCCGGCTACACCTGCCCGGCACCCGGCGCGTTCTGCATTGCAGCCAAGTGCGGCGACAAGCTGCGCGTGGGCGACGAAGAGTGCGAGGACGACGACGAAACTCCGACGGACGGCGACGGTTGCTCTGCGGCCTGCCGCCTCGAGCCTGGTTTCGTCTGCCCCCAAGTCGGCGCCGCCTGCGTCGCCACGGTGTGTAACGACGGAACTCGCCAAGGCAGCGAGCCTTGGCGAGTTCCGTCGTTAGTCGTCGGCGATGGCTGCACTCCATTTTGCGAAGTCGAGCCGGACTGCAGCGGCGGCGCCTGCAAATCGCGCTGCGGCGACGGGATGATCCTGCCGAACGATCAGGAAGAGTGCGACGACGGCAATACCGCAGATCGCGATGGCTGTTCCGCGAGCTGCAAAGTCGAGCCGGGGTATGCCTGCATGCTCGAGCAGACGGCGTTGCCCGAAGTCTTGTCAGTGCCGGTGACGTATCGCGACTTCGTCGCGCTGCCGGTCGCAGGCGCGGTCCGGCATCCGGATTTCGAAGGGTTTAGCGCGAGTGTCGCGACGACGGGTCTCGTGCTCGCAACTCTCGGTGCCGACGGCAAACCCGTCTACGCGAACGTCTGCAACGCTGCGAGTGCTCCCGTTGCGATGTGTCCCGAGGGCGCGCAGACGACGACGCAAGCAAACTTCGATCAGTGGTATCGCGACGTGGCGGGCATCAACGTGACGAAAGTCGCGCGCATGCAGCTGAACCGTGACGCCGCAAGCGGCGCGTACGCGATCACGAACTCCGCGTTTTTCCCGTGGGACGGCGACCCCAATAGCTGGGTCGGGCGCGGCTCGGAAGAGCTGTCCGAAGGCCACGACTTCGGGTTCACGAGCGAGATCCGAACCTACTTCGAGTATCGATCGGATCTGGCTCCGCAGACCCTGACGTTCGCCGGCGACGACGACGTGTGGGTGTTCATCAATCGCCAGCTCGTCGTCGACATCGGTGGCTCTCATGGTCAGATCGACCGCAGCGTGACGCTGGATGCGAACACTGCCACCACGCTGCAACTGGAGACCCAGCGGATCTACGAGATCGCGCTGTTTCATGCGGAGCGGCACACGTCCGCATCGAACTTCAACCTGACGTTGGATGGATTCGTTGCGGCAAAGAGCCGTTGCAAATCGAACTGCGGCGACAAGATGGCGACCGGCCACGAGACTTGCGACGACGGCAAGAACGATGGCAGCTACGGGTCGTGCACCGCTGAATGCCAGCGCGCTGGCTTCTGCGGCGACGGCAAGCGGGACATGGATCACGAGGCGTGCGACGACGGCATCAACCTGACGACATACGCGGCGAGCGGCAAGGCTGGCTGCGCTCCCGGCTGCAAGCTGAGCGCGTACTGCGGCGACGGTCGGGTCGACAGCCTAGCGGGCGAAGAGTGCGACGACGGCAAGAACCCCGGCGGCTACGGGAAGTGCTCGCCGGATTGTCACCTCGGCCCGCGCTGCGGCGATGGCGAGCTGCAGGCCGACGACGAAGAGTGCGACGACGCGAACTTGCTCGGCAACGACGGTTGCTCGAGCGACTGCAAAAACGAAGGCCCGGCGTGATGCGCTGCTGAGCGCGCCGAGCGCGAACGACTACCGCGCGCGCCCGTCACGCATCACAGACACTGATCTCCACTCGTGTCACAGCTCGTGGCGTCCAAGCTTTCGATCCAGTTGCGAACGGTCGCGAGGCCAGCGATGTCGACGACTTCGGTACCGACGGGCGGCATCTGCTCTCCGGCACCGCGCCGGCTCATGCGGCCGATGATGCCGCTCAGAGCTTCATGCGAAGGATTCACGCGTAGCTTGTAGGCGTCGCCGTCCGAGTTCGAGCGGCCCTTCCAGTTCTCGAGGCAGTGGCAGACCGCGGTCTGGAAGATCGGCGCATTGCTCAAGCTCGTGGTGCCGACCTTTGACCAGAGTGCCTGGCCGGCACGCGGCGACGGACCGCCGTGGCAATGACCGCAGTTGCCGTGCAAGTAGCCGAGTGCGGCTTGCGCGGTTGCGTCACCCGGAATGATCGCATTGTCGAGCGTGACGTTGAGCGCCGCGCCCGAGTTGCCGTTCTTGAGCAAGCCTTCGTCGAGCAGCGTCGTAAGCGACACGCCATCGGGATCGTGATTCAACTGAATCGCGTTGAAGCCGATCGGGGCGTCCGCGCTCGCCATGTTGTGACACTGGCGACACTGCGCCTGCGAAGGAATGTCGAGCGGGGTGCCGAGTGCATTCGTGACGCCGTTCGTGCTCGCGATGCTCACGCTGGTTTGATCGGCGCTCCACGCGTACGAGGTCACGGTCCACGCGGTGAAGTCCGCCGTGTTGTCGGCGCCCGTCTTCTCGAGCACACGCGTCTCGACGCGCACGCCGTTCCACGAAAACAGCTTGTAGAACTTCGTGCCGGTCGGGAACGTCCAGCGGTCGGGGTTGCTCGTGTTGATCTGCTTGCCGGCAGGCAGCAGCACGTAGCGCTCTTTCGTCGCGCCGTCGCTCCACAGCGGATACTGCGGGCGATACGCGCGAACGCCGTCGCTGAGCACCTGACAATAGTTGTCTTTGTACAAGCCAGGCGGGCCGGAACACGTCGGTGTCGAAGCATCCGGACCCGCGTCAGTTGCGGCATCTTCTTCCGGATCGGTAGCGGCGTCGGTCGCCGCATCCGTCCCCGCGTCGATCTCAGCGTCCGTGTCCGCGTCGATCTCAGCGTCGGTGCCCGCGTCCAAATCCGTCGCGGCATCGGTTCCGGAGTCGACCGGACCACTGTCGTCCGATCCGGAGTCCGGCGTCGCCGCATCGAGATCAGGCTGACTCGCGTCGAGCCCCGCTTGCGTACCGGAGTCGACCGGGCTCACGGGAGGCGTGCCCGCATCCGGCTTCGGGTCGGGCTGCGGATCGCCCGGGTGTGATTTGCCGGGATCGCCCACGTGCGCCGCCGCATCGATCTCGAAATCGCCGCTCGCGTCGGGCGCGTCCGCGTCGGAACCTGTTGGCTCCGACGCATCCGTCTCGGGCTCGACGGACGCGTCCTCACGCGGGTGCGAGTTCGAGCCTTCGTGCCGCGAGTGCGACTCGCTCGGGCTCTGCTCGTGACAACCGACTAAGAACAGAAGACAAGCCAAAGAAGCTAAGACCGACCGCATCAGTTCCCCTTCCCAAGCTCACACAGCGGCACGCGCACGAATGCACGAACGCGCACTGCCCTCACAGCGCACACCCGATCATCCGTTGCACCGTAACTAAGCGAGAATCGAACGCTGTTGTGCGCACCCGCACACAGGTTCTCCCCGTGACTCGGGGCCGCTGAGCTGCCAGCGGCCGCCTGATTCAGGGATAAGTGAGTATGTTGCAGCCCTCAGCTGCAGGCAAGCAAAAGTGCGTCGCGGCTCACCTGAGCGCTGTCTGGAAATCGAGGAAAACTCGGCGCGGTGTTTCAGCCGTCGTTCGCTGAATCGCCGTCGTCGCCGTTGTCGTCACCGTCGTCACCGCCACCGAAGTCGAGGCTCGGGCACTTGGTGTTGATCGCTTCGCACTCGGGCGGACTGTCGCCATCGGAATCATCCGACGTCATCTCCATCAGCTTCTCGGGATCCGAGAGCGAGTCGCAATTGATGATGTCGAACTGGCCCTTGAGCGTGTCGAGCATCGCGTCGGCACAGTCTTCGAACTCGCCGACGTTCGCTTCGCACATGCTGATGTTCTCGCTGGTCTGTGCTTCTTTGCACGAGCTCTCGTCGATGAACTTTTCGTTGACGTCGATCGCCGGCTCGGCATCGCTGACCTTTTCGCCGCTAATACAGCGGGAGACGAGGTCTTTGCACTTCGAAACATCGCCTTCGATCTTGCCCGCGCTCGACTGTTTGATGCTGAGCGGCAATGCGAGAGCGGTGCACGTGATGCGCTTCTTGTCGGAGTCGGACAGAATGCCGTTGAAGCTATTCGCCAAGCTCGTACAGAGTTTTTCGGCGTCGGCGCTGTCCAAGCTCGAGAGCTTGGCGTTCGCAGGCAAGCCGGTCGAAACGTTTCCACCCCCGTCGTCGTCGCCGCACGCGAGAAGTTGAAGTGCGCATACCAACACCGCGGTCCCCGTCCGTCTGATCATGAAGCTCGTCCTTTCGACTACTGTCGTCAGGCTAGGCGTTCTCGATCAGCTCGCGAAAGCGCCACTGTGGACGCGTGTAGAGCTGTCAGCTGCACAGCGGACCGTGAGCGCAGTCAGTCCGCTACGCTCCTACCTAGCAGCGGCACGAACCGACCGACTCGGGCCGTGTAACGCGCCCAAGCTTCACCGTGCGTTCGAGCGAGGCAAGGCTCTTCGACTGCACGAACTTGCAGCTCGAGCCCGACGACCAAAGCCACGAACCCGACACACGTGACGATCGAGCAAGCGAGCAGTGTCAGGCCTGCCACCGTGACTAACATCGCGGTGTAGATCGGATTCCGCACGAGACGAAACAGTCCGTGCGCGATGAGCTCGGTGCGTTCGGTCGCGTCGACGCCGATCCGCCAGGATTTGCCCATCCCGAATTGAGCGGCAAACGTGGTGAGTGTGCCGGCGAAGTACAAAACGAGGCCTGCAGTGCGAACACCGTCCGGGAGCTGGATTGGACGCAGCCATGGATGGTCTACGCCCAGCGCGGCCTGGCGCGGGACACAAACTTGGCGCGGACAGGACCCACGCGCACGCAAAACTCGAATCGATCTCGGCTGTAACTCCACGCTGCGAGAGGTACGCGACGACGCGCGGCGCGAAATGATGTGTCACGCGGCGCTCTACACTTCGCTCGCGTCACGAAGATCTTCATCGGTCGCGCCCGCGATCGTGTTCACCGGCGCAGCGCATGCGTGTAGCATCCGCCCGCGTGATGTCTGAAGTCGTCGCAGATCCGGCGTCCCTCGTAGGTCAGTGCCTCGCGGAGCGATACGACCTGGAGCAGTGCGTCGGCCGCGGAGCCACGGGCGCGACGTATCGCGGGAAGCACGTCGAACAACAGCGCACCGTCGTCGTGAAAGTGTTCGGCGGCGACGTTCGGGACGACCTGTTGCGACAACGCCGCTTCGAGCTAGAGACTTCGAAGCTGGCTGGGCTCTCGCATCCGAACGCGCCTGCAGTTCTCGGGTTCGGCGTGCATCACGGGCTTCGGTTCGTCGTGCGTGAATGGCTCGAAGGCGAGACTCTCGCGAAGCGGCTCGAGGCAGGGCCGCTGGAGCTCGAGGCAGCGATGTCGATTGCGCGGCAACTGCTAGCGGCGCTCGCCGCCGGGCGCGGCGCGAAGCTGCTGCACCGCAACCTGCATCCCAACAACGTGTTTCTTGAGAGTCGCACGTCGGGCGGCGAACGTGTGAAGTTGCTCGACTTCGCCCCCGCGCCGCGCACGCCGATCAAGAGCACGTCGCCGTTTCTGCCGCCGGAGCTAGCGGCCGGTGAATTGTTGGATGCGAGAAGTGACGTGTTTGCGGTCGGCGCCTTGGTTGCGGCGATGGTGCGGCCGGCGAGCGTACCCCCGGTGAGACCTTCGCAGCCCGCGGTTCATCCGCCGAGCGATGCGTACGGAGCGCAAGGCTTAGCGTCAGCGGCGGTGGTTGCGGTACTTTCGACCACAGCGCCGGGAACCGCCGCGGCGACGCAGCCAGTCGCCGTGACGTCGTTCGTATCCTCGTCGGCACGCGACAGCGCGGTATCTGCGGAGGCAGTCGGCGCACCCGAGAGCTCCGCGTCCGACGACAACGACCGGATCTCGACAGACGTCGATGTCTCTGGGCGCTCAGCCGCTGATACCGCCCGGCCGGACCTCGTGTCCGCGTTCGATGAGGCGTTCGCGCCGCCCGTCGTCGCGCCTGCTCCAGCTGCAGGGGCCGCGAGTGCAGAACCGGAGACTCCACTCCAGCGCTGGATTCGCCGGGCCACGGCGGAGACTCGGTCTGAGCGGTTCGATGACGCCGCTGACATGCTGCGCGAGCTCGTCGATCGGTTTCCTCGCGACCCGCGCGTCGCTCGGAGCGAAGCGCCCAGGCAACAGCCTACGCTCGTGCCGGGCCCGGTCGCGCCTACCGATGAATCGCCCGAGGATGTGATGGCTGGATCCGCCGCGCGCACCGCACCTCTTCCGGTCGCGAAAAGTCTGCTCCCGCCCCCTTCGCCGCCCGGTGCAAACCCGTCCGCGACCCAGCTTCCCGAAGCTTCACCGATCGCACTTCACAGCAAGGTCGAGCCCGGGACTACGCAGCTGACAGCGGCAACCGCAGTCGGCGCGTTCGCATTTGCTGCTGTCGTGATGTTGGTCATGCCCGGCGAGCTTGGTCGCGCCAACCGTCCGGTTCCTGCGATCAATGCGCCGGCCCCCGTCGCGATCGAACCGCAAGTCGAAACCCCGAAGACTCCGGAGCCTCTCGCGCCGATACCGCTCAGCGCGATCGCAGCCGCGCCCGCGAGTGCGGTCGTACCGCCGCCGCCAGCTGCAACCGGGACACCGCTCCCGACGAAGCCCAAGGTCGGAAAGAACGCGCCCGCTCGCGACCCGTGGCACGACCCGATTCCGAAGGATCTGCAGCGACTGCGTGCGCGGGCGCTCAGCGGCTCTGCCGGTGACAAAGCGACCCTCGAAGCGCTTCGCCTCTACAACCGCGAGCACGCAACTGATGCTCGCGGGTACTTGGTCACGGCACGCTTCTACTTGAATCGCATGTGGCGAACCGACGGCGTCGGCCAATACGCGGCGGCGCTGGAGCGCGATCCGACGGTCCGGGGTGCGCCCGAAATGCTGCCCGCACTTCTCGAGTGTGTCACCGAAGGCAAAGCCGCCGTCCCTGCCGAAACGCTGATCGAAAAGACTTGGGGCAACGGTGCGGTGCCCGCTATCGATCAAATGCTCGACCGCGTGAAAACACAGAGCGCTGCGCTTCGCCTCAGCACGCTGAGCGAGAAGCTGCTCGCGCGCGCGCCCTGACGGCGCGACTCGCGTGGGGAGTGAGCACGTACCGAGTCTCTGGTGGCGGATCGCGCGATGTCTCGCGCGACACGCGACACTATTCAGTGCACCTGCACGAGACCGTCCACCACCGGCTGCTTCAGCGCCAGTTCGGTCGCGCGCCGCGCTAGCTCGAGTGCGCGACGACCTGCCGGGATCCGAAACGGATCGGAATGCGGCACCGTCGCGAGCTCGAGTGCAACCATACCTTCCCGTTGCCGCGGACGGCTGCGACCGAACACGTCGCGCAGAATCGAAAACGGCACTCGCGAAGTCAGGTGGTGATACAGCACGCGTTCGCTCGCGTGCACTCCAGACAACCCCGGCCGATCGAGCACACCGCCATCCACCCAAAGGCTGCCGGCATGACGAACGGGCGGCAGCAGCAACGGCACCGCACACGACGCTTGCACGACCGGAAGCAACGCACCCGAATCGACTACGCGCGTGCGGCGCTCGAGCAAGTCGAATACGGAGATGCGCAACGGGAAGCGGCACTCCTCGAACGTTCGCGCCGGGATCAACGCCTCGAGCAGCCTGCGAAACAACGCCCCGTTCGAACGCTCTGCTCCCCACCGCAGATCGAAGAATTGCGCGAACTCGAGCTTCAAAAGCTGCGCTGCGAGCGACTCAGGCGGCACTCCGGCAGCCCAGGCTGACGTCACCATCGAGCCGGCGCTCGAGCCGGCGGCACGTGCAGGCGTGAAGCCCGCAGCTGCAAGCGCGCACGCGACCCCCGTGTGTGCATAGAAGCCGAACAACCCGGACGACATCGCGAGTGTGAAAGGAGCGGATGCGAGCCAGTCGTGCAGCGTTTCCATCGGCGACCGTTTCCATCAGCGAGCAGGCTCCCGCGCGCGGAGCTAACCGGCTACCACTCCCACGTACCGCCTTTGTAGTCCAGGAGCTTCCCGCTGTCGGCGAGTTTCAAACCGTCGAACACCTTACGCATCGCCGCGATGCTGTCGCCCACTTTCTCGGGCGCACCCTTGCCGCCCATGTCCGTCTGCACCCAACCCGGATTGATCACGACCGCGATCACGCCGCGAGCGACTGTCGAGCTATGGGAGCGGCCGCTTCCAGCGTCAAGCGCCAAAACGCCCATCGCGGCAGCGCCGCGCGCAATGCGTTAGACTAGGCCCCGACCAACGATGACTCTGTTCCCATCTAACGAGCTCGTGCAGCGAATCGAGCTCGCCGAAGCCCACGGACTCGAAGCCATCGTCGCCGCCTGTGGCGACGGCGCCGTCACTCTGTCGATCGGCGGTGGCGTCGCGTTGATTCGCGGCACCGGGTCACCGCTGAACAAAGTCGCCGGGCTTGGATTCAAGCCGCTGACGGCTGCAGAGTTATCGTCGATCGAACATCTGTTCGCGGAGCGCGGCGTCCCGATCCAGATCGAGCTCGCAACCCACGCAGACCCAAACCTGAGCAAGCTCTTGTGCGCCCGTGGCTACGAGCTGACCGGATTCGAAAATGTGCTCGGCCGCCGCGTCGACGAGCTCGGATCCACGCGCACCTCACCCGATCTGACGATCAAACGCGCAACCACGGACACCGAACGCGAAGCTTGGGTGACTGTCCTGACCGAGGGCTTCAGCACACGCGTCGACGGCGAGGACATCCAGGAGCACGACGCCTTCAGGCGCGACGCGCTCGAACGCGTGTTCCGCGACATGGCCGACAAACCGTCGGTCGCGAAGTGGCTCGCGTCGTCGAACGGTGAAGTCGTGGGCGCTGCCAGCATGGGAATTCGGGATGGGATCGCCCAGCTGTTCGGCACGGCGACCCTGCCGAGTGCGAGGCGGCGCGGCGTTCAAAGCTCGTTGCTCGCGGCGCGGCTAGGAGCGGCGCGCGGGCAAGCCTGTGACCTTGCCGTCGTGACGACACAACCCGGCTCTAAATCCCACCAGAACGTGCGACGCGCGGGGTTCGAGTTGCTGTACGTACGCGCGATTTGGTTGCGCGAATCCTAGAGCCGGACTTGCCGGACTGCCGTCTGCTTGATACACACACTGACTCGCCGACCCCAACCGGGTTGGCGTTTTGCTTTCCAGCTTCTCTTGCCTGACCAGCCAGCCGCACGGCTCTGCGGTTTCCGTTTTTCTGCGCCGGCAGCTGCCGCGCGAGCGAGTCCACTCATGCGCCGACCCGACCTCGTTCCTGACTGCGGGAGCTGTGATGCACTGTGCTGCGTCGCGACTTCTTTCGAGGCTTCCGAAGACTTCGCGGTCGACAAAAGCGCCGGCGTGCGCTGCCCGCACCTCACGTCCGAACACGAATGTTCGATCCACGACAAGCTGATCGACCGCGGCTTTCTCGGCTGCGTGCTCTACGACTGCTACGGCGCCGGGCCGACGATCACGCGTCGGTTCGCAGGCACACATGCGGAGCTGCAACGCAACGCTGCGTTCAACGCGTTGCGTACCGTTCACGAGCTGCTCTGGCAACTGACGGAAGCGGCGAAGCTCTGCCCCGCCGCGCGCGCGGATATCGCAACCGAGATCGCGCGCGAGATCGAGCGGCTCGACGCTATCGCACAAGGACCGACGTCCGCCCTGATCGCGTTGGACCTCACAGCGCGTGAAGCCGCGGCGCGCGCGAGCTTGCGCCGCGTCGGCGAAGCGCTCGGTGGACGTCGGCCGGCGGCCCATCTTCCGGTGCTGGCGCGCGATTAAATGCACTTGCGAGCACGACGTTCTTCGCTACATTGATTCGGTCATGTCGATCCGTTCTCGATGTTTTAGCTGCCCCCCGACCCAGTCCGGGTCTCGGGAGGTAGGCTTGCGTCGATAGAGCGCACCACTCTCGAAGCTCCCGGATTCGGTTGGGGGGTCAGCACGCGCGGTCTCGCTGCCACAGCTTGCAGCGACGCGCTCGCACACCTCACCTCCACCGAAAACGAGAGTCGCCATGTCTGCCAAGATCTTGGATGCCGAAGGTGTGCGCCGTGCGCTCGCCGTGCGCGATCTGACTGACGAAACATCAGGTCAGCACGCGCTTCAACTACTGATCCACAATGCGGTCCACGCGCTACGCGATCGGTGGAGCTGTGAGGTTCGAGTCGAGCGACACAATCCGATCGTCTCGCTCTCCGACAACTATGATCGGCTTCACTACCCACCCGGCGGCGCGGCTCGCAACGCGCGTTACACGCGCTACGTGAGCGAGACGAGCGTACTGCGAACTCAAACCTCGGCGATGATTCCAGCATCGCTGAGGCGCATTGCCGCCGAACCTCCGGACGACATGCTGCTCGTCTGTCCCGGACTCGTCTACCGCCGCGACAGCATCGATCGGCTGCACACCGCCGAACCACATCAGCTCGATCTGTGGCGGATCACGCGCACGCGATCGCTCACGAGCTGCGACTTGCAGCGGATGATCGAGCTCGTGGTGACCGCGCTGCTGCCGGACCGGGAGTTGCGAACCGTCCCGGCCGTGCATCCCTACACGCTCGAAGGACTGCAGATCGACGTCCGTCAGGGAGACGCATGGATCGAGATCGGCGAGTGCGGGCTTGCCCTGCCCGCGCTGCTTACCGAGAACGGCCACCCGCACCCTGCGAACGGATTGGCGATGGGCCTCGGGCTCGATCGCATCTTGATGCTTCGCAAAGGTCTCGATGACATTCGGCTCCTCCGCTCGACCAACCCGCGCGTCACGAGTCAGATGTCCGACCTCACGCCGTATCGAGAAGTGTCCAGCATGCCGGCGGTTCAGCGAGATCTGTCCCTGGTCGTCGCAAGCGACGTCGATGCCGAACAACTCGGCGATGGTGTGCGCGCAGCGCTCGGCGATCGGTGCGACGTGATCGAATCGATCGAGGTTCGCGCGGAAACCGATTACGCCACGCTGCCGGCGGCTGCAGTGCGCCGACTCGGCATCGAGCCCGGTCAAAAGAACCTGCTCCTGCGCGTCGTGCTTCGCGCGATCGACCGCACGTTGACGCACGCCGAGTGCAACCGCTTGCGCGACGAAATCTACGCTGCGCTGCACCGGGGCCCGGTCTACGAATGGGCCGCGCGATGAGCGCAGAGGGCGACTTGCAGACTCGCCCTTCGAGATCTACCAAATAACTCATGGCAACCATTGCGCTGATCCACGGCGGGGGCGACTCCGCATCGAGCTGGGGACCCGTAATCTTGCAGTTGCGCGAGCTCGACCACACGCCGATCGCGATCGACTTGCCGAGCGAGGACCCCGCGGCAAGTTGGCCCGAATACGCCGACGCGGTCGCGGCTTCCGTGCGCGGTCGCAGCAATCTCATCGTCGTCGCGCAAAGTCTCGGCGGATTCACCGCGCCGCTCGTGTGCGAGCGCGTACCCGTGCGCCAGCTCATCTTGGTCGCCGCGATGGTGCCGGTGCCGGGTGCGCTTGCGGGCAACTACTGGAAGGACGCGGGCTACGGCGCCCTCGAGTTCGACGACGACACGTTCTATCACGACCTGTCTCCGGAAGCGGTGAAGCGCGCGAAGCAAGCCGAGCGCACGCAGCAAGGCAAACCCATGTCGGACCCGTGGCCGCTGCAGGCGTGGCCGAACGTACCTACGCGCTTCTTGCTCGCCCGCAACGATCGCGCGCTACCCGCGGCAATGACGCGACGCCTAGTCGCGGAAAGGCTGGGAATCGCGGCGGACGAGATCGACTGCGGGCACTGCGTGCACCTCGCGCGGCCGGTCGAGCTCGCACGGCGCATTCACGAGTATATCGCTGGCCTGAAGCCGTAATCCCGCGCTTGCCATGTCACTCTGACGCGCGCATTGTCTGCAACGCTTTCGCGCCACAGGGACATGACCGCGCCGGTG
>Ga0193752_1001709_pt1 | contig 17779 bp, 14 predicted proteins | sample H1c1metaG_FD_144924 | JGI IMG/M metagenome (GOLD analysis project Ga0193752, IMG submission 144924) | Soil microbial communities from a riparian zone of the East river system, Colorado, United States - H1c1 | ecosystem: Environmental > Terrestrial > Soil > Riparian zone | place: USA: East River...
TGGAAATCCACCTGCCTCGCCGCCAGCCGCTCCAGCGCGCCTAACAACGTAGGCTGGTCCTTGACTCGATTGAGACTGGCCACGTGGATCAGGCGCGCGGGCGAATGACTGTCGCGTGCCCGCGGCGGCAAGACCGGCCAGGACGCGAGGTCCACGCCGAGCGGCAGGCGCCCGGCTTCAAATCCGAGTGCGGCCGCCTGCGCGATGATCGGCTCGCTCGCCGCGGTGATGAGGTTCGCGCGCCGCAGCGGCCACGCATCCACGACGCGCCGCAGGAGACGCTGTCGGCCGCCGTAGCCGATGTCCCGCAGCGCGACGAGTTCGCCGCCTGCCAGGTGCACGAGAGAGGGGATTCGCAGCGAACGCGCGGCCGCCACTCCCGCCAGCGCGCACGCGCCGCCCCAGAAGGCGTGCACGAGGTCGAATGGCGTTCGCGCATGCTGGCGCCGGATCGCCGCGATCGCGCGCAGCACGGCGCACGGCTGACCGACGTTCACGATGGTGGCGCCGTGCAACGGCCACTGCGCGGGACGCGGTTCCTGACGCAGGGCGAAAACGCGCACGTCGTGGTCGCGCGCCAGCCGCTCGATCAGCCACAGCAGCGCGGGGATCACGCGCCTCTCCCCCAATCTATCTACTCCACCGGGAACAACTAGCGCGATGCGCATGCGTGCGGACTCAGACATCGAGCACCGGCGCTGGCGCGATCCGACGGCGCCGCGCCGCGTGCTCGCGCTGCGCTTTCAGGCGCTCGGTGATACGGTAATCACGCTGCCCTACCTGCAAAGCCTGCGCCGTCAGCACCCCGGCATGCGTCTCGATTTCCTCACGCGCTCCGAGGTCGCGGCGGTGCCGCGCGCGCTCGCGCTGTTCGACGACGTCGTGGTGTTCGGTGGCGGCCGCAACACCTGGCGGCAACTCATCGCGGTATTGCCAAAGCTGCCGCGCCTTTTCATGCGTCGGTACGACGTAGTGCTCGATCTGCAGAACAGCCGCTTGAGCCGGCTGGTCCGCCGCCTGCTGATGCCGCGCGCCTGGTCGGCGTTCGACAGGTTTTCCCCGCATGCCGCGGGCGAACGCACGCAGCGGACGATAGCCGCGCCTTGCGACTGGAAGGTGAGCCTCGATACCGGGTTGCGCCTGCGTCGCGACGATGCCCACGCGTTGCTCGCAGCGCGCGGCTGGCGGCCCGGCGCCGAACTCGTCGTGCTCAACCCCGCCGGCAACCTGCCGTCGCGGTCGTGGCCGGTAGAGAATTACTGTGAGTTCGCACGGCACTGGCTGGCGCGCCGGAACTGCCACGCGAAGTTCGTATTGCTGCTGGTGCCCGCGATGCGCGCGAAAGCCGAGCGCATCGCGCTGGAACTCGGCGATGCCTGCATCGACCTCACCGGCGCAGCCGACCAGGTGCAGGCCTTCTCCATCCTGGGTGCGAGCCAGTTCATGTTGTCCGAGGATTCCGGGCTCATGCACATGGCGTGGATCCAGGGTGTTCCGACACTTGCGCTGTTCAGCTCGAGCCGCAAGGACTGGTCGCGCCCGCTCGGCGCGCGCACCGAGTGCCTCGATTCCTCCGATCTTTCCTGCGGACCGTGCGGGCTCGTGCACTGCCGGTTCGGGGACAACCGCTGCCTCACGCGTCATTCGGCCGGACAGGTTTTCGAGCTCGCGCGTCACTTGTTAGCGTCCTGACTGCGCACGCGGAAACAGCGCGCTACTTCGGCTTCTAGCAATCGCGCGCCCGCCACCGAGACGTGGTTGTCGTCGCGATAGATAGACTGGCCGTCCCCTGTCAGGTACCGGCAGCGCGCACCGGGACACAGCACGCGTTTCGGATCGACGGTGTGGATCGACCCGCGCCGCTCGAGCGCATCGATGTCGGCTTCCTGCTCGCGAAACTGTGCATACGCAGCCGTGCGCGTCAGTGACAGAAAATCCGCGCTGATGCCGCGCCGGCGCGCCATCTCGAGCGCGTACTCCGCCTGGTATCCGACCGCTGGAACACCCTTGATCACGCAGACTGTTCGTCCGGGCGCGTCCACGCGCTTGAGTGTTTCCTGCAGGCCGCGGCTGAACAACGAATCACTGCCGGCCACGGTGAGCTCCGCGGACGGTGCGAGGTGCAGGCCCGGGTTCGCCCAGCGCGCATTGAGCACGATGAGGTCGGGATGGATGGCCTTCACGGCGCTCACCATCGCGAGGTTGAACTCGTTACAACGCCAGACCGCCTCCGACACCGCGCCGATGAGCGGCGCGCAGCTCGGAATCTGCGCGATGAAGATCTGTATCCGCTCGCGGCTCGCGATGCGGCGATACGCGGGCGCGAGCGCCCACGAGTGGCTGTCACCCCAGACGACGGCGCGCGCGATCGCGCCGTTCGACGGACCGAAGGAACACAGGTCGCCGCGGCGGATGTTGTCGAAGTCCCCGCCGATGCAGCGCGCCGGAAACAGGTCGCGGCCCAGGTCGCGCCGCGGCGCGGCATCCTGCGCCTCGGCCAGGCGCCGCGCGTACCCGTTGTCGGTCATCAACTTGAGGCCGGCCGCGAGCAGCACAACACTTGCGCCCGCGGCCGCGGCCCAGAACCAGCGATCACGGGGAAGCCAGCGCCGGCGTCGGAACGGCAGCTCGATCCACCACCACGTGGCCACCGACAGTAGATAGATGAGGGCGCACAGCGCAGCGAGCTCGGCGGGTCGGAGCGCGAATATCTGGTAATAGCGGAACAGGCCGAGCACCGGCATGTGCCACAGGTACAGCGAGTAGGAAATGAGGCCGGTGAATACCAGCGGGCGCCAGGACAAAAGCCAGGTCACGCTATTGCCTCCGGCGCCCACGGAGATGAGCGCGGCCGTGGCGACGGTCGGCGCCAGCGTCGGCCATGCCGGGTACTCGAGTCTGGTCGTGAAGAGACAAGCACAGGCCACGATCACGGTGAGCGCCGCCACCGCGACGAGCTCGCGCGCCACCCGGTGCGTCACCGGCGGCCACGCCCCGAGCGCGACCAGCGCTCCCACCAAAAGCTCCCAGGCACGGGTCGGCAACAGGTAGTAGTTGGAAACAGGGTGCGTGCGGGCCATCCACAGGCACAGCGCGAACGAGACGGCGGCACCGCACGCCAGCAGGCCGCGGCGCGCTCCCAGCCACCGGCGCTGCAGCACCACGAAAGCCAGGGGATAGAGGAGATAGAACTGCTCCTCGACGGCGATCGACCAGACGTGCAGTAGCGGCATGTTGCTCGCAGTCCAGCCGAAGTAGTTGCCGTTGAAGCGTGCGCCGAGGTTCGCAAGCATCACCGCGCTGTGCGCGAGCAGGCGGCCGAAGATCTCCAGGTGCGCCGGCTGCAGCAGCCAGGCCGCGACGGCCGTCGTGATGCCCAGCACGAACAGGAATGCCGGCAGGATGCGCCGCCCGCGCCGCGCGTAGAACTCGCCGAGCAAGTCGCGCAGCGGCAGATGCGCACGCGTCACGAGCCACCCCGTGATCAGATATCCGGAAATGACGAAGAATACGTCGACACCGACGTAACCGCCGGAGAATCCCGGCACTCCCGCGTGAAACAGCAACACCGCGACCACCGCGATGGCACGCATGCCGTCGATGTCGGGGCGATACGGAAGTGCGGTATCAGGATGCAAGCGCGCGACTCCGCTCGCGCGCGCGTCGCCGCCAACCTGCCCGCAGCAGCGTGCGCGCGCTCGAAGCCCACCAGCGCGGATCGCGCCAGCACGACGCGAGACTACGGCGCATGCTCGCCAGCATTTCGCCGGCTGCGCCTTGCGCAAGGTAACTGGCCGCCAACGCCGCGGCGTTGCGTCGCAACTGCGCGGCGATCAGCGGCTGCCATTGCGCCGGTGCACTGCCCGCGATCTTGCGCAACGACAAGGCGCGCAGCTCGAGCGCGCGGGGCGGAAAGCGCATGCTGTGACTCGCGGCGTGCACGCGCACCGCGGTGAGTGGCGAGCGGACGACCGATACCTCGACCGCGGTGAGTGGCGAGCGGACGACCGATACCTCGCTGCGCAGGGCCAGTCGCATCCACAGGTCGTAGTCCTGCCCGCAATCGAGAGCCTCATCGAAGCCACCGACCTCCTCGACCAGCGCCCGCTGCGCCATCGCCACGCTGGCAGTGCGGATCGGCGCCCGCCCGGTCACCGTGGCGGCGAAGACCTCGCCATCGCAGGGTTGCCAGCGTTCAAAGGCGCCGTCCGCCAGCGGTTCGCCGGAGGCGTCCACGTGCAGAAAGCCGGTGTAGCTCCAGCGGCGCGCGGGTTGCGTACGCAGCAACGCCATCTGCAGCGCCAGCTTCTCCGGCATCCACTGGTCGTCGGAATCGAGGAAGGCGAGGAATTCGCCCCGCGCTTCACGCAGCGCCGCGTTGCGCACCACGGCGGGATTGCCGCTGTGGGCAAGACGGGTGATGCGCACGCGGGGCGGCTGATGCAATTCGGCCAGCACTCTTACGGTCGCATCCGTCGACCCGTCATCCGCGATCAACAGCTCCCACTCGGTGTATGTCTGCGCAAACACGGACTGCACGGCGAGCGGCAGCAATGCCGGGCGGTTGTGGACCGGCATGATCACCGACACGAGTGGCGCGCTCACGGAGCGCACTCGCGCAGCAGAATTTCCAACGCCGCGACCGCGTCGCGCGGTTGCGTGCCGCGCGCGAGCTCGAACGCGGGCAACCGCGTCACTCGTGCGAGGAATGCGTCCCAGCCCGGCTGCGTGGCTGCGTACGGCTGTTCGCGCACGAGCAACGCCGCGACGCTGCGCGCGGCCATCGCGCGCAATGCCGGGCGCCGCGTACGCGCCGTCAGCCGCACCACCGCGGCAATACGCAACGGGCCAGCGAGCCGCGCGCCCGCGAGGTGGCGCAAATCCACCTCGAATTTGAGCTCGCCACTGCGACGACGGATCTGCGGCGCCGCCCGCACCGTGCGCGCCTGTGCGGCGTCCAGCAATCCAGGCGCGTCGCGGCGCAGATGTACGAACGCGGGCAGCGCGCCAGCCACGAGACTGCGGGGTTCGATGAACACACTGTCTTCGGCGAGCATGCGAAGGCCCGCGGTTGCGGCGTGAAAGCACAGCGTCGACTTGCCGGCGCCGCTGTCGCCAAGCAGCAGCAGGCCTTTTCCGGCGCGACCTACGCACGCGGCGTGCAACGGCACGAGTTCACGCACCCGGGTCAACAGGCTCAGCAGCGCAAACTCGAGCAGCTCGTAGCGCGCGTGGTAGGGATGCGCGAGCAACGTGTCCGACATCACGACGGCGGCGGCGCGCGCCGACGGCGCAACCACCATGTGATTGTCGGCATCGATAATGCCCGTAAGCATGCCGGCAGCGGCACCGGCCACGACGCGCGGTGGCCGGCGCTTCGGCAGGGCCCCGCCCTGCCGAAGCGCCGGCCACCGCGCTTGCGGCGCAGCTCGATACGGCAAGTCGGCGCGTTCGCGGATCGTTGCGCGGGCAGTCCCCCGCAGGCAGCATCGACGATCCGCATGAGATCGCGGTCGCCGGCCTCGAAGACGCAGCGCGTGCCTAACAACCAGCGCACCGCGCGCAACGCGCGGCCGCGGCGCTCGCCGAAAGGGTCGGCGGAGGCGTCCGGCATCAGCGTCGCTCCGCGGCGCCGTGTCCGGCGGCGTACGCCGCAGCGGCCGGCAGCAGCGCGCCGCGTTCGAGTTCGAAGGTCAGGTCGCACGCGCGCAATGCCGCGGCATGATGTGCAATCACGATGAGCGTGCGCGGTGCGGCGCCGGCGCGCAGCGCGGCCAGCACGCGGCGCTCGTTGACCGGATCGAGAGCGCTGGTTGCTTCGTCGAGCAACAGCACCGACGCGTCGCGATACAGCGCCCGCGCAATGCCGATGAGCTGACGCTGCCCGCCGCTCGCGCGGACCCCGCGCTCACCGATGGGCTCGTCGAGTCCGTCCGGCAGTGAATCGACGAAACTGCGCAGCTGCGCCTGATCGACCGCCGCGCGCAGTCGCCCGGCGTCGATCCGCTCGCGCGGCACGCCGAGCGCGATATTCTCGGCGACACTCGCGTTGTGCAGGAACACCGACTGCGGCACATACGCGATCCGGGATTGCCACGCTTCTGCGTTCTGCGCGTCCAGCGTCTCGCCGTCGATCAGCACGCTGCCCGATTCCGGCGCGAGCAATCCTGCGATCAGGTCGGCCAGCGTGGATTTACCCGAGCCATTCGCGCCGATCAGCGCCACGAGCGCGCCAGCCGGGATGCGCAGCGACACATCGTTCACGGCGAGCGGCAGGTGCGCGGCATAGCGAAAGCTCACGTTTTTCAGACAGATCTCGCGCGGTGGCCGGCCCTGCCAGTCGTCGCGGGCCGGCGGCGGCGGGGACTTGCGCGGCGCCGCTGCCGCCAGCAGGTCCTGCTCGATGCCTTCGAATGCGGCGCGCTCGGCATTGATGTGCGCGAGCGCCGCGAACGCCTGCTGCAGCGCCGGCAGCAATCGATAGGCGGCGAGCGCGAGAAAGGTAACGCCGGCGACCCAGCGCGCGTCACCCGCACGGCCGAACCAGAGCGCCGCGCCGACCAGCCCCGCGGCAGCGATGCATTCGACCAGCTGGCGCGGCAGTTGCGCGATCGTGAGCGTGTCGGCGGCGGTGCGCGCGATGCCGGAGGCGCGACTCGCGAACAGTTCGCCGAAGAACCGCTGATTGCGCAGCAGCAGTATTTCGCGGATCGCGCCGAAGCTCTCGGCCAGCACGCGCGCGCGTTCGCTCCAGCGTGCCGATTGCAGCCGCCCGTTCTCGTGCAGGCGCCGGCGCACGCCGAAGTAGATAGCTGCATAGCAGCCGCCGAACACCGTCACCGCAAGCAACGCTGCCCAGGCATTGAACAGCAGCACGGAGGCGAATATGAAAACGCTGGTCGCTGCGCCCGTCACGAGCAACAGCGAGTTCTGCAGGATTCCGATGGCCAGTGCATCGACCTGGTAGACCACGCGGCTCGCGAGCACCGCGCTGTCGCTGCGCGCGTGGAACACCAGATCGCGGCGCAGGTATTCATCGAACAGCGCGCCCTGGAATTGTGCAGCGACGTCGTGTGCAAAGCGTTTGATTGCAGCGTTGCCGGCGAGGTTGATCGCGTTTGCCGCGCACACCAGCACGACGAATGCGACGCCGAGGCAGGCCACGAATCTCGCGTGATCCGCGAAACCGAGCGCGACTTGCGCGTTCTCCAGCCAGCTGTGACGTTCGACGAATGTCGGATCGGCAAACACCGCGAGAAATGGCACCACGGCGGTGACGCCCAGCAGAGTCGAGAAAGCCATCAGCAACGACAACGCCTGGAGTCGTACGAACCGGCGGCGCTGGCGTGCGTCCAGCAGCCGCCAGATGCGCCGCAGCAGCCGGATGATGGATTCGCGTGACATCGGCTCAGATACTCGAGACGCGCGGATCGAGCAGGCCGATCATCTTCTGCGACGCTTTCAGCTCCCACGGCCGATCGTAACGCTGCAGCGAATACCGCCAGCTCGCCAGCCCGCGCAGCGCCGTCTTTGCCCAGCGCGGCGCGCGCGTGTCCTGTACGGTCGGAAAGCGGCAGCGCAGTACCGTCACGAAATCATGGATGCGACGGCGCAGTCGGTCGTCGATCCACGGCGCGTCGGCATGACAAGCGTAGTCCACCCAATTGGGTCTGGTCCACTCTTCGGCACTGCGCGGAAAGACCACGGGCTCGCGTAGTCCACCCAATTGGGTCTGGTCCACTCTTCGGCACTGCGCGGAAAGACCACGGGCTCACCGTGCACGTCGCGCAGCGGCGCGATCTTCAGCCGTTGCGAGTCAGGCACGCTGCTCGCGGGCAGCGGCGTATAGACGTAAACGATGATCTCCGACTGCGGATTCACGCGCTTCACCTGGCGGATGAAGTCGAACGTGCGTTCGGTCTCGCCCTCCGGATCTTCGGGCGGCGCCACCATGAACGACAGCTCCGGGATCACGCCGTTGCGACGGCACACCTCGGCCACTTCGAGCGTCTGGTCGGAACGGGTGCCTTTGCGGATCGATTTCAGCAGCTTGTCGTTGGGCGTCTCGGCGCCGATGTACGCCATCTTGAGCTTGCTCCTGCGCACCAGCGCCCAGGATTCCTTCGACAGGTTGACCAAAGCGTCGGCGCGCGCATAACACCACCACGGCAGTTCGAGGCGCGCCAGCACTTCGAGCAGCGGAATCATGTCCGCTTCGCGATCGAAGAAGTTGTGGTCGAAGAACTGGATGGAATCGGCGCCGAAAGCGTCGCGCAGATGCGTGAGCTCACGCTCGAGCCGCAGCTGCGTTGGCAGCAGGGTCGCGCCACGAAACATCGCGGCGACACCGCAGAACGTGCAGCGGAACCGGCAACCGAGCGACGCCTGGTGGACGGCCGTCCGCCGTCCCATGAAGGTGCGCGCAAGATAGCGGCGCGGATCGCCGAGCTTGTCGTACGGCAGCAGCTCAGGAAGCGTCACCGGCGCGAGCTTCGCGGACGGGTTGTTGACGATGCCACTGCCGTCGCGCCAGCTGAGCCCCGGGATGCGCGCGAGCGCCGCGCGGTCAGGATGCGGCAGCAGGTCTAACAACTCGCCGAGTGCGCGCTCACCCTGGTCGCGCGTGAGGTAATCGACGTGCCCGCCGTTGAGCGCCGCTTCCGGATAGAGCGACGGGAAGTATCCACCCCAGACAATGGGCAGCGCGGGATGCCGCACGCGCACCGCGCGCGACAGCTCGAGCGCCGTGGCCACTTGCGGACCGCCCATGACACTGACCCCGAGCGCATCGAACCGGTTCGCTCCGAGCGCCCGCAGGACCGCGCCGACGGCGTCGGAGATGACGTTGCCATCGACGAGCTCCGCGTCGTGACCATGTTCGCCGAGCGCCGCCGCGACGTTGAGCAATGACAGCGGGAACCGTGCGCGCGACGCGGACGTGATGCGCGGATTCACCAACAGCACGCGCCGGGCGGCGGTCACGCCTCCTCCCGCGGCGTAACCCGGAACACGGTGACGGTCTCGTTCACATAGCGCCGGCGGGCGAACACACTGATCGAAAAGCCCCGCGACCGCAGCTCGTCGATGAACGATTCGCAGGCGTTGCCGAACGAGGACAGCAGCAGCAGCGCGGCGCCACCCGGTGCCAGGTGAGCGCCGAGCCCGGCGGCGAATCGCATCGCGACGTCGTTCGAACGCCAGGCCGCGTCGCGCTCGTCGCGCGGCGCGCCCTTGAGAAACGGCGGATTGAACAACACCAGGTCGAAGCGCTCGCCGCTGACGGGGCCGAACAGGTCGCCATGACGCACTTCGACGCGATGCTCGAGATGATTGAGCGCGGCATTGATGCCGGCACACCGTACCGCGGCGCGATTGATATCCACGGCGATCACACGGCTGGCGTGACGTGCGGCGAACAGCGCGCACACGCCAGTACCGGTGCCCATGTCGAGCACGTTGCGTCCGGTGGCGAGCTGCGCGGCGAGGCATTGCGCGAAGAACGCGCCGGTGCGCAGCAGCTTTGGATTGGCCACCGTGGGCAGTACCAGGATCGACATGCCGTGCACGTGCTCGAGGCGATACGCGTCGTAGTCCCGCAACCGCGTGAGCCGCAGGTACGACTCGAGCAACTTGCCGAGCAGCCAGCGCGTCGGCCCCGGCGAGGCCGGGCCCAATAGTGCGCGCGCATTTTCACGCATGCCGACGCTCCCGCTGCGGGAAGGATTCCGCGGCGAAGGTGGCGGGATCGCGCCACATGCTGCACACGCAGCGTTCGCATTCCGGGTGCTTGCCCGCCGCAATGGCCGCGCGTTGTGCGCGCATCGCGTCGTCGGCGAGCGCGGCCGCCAGCCCCACCCGCGTGCTCGCCCCGGTGCCTGCGATGAAGAAACACGGCGACACTTGCCCCTCCACGCCGACGACCGCCGAGAACTCCGGCGCATTGCAGCGCACGTGCGGGAACTGCGCGGCGCCGCGCAGCGCGCCGAAGTAGGCGTGGAGGCGACGCAGCCTGGCCGGCGACTCGGCGATGAAGCCGGTATGGAAATCTTGGGGCTGGTCGCGTTCCAGCGCGTCGATCAACTGGGCGAGCAGCGGCAGGTCGTCGCCCTCGAGCGCGAGCTGGTCATCAGGAGCGCCAGTGCGCGCGAACGCGTGGCTGTTGCCGACGTCCACCGCGAGAAAGGATATCTGCCGCACCCCGAGCTCATGCGCCAGCGCCACGAACCGCGGCAGCTCCCGGTAGTTAGTACGCTGCAGGGTGACGCGCAGGTTGACGGCCGCGCCGCGCGCCGCGGCGGCGCGCACGCCCTCGCACACCTTGTCAAATGCGTCGAGGCCGCGAATGGCCTGGTAGGTCGCGGGATTCGTGCCGTCGAGCGACACGGTGATGGAGTCGCACAGTGCTGCCGCGGCCGCGGCGTGCTTGGCGAGCGCCAGCCCCGCAGTCAGCAGCCAGACACTCAAGCCCGCCTCTCGCAGGCAGCGCGCGATGGACTGCCACTCGGGATTGAGCAACGGCTCGCCGCCCGACAGCACTGCGACACGAGTGCCAAGCGCGCGCAGGTCGGGCAACGTGCCGCGCACGGATTCGAGGCTTGCGTCCTTGCGTCCATGCCGCCAGTAGTCGCAGGTGACGCAGCGCGAGTTGCACCGCTCGGTGAGATAGAACGTGACCAGCGGCAGGGGCGCTTCACGCATGGCCGATGCAGATCGTCAGTGTCTGGAGGTGATGGAAGTCGGGGCGCTCGAGACAGTAGTCGCTCGAGCGTGGGTCCGTGTTGTGCACCAGCGCCTGCCATTCGTCCGCGCCGAGATAGGGCTTGAGCCGCTCGCCCCAGGTTCCTTCGAAGATGGTCTCCGCGAAATAGGCGCGGTCGGCTTCGGCGAGCGGATGCACGCGCTCGATGGTCACTGTGTGCACGCGGCCCAGGCGCAGGCCCGACGCGCGGACGAGGCGCACGAGGCCGCGCACCCCGGCGGTGTCCGCGTGCGACAGGTGATAGCGGTCGCGGTAGTAGGCGTGACATGCGTTGCGCACGGCGTCATCGAGCGGCGCATCCCACGCAAAGTACATCTCCGGCAGCAGCCCGCTCTGCGCGAGCACCACCCGGCCGGCCGGCCGCAGCGCGCCGCGGAACGCCGTCAACGTGCCGACGGGATCGGCGACGTGATTGATGGTGTTGCAGCTCCAGATGAGATCGAACGTCGCAGCGCGGAACGGCAGTTTCGCGGCGTCGGCGCGGACCAATTCGAAATCGCGCTGGCCGGTCGCGGCACGCAGATGCGGCAGCGACAGGTCCATGCCGACGACCTGCGCGTCGCGCCCGAGCATGTTCGCGATCACGCGGGTGGTGGATCCCACTCCGCAACCCACATCGAGCACCTTGGCACCGGGCGCGATCGCCAGATCGGCGAGGATCGTCGCAAGGTCCGGTGCGATAAAGCCCGAGAACCGCTCCAGCTTGTTGGCGTAGGAGCGGTCCGGCGCATCACCCAGCGGTCTAGAAGAAGCCATGCAACTGCAGGAATGCCTGCCTGCGATTCTGGTTGTCGTTCTGGGGAATGCCGTCGTAGACGCGCACTCCCGCGCGTATCTGCACGAACTGGATCGGCGACCATTCGTACAACAGGCTGGTGCGCGTTTGCTCGTCTTCGTCGATGTCGCGATTGGGCTCTAGCCACTCGTACGTCACCTTGAGGTTGTGCCCCTGTTTCAGCTTCCAGTCCGCCTCGGCGAGCGTTGCCATGAGCTTGGTGCCGTCCGCGCCGATGCCGTCGTCGTCGATGTAGTCGACCTCGCCCAGCAACGTGACGGGCCCGGCATTGAAGGCGCCGAACAAACCCGCGCCCGAACGCGAGCCCGCCTCGGCGTCGTTGAACAGCAGGCTGGCGCCGCCGCGCCAGCGCGACTGCACGAATTCCAGGCGCGTTGTGATCTGCTTGCCGTGATCGTTCTCGGTGCCGCCGCCCGCGCCATTGCTGATCGCAACCTGGCCCGTCCAATTGCCGTGCTCCAGCCCGAGCTCGAGGCCCTCGTCCGGCGCCTGCATGTTGATACCCGAGAGTTGGCGCACGAATGCGCCGTCATCCTCGAGGCGATAGCCAAACGGCAGATACATGCGGCCCGCCTTCACGTAGAAGGCGTTCTCCTTCACCCAGTACCGCACGTTCGCTTCCATGTTCGTGGCGTTGCCCGGCGCGAACCGCTGGTCGAGGTACACCGACAGGCGCCCGGGGATGACTCCGAAATCGAGATAGGCGCGCGCTTCTTCCGTCTCGAACTCGTTGCTGTCGTCCTGGTGCGGAACCTCCACGTAAGTGTAGTTAGCCCGTGCGTTCCCGCCGACGGACAGGAACTTCATCACCTGTCCGGTCCAGAGGTCCTCTTCAGGGCCGATACGTTTGGCCGCGAGCACGGTCTGCGCGAACGTGTTGCCATACACCGTGCGCATGCCGCCGCCGGTGGGATTCACGTGGCACTGACCGCATTTCAAACCCATCTGCGCCGCCAGGTACGGTTCGGCCTGCGCCAGCGAGCCGAGACTCAACAGCAGCAGCGCCACCAGATACTTCCGATTCGAAAAGCTCATCGCACCGCTCCTGCGCTGACGTCGAAGGACATGAGATAGTCGCCGCCCGCGACGCCGTCGGCGTCGCCGTCGAGCACGTGGCCGGCGTTGTCGGCCAGCGCCACCGGGCCCGCGCCGCGGACATTGAGTTGATAGCTGCCGGCGGGCAGCGGACGCGTGAGCGTGAGTTCGACCACATTGGGCCGGCCGGTGGCGACGCGTGCGCCGGCGAGTGCAACCGGTGCGTCGAAGCCATCGAGCAGTTCGAACGTGGCCGTGCTCACCAGCGACGCATCGACCGCGGCGCTGAAGATCACGGTGAGGCGATCGGTATTGCCGGCGGCGATTTCGGCAGCCGCCGGGATGGTGCTCGCGACGATGAGTTTGTTAGACGCGGCGGGCGGCGGCGGCGGCGCGCCGGCGGCGATCCAGGTGCGCACCAGGTCGATCTGCGTCTGCGACAGATACGGGCCGCCGAACGGCATGCGCGCACCCACCGCCTGGTTGCCCTCCAGTTTCTGCACGATGTAGCTCAAATCGGGATTGCCGGGGTTCACGCGCAGCGTGCCAGGCACCTCGCTGCTCGCGACGTTTACCAATGCCGCGTAACTGTTGGCCGCATCCAGCCGCAGGCCCTGCGGCGCAGTCGCGCCGACATGACAGTTAGTGCAGATGGGCGTGAAGATGGTGTCCTGGATCTGCTGAAATTCTGAAGCGCCTGGCGGCGTGACGGGGGGCACTCCGCCGTTCTCGTCGAGGCCTTTACCATTGCCGGCCGTGCAGCCCGCGAGCAGCAGCGCGGGGATGATCAAAATCCCTTTTAGCGCCAGATAGTTGTTCGTGATTCCGCGCATGAGCTTCCCCGATTTTCCTGACGCATCGCGGATGGGTAACCTGCAAAGCGCGGACGGTTCCGGCGACCGCAAAAAGATTGCTGCACGTCTCGGGGGCAGCGCGCCTGTCCACGGGACATTCGGCTAGACTCCGGCAGCTTTTTCTCCAACTGCCTGCGAGGACTCGAAGCCATGTCCGTGAACCCGCGCCGTCAATTCCTTGCCAGGTCCGCCGCCCTCGCTGCCGCCACCGCGCTGATTCCAGGCGAAGTCTTCGGACAAGCGCCAGGACGCAAGCTTGGGGTCGCGCTGTGCGGGCTCGGCAGTCTCTCGACGAACCAGATCGCGCCGGCGCTGCTCAAGACGCGCAACTGCCGGCTCGCGGGCATCGTGACGGGCACACCGTCGAAGGCGGCGGAGTGGAAGCAGAAGTACGGCTTGTCCGACAACAGCATCTATGACTACAAGACGATGGGACGCATGTCCGACAACAAGGACATCGACATCGTCTACGTGGTGACGCCGAACGCGCTGCATCTCGAACACGCGCTCGCGGCTGCCGCTGCCGGCAAACACGTGTTCTGCGAGAAGCCCATGGAGATCACCGTCAAGCGCTGCCAGGAGATGGTCGACGCCCTCAAAAAGGCCGGCCGGATGCTCGGCGTGGGCTATCGCTGCCAGTTCGAGCCTAACCACCTGGAATGCGTGCGCCTGGCGCGCGAGAAAGTGCTCGGCGACGTGAAGGTGATCGACGCCAATTTCGGTTTTGCGATCGGCGATCCGGCGCAGTGGCGTCTCAAGCGCGAGCTCGCCGGCGGCGGCGCGTTGATGGACGTCGGCATCTACTGCCTGCAGACCACGCGCATGTTGACCGGCGAGGATCCCATCTGGATCAACGCCGCCGAGGTCAAGACCGATGCGGTGAAGTTCAAGGAAGTGGATGAAACCATAAGCTGGCAGACAAAGTTCCCCGGCGGAGTGGTCACCAACTGCGTGAGCACGTACGCGGCCAACGGCCTCACCGGCTTTCGCGCGGCGACCACGCGCGGCTCATTCGGACTCGAACCCGCGTATTTCTACGGTGGCAATCGCGGCAAGCGCAGCGACGGCCCCGAGATCAACTTTCCGCCGACCGATCAGTTCGCGGTGGAGCTCGAGGACTTTGCGGACTGCATCATCAACAAGCGCCCGACGAAGGTGTCGGGCGAGATGGGCCTGCAGGATGTGAAGTACCTGACCGCAATTTATGAGTCGATCAAGAAGGGCCGGCCGGTCTCATTGGCCTGACGCCGACGTCCCGGCTCTCTTCCCCCTTCTCTATTTCCCAATCTCGATCTCAAACGGCCCCACCGGCAGCCCCTCGGTGTCGAACAGGTTGCACAACGGGCTGTCCGCCCAGCAGAACCGCACGCGTGTGACCGCACCGGTCGCCGCGTCCTCCAGATGCACCGCGCCGCCTGCGCGCAGTTCCGCGCGCACGAAGTGGCAAGTGTCCTGCGTGAGCCCGCACAGCTCGAAGCCACCGGGATCCTTCGATCCGATCACCCGAAGCTCGCCGTCGAAATCGCCCAACAGCACATCGACCCCCGAATCCACGCGCCGCGCCGACTTCGGCTGCGCGCCGAACGCGGACAGTTTCTCGCCGTACACGACGTGACGCGCCGCGCGCGCCAGCCGCTTGCCGACCTCCTGTTTGTTGGTCGGATGGATGTCATCGCGATTGCCGATGTCGATGGTGACGGCGAGGCTGGCGCGACCGTCCGCCGTGACGGCGCGGCGCTGCGCATCGCGCAGCCGCGCCCAGCCACTGTCTACCGGCGCGGTGGCGAGCGGGTTCCAGTTCGCGAGCTGCACCACGAGGAACGGCAACGGCGACTCGAACTGGCGGCGCCAGTCCGTGAACAGCGCCTGCAGCTGCTGCTGGTAACGGTTTGCATCATCGAGACCCGCATTCGCCTCGCCCTGGTACCACGCGACGCCGCGCAGCCCGAACTTTCCGAGCGGCGCAATCATGCCGTTGTAGAGAATGTTGATGCCCGCGATCGGCTCCCACGGCGCGCGCGGCGCCCACAGCCCGGGCGGCGGCCGCTGGTAGTTCCACTCGGCGAGCGGCACGATCGTGCCGTCGGCGAAGTGCAGCGCCTGACCCGCGCCGTGCATACCGCCGTTGCCCCACATGTTGAAGTCGTTCACGACGACCAGGTTGTCCCCGGCCTTGAGCATTCCCGCCGGCACCGCGTAGGAGCGCTCGCCTCCTCCGAAGCCACTTGCCATCGCGCGCCCGTTGATCCAGACGAGATCGACGTCATTGATGACCCCCAGCGAGATCTTCGCCGCCTGCTTCGCCTGTGCCGCGCTGAGCTTCACCGTTGCGCGATACCAGAGCATGCCATCGTATCCGGCGAGCGTCGGATCGCCCCAGTTTTCCCACTGCGTGAGCGGCGTGGGCGCGCGCTGCCACGTGCCGGTGGGCACACGGCCACCCGCCCAGGGCTGAATCCCCGCAGTCGCCGGCTGCGACGTCCACCATTTCTGCCACTGCTGGCCCCAATGCGCCGCGGCCGCCGCGGGATCGCTGCTGTACTCGCCTAACAAGTCGAGCGCGGCGTCATTGCCGCCGAGCTGTCGCAGCATGGGCTCACTCAGCCAGGTCTCGATGCGCGTGCCGCCCCAGGAAGAATTGATGATGCCCTGCGGCACGTCGACGCTCTTCTGCAGCTCGCGCACGAAGTAGTAGCAAACCGCGGAAAAATCCGGCGTCGTCGTGGGACCGGCCACCCGCCACTGCAGCGGCGTCGCGAAATCCGCGTTCGGCTTCAGCGCCGCGTCATGCGGAATCGTCACATGCCGGATGCCATCGTTCGCCGAGTGCTGGATCTCCGAGTCCGCGTTGATGGTATTGCGCACCACCCATTCCATGTTCGACTGCCCGGAGCACAGCCACACGTCGCCGACCTTCACGTCCGTGACGTTCTGCTGCCGGGTCGCCGTGCGCGCGGAAAGCGAATGTGGTCCGCCGGCGGCCATCGTCGGCAGCGTCACGGCCCATTTGCCCTGCGCGTCGGCCTGGGCGCTGCGCGTCGCACCCGCGAGCGTCACGGAGACCTGCTCGCCGGGTTTCGCGCGACCCCACACATCGATCGGCTGGTCGCGCTGAAGCACGACGTGATCGCCGAAGATTGCCGCCATCAATGGGGCGTTGTCCTGCGCGTGCACGGCGTTTGCCACGGCCAACACGGCGCCCGCTGCCAACCTCACGGCCATTCGCTGTAACATCCCCCCACTCCCTCATGTCCGAACGCGCACAAATACTGGTCCGACACGGCGTCGATCTCAAGACGTTTCGTACCGGCGTCGATCTCAAGACGTTTCGTACGCAGATCGAACCCGCCGGCGTGCCGGTCGTCATGAAAGGTCTCGTGGCCGACTGGCCGGCGGTCCGTGCGGGGCACGAATCGCCGCGCGCATTGGCCGACTACCTTCGCGGTTTCGATCGCGGCCGTGTTGCAAAGGTCATCGAAGGTCCGCCGTCGATTCGCGGACACCTCTTCTACCGCGAAGACATGCGCGGCCTGAATTTCGTGCGCATGCAGGGCGGGATCAGCGCGACGCTCGATCGCCTGCTCGCGATCGTCCAGGACCCGGATCCGCCACTCATCTTTCTCGAGTCGATGCAGACCGACGATTTCCTGCCGGATTTCGCGGCCGCGCATCGCATGCCGCTGCTGGGTGACGAGGTTCGGCCGCGCATCTGGATCGGCAACGCGCTCAAGGTGCAGACGCACTACGACCTGTTGAGCAACATCTGCTGTGTGATCGGCGGCCGGCGACGCTTCACGCTATTCCCGCCGGACCAGTTGCCGAATCTGTACATGGGACCGATCGACTTCACTCCGTCGGGGACACCGATCAGCCTGGTGTCGTTGCACGATCCCGACCTCACGCGGTTTCCGCGCTTCGCCGAGGCGCTGCGGCATGCCGTGCAGGCGGAACTCACGCCCGGCGACGCGCTCTATATCCCGTACGGCTGGTGGCACCACGTCGAGTCGCTGGCGCCGTTCAATGCGTTGGTGAACTACTGGTGGAACAGCTCGCCGAACTACGGCTCTCCGTACGGTGTCCTGATGCATGCAGCGCTCGTCCTGCGCGATCTGCCGCAGGATCAACGCGCGGTGTGGCACGGGATGTTCGAGGAACTGGTGTTCAACGATCCGGAACAGGCGCTCGCGCACCTGACGCCGGAACAGCGCGGTTTGTTAGGGCCGCCGTCGCCGAAGCGCGCGCAGATCGTGCGCTCGATCCTGGCGGATACATTTGCCAAACCTCTTTAGGTTTTCGAGGGGATACATGAGACAAGTTGTCATCGGCGGATTCGCC
>Ga0193752_1001711_pt1 | contig 17767 bp, 20 predicted proteins | sample H1c1metaG_FD_144924 | JGI IMG/M metagenome (GOLD analysis project Ga0193752, IMG submission 144924) | Soil microbial communities from a riparian zone of the East river system, Colorado, United States - H1c1 | ecosystem: Environmental > Terrestrial > Soil > Riparian zone | place: USA: East River...
TCGTCCGCGCCTTTGAAATTGAATGCGATGGCATCGAAGCTGCGCGCCTGGTCGGCCGTGGTGAGCCACATCTTCAGGTGCTTGTCGCCCACGACGCGCGCATTCTTGATCGCGAACACGCCGTCGAAACACGGCTCCGGAAACGCCTGGCCCCACGGGCCGCCCTCGCGCAGCGCCTGCGCCGTCTCGAGCGCGATCTCGTCGCTCGACAGCTCGCCATCGGTCTCGATGCGGTTCGACGGGATCGACGGGTCGCGCCAGCGCGTCACTTCCGCATCGAACGCCTGTGCGAACGCGTCGAGGTGTTTCTCTTCGATCGACAATCCGGCGGCCATGGCATGCCCGCCGAAGCGGCTGATGAGCTCCGGGTGGCGCGTGGCGATGCCGTCGAGCACGTCGCGGATGTGGATGCCCTGCACCGAACGCGCCGAGCCTCTCAAACTACCGTCGGCGTTGCGCGCGAACGCTATTACCGGTCGCCGCACGCGATCCTTGATGCGGCTCGCCACGAGGCCGACCACGCCCTGGTGCCAGGCCGGGTCGAACAGGCAGACGCCATTACGCGTCACGCCGTCGCCGGGCTCGCGCAACCCGCTGACCGCGGCCAGCGCCGCGCCCTGCATCGCCGCCTCGATCCCGCGCCGCTCGGTGTTGAGCTGGTCGAGCCGCGTCGCGAGCGCGAGCGCTTCGGAGTCGTCGTCCGTCAGCAGGCAACGGATGCCGATGGACATGTCGTCGAGCCGGCCGGCCGCGTTGAGCCGCGGCCCGATCGCGAAGCCGAGGTCGGCGGAGGTCAGCGTCGGCGCATTGCGCTGGCCGATGGCCAGCAGCGCACGGATACCGGCGATCGCCCGGCCGGCGCGAATCCGGCGAATACCCTGCGACACCAGCACGCGGTTGTTGACGTCGAGCGGCACCAGGTCGGCGACCGTGCCGAGCGCGACCAGGTCGAGGAAATCGGTGACCGGCGGCATGACGACCGTGCCGCGCCGGTCGAGCTCGCGCCGTACCGCCGCCATCACGTAGAACGCGACGCCCACTCCCGCGAGCGCGCGCGAGGCGAACTGGCTGCCGGGGACGTTGGGATTCACGATCACGTCGGCCGCGGGCAACTCGGCGCCCGGCAGATGGTGGTCGGTGATCAACACCTGGATTCCGCGCGCCCGCGCGGCCGCGACGCCGGCATTGCTCGAGATGCCGTTGTCGACGGTGATGATGAGCGACGGTGCGCGCTCGACCGCGATGCCGACGATCTCCGGCGTCAGCCCGTAACCGAACTCGAAGCGATTCGGCACGAGGAAATCGACGCTCGAAAACCCCCAGGCGCGTAGGCAACGCACGATCAGCGCGGTACTGGTCGCGCCGTCGGCATCGAAATCGCCGATGACCAGGATGCGCCGCTCGCGGTGCTCGAGGATCAGCGCCACCGCCGCCTCGATGCTCCCGAGCGAACCCACCGGCACCAGTCTATCTAGCGTGAGCGCGAGGTCGGCCGAATCGCGGACGCCGCGCGACGCATAGGCACGGCGCAGCACAGGATGCAGGCGTGCATCGGCGATTTCGGTGTGAGTGGCGGCGCGGCGTTCGATGACCAGTTGCATGGACGGCGATTATGCCTTCGCGGGCGTCCGCCGTTGCCCCAGCTGGGTGAGCCACGGCGTGCGCCGACGCCATACTCGCCAGCCCGGACGTGCGGCGATGCGGAACCAGCGATCGTTGGCGACGATGTCGAGCGCCGCCAGCGCACCGTCGTTCAACGCGGCGCGCGCCGGCGCGAACCACTCCGCATCGAGCGACTGCAACGAGGCGCCCGGCGCGCCGTTGAGCGGCGTCAGTTCGACCAGCACGCGGGCGGGCGCGGCGCGCAGCGCATCGAACCCCGCCGGAAGCTGCGACGGCGGCATGCCGGTCAGCGCGCGCGCGAGGCCGGCGAATGCAGGATCGTCGCCATGAAAGCGCAGCGACGCGGCGATGGCGGGAGTTGACGAAGCCGCTGGCGCGGGCGCCTGCGCCCCGCCACCCCACAGCCACAACGCCGACAACCGCGGCAATCCCGCGCGCTCGCGCGCGAGATTGATGGGCGAGCCATGCATCCACATTTCGAGTTCAGCGGCGAGCCGGCGCAGCTCCCGCGCGGGCAACCCTTGCGGCAATGCCCGGCCGATATCCGCATCGAGCAGCCGCGCCGGATCGACCGTCGCGATCTCGGCCGGCGCCAGCCCCGTCAGCAGGAACGCGCGCGGTCCGGCGTCGTGCAGCGCGTACGGCGCGAAGGCGCGCGTGAATTCTTCGCGCCACACCGCGCGTTCGGCGACGTCCAGCCGCGGCAATCCGCGATCTAGCATGCGAACGTGATCGAGCCGCGCCTCGAGTCGCACCGGTGTCGCGAGCCAGGCGGATTCGCCCACGGCGAGGGGCAGTATTTCCCGCGCCGCCAACGCCGCGGCGCTCGCCGCCGCAAGATCCGGGCGGCCCAGATCCCGGGCGAGATCGTGGCGCCAGTCGCCGCTGCGCTCGGCCGCCGCGAATCGCAGCAGCCAGTCGAGATGGGGCAAGTCGAGCGGCTGGACGGTCGCGTCGCGCGCGGCTTCCTCCGGCAGGTAGAGGTCGGAGAGAATCAGCGTCAGCCTTTGCATGGCGCTATCGTAGCGGACTCATGAAATTCACCCAGCAACCGGCCTCCGGCATCAATCTCATCCGTCGCTACGGCCCGGACTTCATCACCCTCGGTGACGAAGACATTCGCGCCAGTTGCCTCGTCACGGCCGCCACGCTCACCCGCGACTGGCCACCGCGCACCGTCGAAGAGCTCAAATTGGAACATCTCTCGCCGCTGTTCGAACTCGCGCCCGAGATCGTGGTGCTCGCCACCGACGCGCAGCAGAAGTTTCCGCGCGCCGCGTTGCGCGCGGAAACTTCTGCTGCGCGTCGGTGGCGCGGCCTGCCGCACTTTCAACGTACTGGTGGGCGAGGAGCGGCGGGTGCTGGCGGCGATTCTGCTGTCACCCGGAGCGGGGCCCGTGAAGGGATCCGAGTGAAAGCACAGGGGGAGAAAGTTGTTTAGCGAGGCCAATGGTTCGAAGCTGACAGACTCGAATTACTGGCGAATTTTTTTTCTTCTTTTCGGCGACTTCTTCTTATTGCCGCGACTTCCCCGTTCTCCCCTGTGCCTTCATCCGGAGCCCCTCACAAACTGCGAAGACCTGATGTCGGCGAGCGGCGACATGAAAACATGTTAAATGCTGACTGACAAGGCTTAAGCCTAATGGCTCACAACCTGCCCCAGAAAGTCGGGTACGGGCGCTAACAAAAACAAATACTTAGAGAACATTCCGTATTCGAGAATTTACTCGAATACTGTCGCGCAGCGTGATCAGCCGAGCCCGCCGAGCATTGGCACGAAGGCCACGTTGCCCAGGACCTCGCGCTCGATGTGTTCGTCGCGGCGGGTGAAGCGGATGAGTTGCTGCGCGCCCTCCGGTCCCACCGGCACGATCAGCCGGCCCTTGTTGGCGAGCTGCGCGAACAGCGCCTCGGGCACCGCGAGCGGCGCCGCCGCGACCAGGATGCCGTCGAAAGGCTTCTGGGATTTCCAGCCGGCGAATCCGTCGCCGTGTTTCAGCATCACATTCTTGACGCCGAGCTCCTTGAGCGTGGCCTTCGCGCGCTTCGAGAGCGGCCCGATGCGTTCGATCGAATAGATCTTCTTCACCAGCGGCGCCAGCACCGCGGTCTGGTAGCCGCAGCCGGTGCCCACTTCGAGCACCTTGCCGATCTTGCGGCCGCCTTCGAGCAGCGCCTCGGTCATGCGCGCCACGATGTACGGCTGGGAAATCGTCTGGCGGAATCCGATCGGCAACGCGGTATCTTCGTACGCGCGGCTCGCCAATGCTTCGTCGACGAAGATGTGGCGCGGCACGTTGCGGATGCGATCGAGCACCGTGAGATTGGCGATGCCCTGCTCCTGCAGCCGCTGGATCAGCCGATCGCGCGTACGCGCGGACGTCATGCCGATGCCCGCGGTGCGGTGTTCGATCACGCGCCGACCCAGCTGCGCAGGTTGTCGAGCTCCGCATGGTTGGTCAGATCCACCGTCAGCGGCGTGACCGAGACGAAGCCCTGCGCAACGGCATGGAAATCGGTGCCGGGGCCCGCGTCCTGGCTCTTGCCGGCGGGCCCGACCCAGTACACCGGACGGCCCCGCGGGTCTTCGGCGCGGATCACTTTCTCGGAGCGGTGGCGATTGCCGAGACGCGTGACCTGGATGCCCTTTACGTCGGCGATCGGGATGTTGGGAACATTGACGTTGAGGATCGTGGCTCGGCCGAGCGCGTGGACCAGCGGCGCGGCGATCAGCTTCTCGACGATCAGCCGCGCGAAATGCCCACCGGTTTCGAAATGGCGCTGCCCCTCGCCGCGCAGGCCGTCGGTGTTGAGCGAGATCGCGACGGCGGGCTTGCCCAGGTGGCGGCCCTCGGTGGCCGCGGCGACCGTACCGGAATACAACACGTCATCGCCGAGATTGGCGCCGTCGTTGATGCCGGACACCACCATGTCGGGCTCGAAGTCGAACAACCCCGAGACAGCGAGGTGGACGCAGTCGGTCGGCGTGCCGAGCACGAAAAAGACGCCGGGCTCGTGTTTGCCGACACGCAACGGCACGTCGAGGGTGAGTGAATTGCTCGCACCGCTGCGATTGCGGTCCGGCGCGACCACCGTCAGCTCGCCCAGGCCCTGCATGGCTTCGCGCAGTGCGAGGATGCCGCGTGCGCGGTAACCATCGTCGTTGGATATGAGGATTCGCACCGGCGCGCAATATACTCAATGCGTCAACGCGGAGGTAGCTTGAACGGCAAACGCTTAGGTCCGGACACGGATCTGTTTCGTGAGGCCATGGTCGACGTGAAGCCGATCAAGGCGCGTGCCCGCGTGCCGGCGGCGCGCAGCAAGCCGCCCGCGCGCGCGCGTTTCACCGCGGCCGATCGCGCCCTGGTGCTGGTGGAAAGCCTGCAGGGTCTGGCAGGTGACATCGGCGATTCGGGTGACGAGATCTCCTTCCGCCGGCCCGGCGTGCAGGACGGCGTGTTGCGGAAGCTGAAGCGCGGCGAATACCGCGTCGAGGAGATCTGCGACCTGCACGGCTTGCGCGTCGACGAAGTCAAGGCGGCGCTGCGCGGATTTCTCGCCGAGTCGCTCGCACACAACCTGCGCTGCGTGCGCATCATTCACGGCAAGGGAATGGGGTCTGGCCCGAAGGGCCCGGTTCTGAAGGTGGCCGTCAACATGATCCTGCGCAAGACCGCGCCGGTGCTGGCGTTCATCTCGGCGCGGCGCGTCGATGGCGGCACCGGCGCCATCAACGTGCTGCTGTCTAACCAGTCAGGCGCGAAGCCGTAGCGGGCGGCTAACTCTTCTTCGTGAACGCCTGCTTGAGGCGCTCCTGCGTCGCCGGCACCAGCCATTTCTCGGCCGCCATCGCGCCGAACTCGCGTTCCTGCAGCAGGTCCTGGCCGGGCTTGCCATACAGATCGATGAGATCGCGCCGCGTCAATTCGCGCGTCCTCAGCATGGCGTCGCGCGGCAGTGCGCAGAACTCGCGCGCCATCGTCAAGGCGCGCGCGATGACGCCGCTGGGCTCGCACAACTCGTCGACCAATCCGATCCGCAAGGCGGTCGCCGGGTCCATCAACGCGCCGCGCGTGAGGAACTGCGCCGCATGGCCGCCGGCCAGGCGTTTGAACGCGCCCATGATCAGCGGACCGGGAAACAGGCCAACCTGCACTTCGTTGAGGCCGAGCTTGAAGTCTCCCTGCGCCATCACGCGGTAGTCGCCTTGGACGGCTAGCACCGTGCCGCCGGCGGGTGAGTGCCCGGTGATCCCGAAAATCACCGGCATCGGCGCCAGCGCCAAGGCGCGGGCCGCGCGCCACAGCTCGATGAACACCGCCGTGACCCCGTCGCGATCGAGGGTCAGCATGGTGCGCACGTCGAGACCCGCGGAGAACAGACCGGCTTGGCCGGTCATGACCACGGCGGAAGCGCCCTTCGCCTCCTGCAGCGTCAGGTTGATCGCACGCAGCAGGTCGGCATTCAGCGCGTTCACCGGCGGCCGGGCCAGCCGGATCTCGCGGATGAATTCGTTGCCCGGCGCGCCATCGGCGGTCACGGCGTGGTCGGTAGTTTCGAGCATGGTCATTCCCCCGGGTCGACAGCCGCGATGATCTCGCGAAGCACCGTGGTCGCAAAGCTTCCCGCGGACAACGCGAACGCGAGGCGCAATACGCCCGCCGAATATTCATGCTCGAGGTCGCGCACGCGAATCCGCAGCGCGCGCCGTTCGGATTTCATGCGCTCCTGCGCAATGACGGCCAGCGCCTCCGGAAACTGCGCGGCCACCCGCTCCTCGAGCGCCGATATTTCGCCGCCCGCGAGCGAGGCGCCCTCTCCCCACAGCGGTGCCGTGGGATGCACATCGAGCGCGGCACATCGGTGTTCGAGATCGGCATCGGGCGCTTCGACCGGAAACACGCTGCCGCGACCGTCGAGATTGGCGACGTCCCCGGCCAGCAGGCTGCTCCAGGTGTTCGACGTGATCCGCTCGGCGAGAATGGCGTTGAAGATCACGCTGCGCGCCGCCGACAGCATGAACCCCTGCGCGGAACGGTCGCGTGAACGCGGCCGTTCGCCCCGCGCGAGCTGCGCCGCGAGCGACAGCACCTGCGCGAGGTTGCCCGCGTCGCGGCCGAAGCGCTGCGGGCCAAAATAGTTAGGTGCGCCGCCCGCGCCGATGCGCGCCATCCGCTCCTGCAGAACGGCGGCATCGCAGTCGAGGGCGCGCACGGTGATGGCGAACCGGTTGCCCTCGAGCGCGCCGCGCGGCAACTTGCGCTGGTGCGCGGCCGCGGCCAGGACTTCGTAACCCTCGCCTGTCAGGCCAGTGAACTCTTCGGCGACGCGTTTCCCGCGCGGGACCGTGAAGTGCTGCGTGGTGACCGCGTTGCGGTCCTTGAGCCCTGCGAAGCCGACTTCGAAGGGCTTGCAGCCCGCGGCGCGGGCCAGTTCACGCGCCACCCATTCGGTATTGGCGCCGCGTTTGCGCACGCGCAGCAGGGCGTGCGGACCCTCGCCGCTCGCGGCGAATCCGAGAATCTCCTCGACTTCGAAGTCTTCGGGTGAGGCACGCAGCACGCCGCTGCCGAGCGGTTCGCCCGCGGCGGTCGGCGGCGTCAGCGCCGCGCGGCGCCAGTGATCGGGGATCATGGGATTTTTCTGGCCAGGGTCACGCTTCAGGTTTTTTCAGGCACCGGCTCCAACAACACCACCGCCTGCGCGGCGAGGCCTTCATTGCGGCCGACGAAACCCAGGTGTTCGGTCGTGGTCGCCTTGATGTTCACCTGGTTCTCGGTGATCCCGAGCATCTGCGCGAGCGAGCGGCGGATCTCGATCCGGTAGGGCGACACCTTCGGGGTCTGCGCGAGCAGCGTGATGTCGACGTTTCCGACCCTGAATCTGCGCACGCTCAGCATCTCGAGACACGCGGCGACGAAGCGGCGGCTGTCGGCGCCCTTCCACAGCGGATCGGTGTCCGGGAAGTGCATGCCGATGTCGCCCAGGCCGGCGGCACCCAACAAGGCGTCGCACAGCGCATGCAGCACCACGTCGCCATCGCTGTGCGCGACGACCCCGCGCGTGTGCGGAATACGCACGCCGCCGAGCACGATGGAATCGCCCGGGCCAAAGGCATGCACGTCAAACCCTGAACCAATTCGCATCAGCTGTGCTCCAGGCGCAGTTTCAGAATGGCGGCGGCGAGCATGAGGTCGTCCGCCGTCGTGACCTTGATGTTATCCGCCCGCCCGGCGATGAGTCGCGGCGCGAGGCCGGCCCACTCGATCGCCTGCGCCTCGTCCGTCGGAATGCGGCCGGCGTCCAGCGCCGCGTCGAGAGCACGCAGCAGCGGACCGAAGCGGAACACCTGCGGCGTGGCCGCGCGCCACAAGCCGGCGCGATCGACCGTGGCGGCGGCCTCCGTGGGCACGGCGTCGCCGGCACGTTTCAGCGTGTCCGCCAGCGGCACGGCTAACAACCCGCCCACCGCGTGCCGGGCGAGTTCTCGCTTGAGGGTCGCGAGGTCGGAGGCGCAGAAACAGGGACGAGCGGCGTCGTGCACCATGATCCAGTCGTCGTCGCGGACTCTGGCGGCGAGGGCACGCAAGGCATTGCGCACCGAATACGCCCGCTGCACTCCTCCTGGCGTTGTTTCGACGCGGTGCGGGTGGCGCGCCGCGACGGCGGGCCAGAGCGCGTCGTCCGCGGCGATGGCGACGACAATGCCGGCGCAATCCGAATCGGCTTCGAAAGTCGCGAGCGCGTGCTCGATGACCGTCGAACCTCCGAGCGCGGCATATTGCTTGGGCACCTGCGAGGAGAACCGCCGTCCGCTGCCCGCAGCCGGCATGACCAGGAAGTAACGCATCGGGGCGGAGATTACCGCGTCGCGAGCGGACTTAGCGCGCGGCCGTCTGCCTGCGTTGCTCGGCGCGGGCCGGCGCGGTGCGCAACGGCCGGACGGGAACGACCTGATAGAAGGTTTCGTTGCGGCCGATCATGCCGAGCTCGCTGCGCGCGCGCTCTTCGATGGCCGACATACCGGCCTTGAGATCGGCCACTTCCGCGATCAATTGCTGGTTGCGCGCGGTGAGCTCGCCATTCTCGGACTGCTGCGTCTCCACGGCATCCGACAGGCGCGAGACCTCGCGTACGCCGTCCGCGGACAGCCAGAGCCGGTGCTGAAGCATCAACACGACTACCACCAACGCTGCGGCCAGCCACTTCATCGGCGGCGGCTCTTGATAAACAGTTTCCCCATTGGCAGTAGACTAAACTAAACTAAGTTCACTGTGAAGACCGGCAAGATAAACATTCACGAGGCGAAGACCCACCTCTCCCGCCTTATCGAAGACGTCGCGAGCGGAAACGAGATCCTGATCGCCAAGGGTGGGCGCGCGATGGCGCGGCTCGTACCGCTGCGCCGCGACGAAACGCCGCGCCGTCCGGGCCTGCTCAAAGGCAAGCTGCGCATCGCCGACGACTTCGAACGGCCCTGGATCGAACTGGGATTGAGTTAGCGCCCGGCTGATCCCGGCCGCCCTCCCCTACTCCGCCTTTTCATGCGCCTGTTACTCGATACGCAGATCTACCTCTGGTGGCTGGCGGACTCGCGCAAGCTCAAGCCGGCGGTGCGCGAACGCATCGAGGGCGCCGACGAGGTTTTCGTGAGCGCCGCGTCCATCGTCGAGTGCGAGCAGAAGATCGCCGCCGGGTTGCTCGAGGGCGATCCGCAGGAACTGGTGCGCGGGATCAAGGCCAGTGGGTTCACGGAGCTGCCCGTGCGCGCACGCCCCGCCGCCGCCGCCGCGTCACTCAAGCCCGTCGCCGGCAGCGATTTCTTCGATCGACTGCTGGTCGCGCAGGCCATGAGCGAGCCGCTGCGATTCCTCACGGCGAACCCGGCCCTGGCGCAATACTCGGAGCTGGTCGAAGTCGGCTAATTTACGCGGGAATGATAATCTCGCGCCTCAACCCACGAGGAGCGATGCCATGAGCAAGGGAATGGACCAGAAGAAGAGCGTCAAGAAGAAGGCCGCGAAGTCTTTCGACGAGAAGCGCGCTGCGAAGAAGGCCAAGAAAGCCGAGAAGGGATTCCTGCAGCGTCCCTGAGCACTCGATCCGGCCTTGAATGAAAAAGGGGTCCGTCTCGCGACGGACCCCTTGTCGTTTACCACCGGTATTTTTCGCGTACCGGCTATTTCGCGACGGGATTGCCGTCCGGATCGATGACCGTGACTTCGCCGAAGTTGAGCGCGCGCACCGGCTTCTCGATCTTCGAAAGATCTCCCACGACCACCCAGGTCAACGCTTCCGGATGAATGAGATCGCCGGCCACGGCGTTCACCTGCGCCGGAGTTAGCGCGGTGAGATCGCCGACGAAGTCGTTCCAGTACGAATCCTTGAGCCCGAAGGTCAGGATCTCGCCGTACGAGCCCGCGATCTCGCCCGATGTCTCGTTGTTGCCCGGCATCGCGATCGCGATGCTGTCCTTGGTGAACTTGAGCTCCGCGTCGTCGGTCTTCTTCGTGGTGAGCAGATCGCGCAGTTCCTTGCGGATTTCGACCATGGATTCGGCGGTCTTGTCGGTCTGCACGCCGGCGCCGGCGCGGAACGTGCCCTGCCCCACAGCGTCGGTGACTGCAGCGCCCGCGCCATAGGACCAGTGTTTGTCCTCGCGCAGATTCATGTTCAGTCGGGAAACGAAATTGCCGCCGAGCAGGGTCTCGAGCGCGACGAACTGGATGTGTTTCGGATCGGCGCGGGTCGGGCCGACGGTACCCGCCACGATCTGCGACTGCTCGGCGCCCGTGCGGTTGATGAGGAACACGCGCGGCTTGGGCGGTAGTTGGACGGTGGAGATGGTCTTCACCGGTTTCGCCTCGGCAGGCGCGCGCCAGCCGGCAAACCGCTGCTCGAGCAAAGGCTGGATCTTCGCGAGCGACGTATCACCCACGATCAGCAACACCGCGTTGTCGGGGCGGACCCAGCGTTTGTAGAACGCTGCCAGCTCCGCGCTCGTCAGGTCCGTAACCGCCTCGACCGTGCCGGTGCCAGATGCGGGGTTCGAGTAGGCATGGCCTTCGCCGTAGATGAGCTTCGGCAGGATGCGCTGGATCGACGCCGCCGGGTTCGCCTTTTCCTGCTGGATGGTCGCAAGGGTCTGGCCACGCAGGCGATCCAGTTCCTTGGCGGGGAATGTCGGGTTCAGCAGCAGATCGGTGTACAGCTCGAGCGACTCACCGAGTTTGCTGCTGAGCACGTTCATGCGCAGGAATGAACGATCGAGCGAGGAACCGACGCCGAGCGTCGCTCCCAGCGATTCCGCGCGCTCCGCGATCGCGACCGAGTTCCGCGTCTTCGTGCCTTCCTGCAGCATCAACATCGACAGCCGCGCGGTGCCGGGCTTGGCGGAATTATCCGCGGCGAAACCGGCGTCCGCGATCAACGTGAAGTTGATGACCGGCGCGTTGTGCCGCTCGACCACCACGACTTGCAGGCCATTGGATAGTTTGGCGCGTGTCGGCGCGGGGAGCGTCAGCGACGGCGGCGTTCCGGTGTCGGGCCGCTTGGAGCGATCGACCGTGGATACCATGGTCTTGTATTCCGGCGTCGGCACGACGTTGACGATGAACACGCCATCGGAGAGCCAGCGTTTGGCGGCGCCCTGCACGTCAGCCGGAGTCGCGGTGCCCACCCAGCCGAGCCGCGTCTTGTAGAACTCCGGCGTTCCGCCGTAGACCATGCTCTCCGCGAGGATCGACGACTTGCCGCCGAATCCGTCGATGCGCTCGATTCCGCGCACGAAGTTGGCGTAGTTGCCCGTGCGGACGCGCTCGACTTCCGCCGCCGTCGGGCCGGTGGCGATGAACTTCGCGAGTTCCTCGTCGATGGCCTTTTCGACCGCCGCCGGATCGCTGCCGGGCTTCACGGTGACGTACAGCTGGATCTGCGAGCCGATCTCGAACGGACCGATATCCGCGGCCACCGCGGTCGCGGTGCGGTCGGTGTAGACCAGGCGCTTGTACAGGCGGCTGTTCTTGCCATTGCCGATCAGGTCGCAGGTCATGTCGAGCAGCGTGAAATCCCGCGTCTTGTAGCCCGGGATGTTCCACACCTTATATATGCGCGCCTGGGGCACGTGGTCCTGGACCATGGCGCGGCGCGTGCCGGTCATCTTCGCGATCCACTCTTCCTGGCGATTGATGACCGGTCCCGCGGCGATGTCACCGAAGTATTTTTCGACCTTCTGTTTCGCGTCCGCCAGCGTGATGTCGCCCGCGAGCACGATGACGGCATTCGCGGCGCCGTAATACGTGCGGAACCACTCCTTCACGTCTTCCAGAGACGCGGCATTCAGGTCTTCCATCGATCCGATGGTTTCCCAGGAATACGGATGACCGACCGGATACGTGTTGGTGGTGATCAATTCGTCCACCTTGCCGTACGGTGCATTGGTGCGCTGGCGTTTCTCGTTCTGCACCACGCCGCGCTGCTCGTCGAGCACCTTCTGGTCGATGGCGCCGAGCAGGTGGCCCATGCGATCCGATTCCATCCACAACGTGAGATCGAGCGCCGAGGTCGGCACGTTCTGGAAGTAGTTAGTACGGTCGAGCCAGGTGCTGCCGTTGAGCTTGCTGGCGCCGGCGGCCTCCATCACCTTGAACCAGTCGTCCTTGTAGTTCTCCGAGCCGTTGAACATCAGGTGCTCGAACAGGTGCGCGAAACCGGTGCGGCCCGGACGCTCGTCCTTGCTGCCGACGTGGTACCAGATGTTGACCGCGACCACGGGCGCCTTGTGATCCTCGTGGACGATGAGCGTGAGCCCGTTGTCGAGCACTAACTTCTGATACGGGATGTTCACGACCGGGAGCGCGGCGGCCTTCGGAGCCGCGGTTGCCGCCCCTTCCTGGCCCAGGGCCAGCGCCGACACCGTCAACATGGCCAACGAGGCGCAGATACGCAGAGTTTTCATGAAGTTCCTTTGGTGGCCGCGCTCTTGTATCCCGGGTGCGGGGGCGGCTCGATGGACGAATGCTATATGCAAGACGGGAAAACGTGCAGGGGGTACGGCCAAATGAGGCCGGCCTGCGCCAGGGCGTTCGTCGCCGGGCCGCGCGCGGAGCGCCGCGTTCCGGTCACTGCCCCTGCGCCGTCGTGAAGCCGCGGCAGACCACCGCTAACTTGTTGCCGTCCGGATCGCGCACATACGCGGCGTAGAAGTCCGGGTTGTACAGCAGGCGCAGCCCGGGCGCGCCTTCGGACGTGCCGCCGTTGGCCAGCGCCGAGCGGTGAAACTCGTCGACCGCGCGCCAGCTCTGCGCCCACAACGCGACCATGCCGCCGTTGCCGACACTCGCGCGATCGCCGTTGAAAGGCTTGCAGATCCAGAGCGCGTCCTGCACCGCGCCTTCCTGCTCGTATCGACCCCAGCCTATCCACCCGTTCCAGCTGGTTTCGCTTTCGCCGGACGTATCGCAGCGCCGGTAACCGAGCGTCGCGAGAGTCGCGTCGTAGAACCGGGCCGAGCGCGCAAGGTCGTTCGATCCGAGACAGAGGTAAGCAAACATGTTCATGATCGCCCTCCGGACGCGGAATTTATGCCTTCGAGTGCACGACGCATATTCATGACGCGTCCACGTAAACCCAGGCCTCACCACCCGCGGCGAGCGGCGCTGCGATCCGCGCATAGTTGTCGGCCCGCTCATAATCATCGGCGGCCGCGAGCTGCAGCGCGGTGAATTCGAACACCGTGCCGCTCACGCGGCTCTGCGGGGAGCGGCTGCGAACGACGTTGGCGAGATGTTTGCCTTCCCGGTACAGATTCACGACCTCGAAGCCGACGATTTCCGCGGCGACACCGGGGAGCAACACCCCGAAAGTGGTCAGCTGCACCTCGTCTTTCTGCAATGACCCGTACGAAAACACCCGCGGCATGGCGCCCGGCCTCAGCGACGGACGACGACCACGGTGCCGGCGAGCTTGTCGTGCCAGGCCTGCTTGCGCGGATCGAAGGCCACCCAGACATATCCGAGCATGAAGACGAAGGTCGACACGAAGTACGCAAAGTAGCGCCCGATCGACTGCCCGGTCGACATCGGCCCGCCCGTCCCGGCATCGACGATCTTCATCGACAGCAGCATCTTGCCCGGCGTTGCCTGCCTCGTTTTCCAGAAGACGATCGTCGCGAGTGCCGGCAACCCGTACGTGATGAGAAACTCGGTGCCGCTCGGGATGAGCGAGATGGACTCGTCGAGAAAGTAACCCCAGCCGTAGATCGAGCCCAGCAGCGGCATCACGACGCACAAGAGGAGTATCGAATCGATGAGCACCGCGAGCACCCGCCTCCAGAACCCGGCGTATTCCACGCTGCCTGCGTCGGGTGGCGCGTCACGTTCGGCCGGGTTGTTCAAAGCGGGCTCCTGTAGTTGTTTGCGAATCGTCCGGACTTCGACTGCATCTGCCACGGACGCCGTAACCGCGACAACCGGTCCTCCCGGGTGGTGATGCGCTACGCTTCGCCTCCGATGCGCGTTTTACTCGTTACCCCGCCGATGATCCAGCTCAATACGCCGTACCCCGCGACGGCCTATCTGACCGGATTTCTGCGCCTGCACGCCCCCGCGCTCGGAATCGGGATTTCACAGACCGACACTTCGATCGCGTTGTTCCTGCGGCTTTTTTCGGCGCCCCTCCTCGCCCGGATGGCCGAGGAGCTGCGCCGCCGCGCGAAAGCGCTCGGCAAGCGCGCCGCGGCGCCGCCGGCCGTCGCGCACTTCCTCGCGCACGCGGAGCTCTACATCGACGCGGTCGAACCCGCCATTCGCTTCCTGCAGCGGCGCGACCCGAGCCTGGCGTTTCGTATCGTCGGGCGCGCATTCCTGCCCGAAGGCCCACGCTTTCAGCACCTGAGCCCGCCGCCGTCGGCCGACCACGCCGGGCTCGACGAACACCTGCTGTCCGCATTCGGCACGCTCGGCACCACCGAGCAGGCCCGTTACCTTGCGAGCCTGTTCGTCGACGATCTCGCCGACGTCTGGCGGGAAGGCATCGATCCGCGTTTCGAACTCGCCCGCTACGGCGAACGCCTCGCCGCGAGCTCCGCCACGTTCGATGCGCTGCACGACGCGCTGAACGGCGAACCCACTTTGATCGATGCCACGCTCGACGAGCTCACGCGCGAGCTCGTCGGCGCGGAACGACCCGACGTCGTGGCCATCACGGCGCCGTTCCCGGGCAACGTGTACGGCGCATTTCGCATGGCGCGCACGATCCGCGTCCTGGCGCCCAAGGCGACGCTCGTGCTGGGCGGTGGTTGGGTCAACACCGAGCTGCGCTCGCTGCGCGAGCCACGCGTGTTCGACTACTTCGACTACGTGACGCTCGATGACGGCGAACGGCCGCTGCTCAATCTGCTGACGCGCCTGCGGGGCGGCGACGCGCCGCTGGTGCGCACCTATCTACGCAGGAAAGGCGCGGTCGTGCTGGAGACCGATCCGAACAGCCACGATTTCGCGCAGAAGGACACGGGCATCCCGACCTACGACGGGCTGCCGCTCGACAAATACGTGTCGGTCATGGAGATGCTGAATCCGATGCACCGGTTCTGGTCGGACGGGCGCTGGAACAAGATCACGCTCGCGCACGGTTGCTACTGGAAGAAGTGCGCGTTCTGCGACGTCTCGCTCGATTACATCGGGCGCTACGACAAACCCGGCACCGACATCGTGATGAGCCGCATCCGCGCGTTGATCGCGGAGACCGGCGAGACCGGCTTCCACCTGGTCGACGAGGCCGCGCCGCCGGCGGGCATGCGCTCGCTCGCGAAACGGCTCATCGACGAGAAACTCGCCATCACCTGGTGGGGCAACATCCGTTTCGAAAAGACGTTCGATCCCGAGTTATGCGGCCTGCTCGCCGCGTCGGGCTGCGTGGCCGTGAGCGGCGGGCTCGAAGTCGCGTCCGATCGATTGCTCGAGCTCATGAAGAAAGGCGTCACCGTCGAACAGGTGGCCCGCGTCACGCGCGCGTTCACCGACGCCGGCATCATGGTGCACGCCTACCTGATGTATGGATTCCCGACGGAAACGGCGCAGGACACCATCGACGCGCTCGAGCGCGTGCGCCAGTTGTTCGCCGCCGGCTGCATCCAGTCGGCCTACTGGCATCGCTTCGCGGCCACGGCGCATTCGCCGATCGGACTGCATCCCGAGAAATACGGCATCACGCTGCGGCCACCGCCGGATATCCGCTTCGCGCACAACGACATCGAGTTCCATGACCCGGTCGGCACGGATCACGACTTCCTCGGCGGCGGGCTGCGCAAGGCGCTGTACAACTACATGCATGGCGTCGGCCTGGATGAAGACGTGCGCACGTGGTTCGAGCCACGCGCAGCGGGCCGCCCGCACGGCGGACGCAATCGACATCGCGGTGGCCGCGGTGGCGCGGATGCTTCCGTGCCGCGCACGACGGTGCCGCGCGACCTGATCGAGCGCTCGCTCGGTTAACGTGCTGGTCGCCTTCAACAAACCGTTCGGCGTCAGCTGCAAGTTCAGCCCCGAGCCGGGCAAACGCACGCTGGCCGACTTCCTCGAAGTGCCGAACATCTACCCCGCCGGTCGGCTCGACACCGACAGCGAAGGATTGCTGCTGCTGACCGACGACGGGGTCCTGCAGACCCGCATCGCCGAACCGGGCCACAAACTCCCGAAGGTTTATTGGGCGCAGGTCGAAGGCGCGCCCACGGATGCGGCCATCGCCCCACTGCGCAGCGGCGTGCGGCTGAGCGACTTCACCACGCAGCCCGCGGGCGCACGGCTCATCGACGAGCCCGGCGATCTGTGGCCGCGCGATCCACCGATTCGTTATCGCGCGAAGATCCCCACCGCGTGGCTCGAGCTCACGTTGCGCGAAGGCAAGAACCGCCAGGTTCGACGCATGACCGCCCATGTCGGCTTCCCCACGTTGCGCCTGGTGCGGGCGGCCATCGGCAACGTCAGCGTGGCCGGCATCGGGCTCGGCGAGTGGCGCGAGATCGCCGCGGATGCGCCGTGGACCACGCCGAGTTAAAAGTATCCGCGCAGAAATCTCGCCGCGCCGTCCGTGACGCCGACAATCTTGTTGGTGGCCTGCCGATAGAACTTGAAGTTGAGCTCCGTTGCCGGACGGCCATCCGTCCATGCCGAAAACGGCTCGAGCTGCGCGCGCCCCAACCTGCGCTTTGCCAGGGCCGTGCGCGTCACCGTGATGCTCACGCGCGGTGTCTGCCGTTCGACCCGAGGTTTCCGCGGGGTCGCCGTTGCGGACGTGACCACGCCCATCGCAACGAGCCCCGCACCGCCTTCGTTCTCGCTCGCGAAAATGTAGACCGTATCGCCCGCGGCAATTTTCTTGCCGCCGTACATGGTCTTCTGCGCGTCGAACGTGAACGTACTCGCGCGCGGATCCGCAATGGCGGCCTTGATGGCGTAGTTCACGAGATGGGCAGCCGCTCGCGTTCGGCCCAGGCGTCATCCAGGCGCCGGGCGGAAATCGGCATGCGCGTCTTGAGCTGTTGCGCGAACAGCGACACGCGAAATTCCTCGAGCATCCAGCGGTACTCGTCCGTACTCGGCGGCTTCAGGCCGCGCTCGGCTTTGACCTGGGCGCGGTAACGCGTTTCCAGGGGCGCGATCTCGGCCGCCAATTGCGCGTCACGGCGCGGATCGCGGGCCGCCTTCTCGAGCCTCTGCTCGAGGGCCTGCAGGTATCTCGGATACTCCTGCAATCGATGCCAGGGCGTCAGCAGCAGGAAACCCGCGGGCGCGAGCCACGCGAGCTGCGAGCGGATGTCGTTCACCGCAGGAGTCGGCGCCTTCGACAGCGCCGACTGAATGCGGAACAGCCGCTCGAGTGACGCCTGAACGGATCGCGAGATTTCCTGCGCCGGCAACCCGATGCCGCCCCGGGAGCCCGCGACGCGTGCGTCGAAATCCGCTTCGTTGCGCAGCGGCTCGCGTCCGGCGAGAAAAACCGTCATCGCGATGCGATCGAGCAGATCGTCGCGCAGGTCGCGGCCCGCCACCAGATCGGAATTCAGCAACGGGTGCGCGGCCAGCGCGCGATAAACCATTTCCCCCTGCACGTTGACCGCGAGATCGCGCCGCAGCGGCTTCAG
>Ga0193752_1001712_pt1 | contig 17760 bp, 13 predicted proteins | sample H1c1metaG_FD_144924 | JGI IMG/M metagenome (GOLD analysis project Ga0193752, IMG submission 144924) | Soil microbial communities from a riparian zone of the East river system, Colorado, United States - H1c1 | ecosystem: Environmental > Terrestrial > Soil > Riparian zone | place: USA: East River...
ACTTCGCGATCTGCGCGGCGCGCGCCGGATCACTCAAATACGTGCTCGAGACTGACGTGCCGCGCGAGTGACCGATCAGAAATGCCTTGTCGGTGTGGAATGTCGCAAGCACCTCGTCGACCATCGCATCGAGGCCGGGGATGAAATCCGCGACACCGGTGCCCGCACCGTCGTGCTCGTACGCGCGAAGGCGATCCGCCGGATAGCCATTTGCGGCGAAGCGCATCGCTTGTGACGTGAACTGTTGAGCAGATCCTGAAAAGCCGTGCACGAACACGATTGGCAGCGCTTCGTCGTCGGGAAGTGCGGGCAGCGGATCGGTTCCGCCTGCGTTCATCGATGGGGTCGTGTCCTCTGCATCGGACTTGCCTGAGTCAGTCTCGCCCGCGTCCTGAGTCTCGTTCGGCGGAGCTTTAGAGCCTTCGTCGTCGGAGCAGCCGAATACGCACGAGCCGAATGTAATGAGGATGACTACGCCAAGATAAAAGTCGCGTCCCATGATGTTCCTCGTCGGATGGAATGGTTCATGCGGCCAGAGCAACACGCGAGCTTCGGCTCGAAGCACACGCGTTGAGTCTCGGTGGCGCGCGGAGCACTCGTTCCACTATCTCGCGCGAGGAACAAGATCCACTTCCGAGGACGTGAGCGTACGGCTGCCGTGCAGCCGTCGGTGCTCAAGGTCCAGCCCCTCAACTCGCGGCTTGCAATGCAGGCTGCTCTGTCGGCAGCGTGAAAACATGGCCGCCGCGTCGACTCTCATCGTTCGAGGCGGTCGGCAGGGAATAACGAACGAGCGCCTTGAGTACGCTGGTAAACTGCCGGGCAAAGCTACCGCAATGGTACGGAATGCCGTGGCGTTCGCAAATCCGTTTCACGTCAGTGCTGATCTCACGATAACGGTGAGCGGGAACGGTGGGAAACAAGTGATGCTCGATCTGATGGCTTAAATGGCCAGTGAACATGCCGAGAAGTGGACCCGCCTCGATGTTGCTAGATCCCATAATCTGCCTGAGATAGAAGCCTCCGCGAGTTTCCGCTTTTAGTTCCTCTTCGGTAAACGTGTTAGTGGCTTCGGGTAGATGTCCACACTGGATCACCGCATAGGTCCAGAGGTTGCGCAGACCCTGTGCGCATGCATTGCCGATCGCGACTTTGAGTGCAAAAGGCCCTGCGAGCGCGGGGTAAAACGCGTATTCCTTGGCATAGTGGCCGACGGACTTGCGGGCGAGGCCGAGCCAGTCGCCGAACATTTGCCGAAGCTGCTTGCTTCGCTCTGTCGAGCCTTTTTCTGCCGTCAAGTACTCGGACGGCCGCGCGTGATAATAGGCGACCGCGTGATCGAAGAAGAGGCCGCTCAAGGGGTTGGTGAGAGTCTGGAAGAGGTGGCGAGGCTTCCACGAGACGTCGCTCGACAACCGGAAGAACAAGTATCCGAAATCATCGTCTTTGCCGATCACATTGGTGTTGATGTGATGCGTCACGTTGTGGGCATGCTTCCAAGTCTGCGCGGTTCCAACGATGTCCCATTCGTACTTTTTGGAATCCAATGTGGGGTCCTGCATGAAGTCGTATTGTCCATGCATCACGTTGTGACCGAGCTCCATGTTCTCGAGAATCTTGTAGAGCCCGAGGCTCAGCACTCCCACGCCGAAACTGAATGGCTCCAAGCTGACATGAATCAGCAGCCGTCCTGACACTTCGAGAGCTCGGCACGCAAGGCGAACGCTCTTGATGTATTCGGCATCCTCCGTACCGATCTTCGCCACCACGCGTGAGCGCAGCTCGTCGATATCTCGTTTCAGCGCTTCCAAATCTATCGTCGTACGTTGGGTCATTCGGTGGCTCCTTGTCGTGCGGACGACAATCTCGAACTTCGCACTTCCCCGATGGAAGTCGTCAGATCTGCCAGACCAACGCAGCGTCCACCGCCACGTGCACATACGCGCACACGCGTATAGCGCCAGCCGGTGGACCCGGAAGCGGGCTACTCGTGCCGTGCGGCGTGCGTAGAGTAGTTGTCTACGAACAGCGAAGGTTCAAAGCTGCAATCACGGCAAAACGAATCGCCGCCACGGTAGGAACGAGCGCTTGATCAGGACGCGCCGACGGGCGACGGCGGTTCGCGCGGCAAATCCAGCGTAAAAACGCAGCCGGTGCCGGGTCGATTGAGTACGCGGATCTCGCCATCGTTGGCTTTCGCGCCGCGAACACACACGGCAAGCCCGAGTCCAAGCCCCGTCCGGTCTACGCCTCTTTGTTCGAATGGAACAAACAGTTCCTCTGGTTTTCCGGGCGGCAGGCCGCCGCACTCATCCTCGACGTCGATGAGCACGCGATCGGGAGTCGCTCGCGCGCGTAGTACGACGTGGCCGCCAGCGTGGCTGAACTTGAACGCGTTCTGCAGCAGGTTCGTCACCACCGATGCCAGGACGTGTCGGTCCGCATGTACCGTAACGTCTCGCGCGACAGAGGCGATCGAGAAACTCAGACCGCGCGCGTTCGCATCCATCGTGGCAGCGACCTCGACGTCTTCGAGCAAATCGCGAACGACGAGTGTCTCTCGTTGCTGGACGCCCGCGCCGAGGCGCACGTCGGCGAGCTCGCGGTCGACCAGCCGACGAAGGCCCGCCAGGCCGCGCGCGAGCACTGCACCGGTACTGCCGCCAACTCCCACGCTCCCCGTCTTGAGTACCTCGAATGCGAGAGACGCGCTGTTTAGAAGGTTGCGTAACTCATGGGCAAGGAAGCCCAATCGCTCCGTTCCTTCGTGCGCGCGCAGCTTGCCGTACTCCGTAACCGCTTCTGCAATGGCGTCATCGAGGCACAAGTTGAGTGTTTGAAATTCGCTCGGCGTGATCGGAGCGGATTTCTCGACAGCCAGTTCGGTGATCGTCTGGCAAACACCGCCGTAGTCATGAACGACCTGGCCGATCGTGAACCCTCGTTGCAGCAGCTCGTTGCCATGCTTGGCAGCGCTCTCGCCGATCGCTGGATTCGACGAGCCCAAGGCTACACGCAACGTATCCGCGAGCTGATCAAGAAACAGCGGAACGCCATACTCGAGCTCCGCATCCGTGGCGCGCGGCGATGGCCTGCTGGCTATCCTCGCTCTGCACCGTGTGATGATCTCCGTTCGATTCGAAGTGATAAACTCGTGCAGCATCCTCGCGACCTAAAATCCCCCTCCCGGGCCGCAGCATATCGTCTTCGAAAGCCGATTCAAACCATGGGTTCTCGGCGGGTTTCGCCATGCGCAATCAACTCTGGAAATGGCTGCCTTTCGCGCACACAGGGGGCCAGCCGGCGGCACTCGACACTGCTCGGGCCGGAGCCGTGACTTCTCCGAATGAAGACACGAGACGCAATCGAGCGATTGAGTTGGGGTCGACAATGCAGAAGACATTGGCCGTTCGGCGTGATCCAATCGACTGTCGCAATCCTTGGCCTTGAAGCGAATCCGCTTCCCGATGAACCCACAACTTCACGCGTTGCGCGCGAACGCACTCGGCGTTCGGCCGCGTCGACCGAGTACTTCAGCTCGGCCAGAATCATTTGGACTGCCCTTTGTTCTTCGAACGTGCATTGAAGATGCCGCAGTGCTTGCGGCAACTCTTGCGGCTCAAAGAAGCGCACGTTTCGATTGGCCAACGAGGACGCGGCCGCGATAAATCGCATACCGGCCGAAGATGAGATGAGCGCGACACGCCACTGGTGTTTGGGCACGGTGGAGGACAAACGTTCTTGTTGCTCTCTCGAGGGCCGAGGCCCGTCCGTGTACCAGAGGCATCGCAGGTCCGCTTGGTCTGCGAGCGACCGGAGCAGTTCGCCGTAGTTCTGGATTTCGTGATCCTGGGGTGGCTGATTGCCTTGATAAGACACCACGATCTTCGAACCCGCGATCAACGTGAACACGAAGTGTGGATACGTAACACTCGAATCCAGCATGTGGCGCCTCATCACTGCAGCGGTAAAACACGTCTGAATCTTCGATTGCCCTGATGCAAGGCCGATTCCCCGGCCTCCAGACCCATACTGCTCCGCTCGTGCTGAATTGCGAGAGGCGACGCGTGCGAACAGGGGTGAAGGTGGACAACACACGCAGGCTCGGACGAGGATTGCTTCTTCACGGCAACGCCGGCATGTCGTTCAGTTTGAGCATCGTCCCACACTGCAGCTAACGGCTGCAGTGGTTCAAACCGCGTCGTGCTTCATCTCCCGGCGCGTGAGATTACCTGACGATGTTACCTAAGTGTTGATTGTGTCCCGATGTTCCAACGACTGCGGCGCGCAACTGCGCGAGCTCGAAGCGGTACGTCCGATGCTGGATCGGCGAGCCGAATCCCAACCGGCCGTTGATCGCTAGCATCGGTCCGTTCACGTCACTGTTCGACGTCGTGAGCTGCAGCGCGCCCGGGAAGCGGTGGCGCACGAGGTGCACCATCGAAGCTTTGAGCCATTTCGCGAGACCGCGGCCGCGGTGCGAGGGCCGCACGCCCGTGAAGTTCTGACGGACGATCTCAGGTTGCGCGGGATCGTAGAGTACGTCGGTGAAGCCGACCAATAGGCCGTGGGAGTCGCGCGCGACGAGCGTGATCCAGCGCCAGCCCAGCCGCTGATAGCTGCACTCCTGTTCGCGGCGCTGTGCGAGCGTGAGGGGCTCGCCCGCGTGTGCGGCGTGAGGCTGGTCAGACCATGCCTGGTTGTGCAGCGCGATGAACGAATCGACCAGGGCGTTCGGCAGCTGTTCGAGCTGCTGCAGGTGCGCGTCCGGCGATCGCTTCGGACCGTCGGCGCACCACGCGTCGACGAGGCTCCAGTTGGTGTCCGCGAGCCGCAGCGTGAGCAGCGCTCCGCCGCGTGCATGCCGGCCGCCATAACGCTCGCACAAGCGCCAGCTCTCGGGCCTTGTCATGCTGCTCTCGATCTGCTGCACGCCCTCGCGCTCGGCTTCACACAGCACTTCGGCCACGAGTGCTCGCGCGATGCCAGCGTGTCGCGCCTCGGGCGCCACGTACAAGTTCAGCACCGCTAGCTCGGGCATCGAGTCGTTCCAGCTCAGGTCGAGCTTGGCGATGACTTCGGCGCGCTCACGCGCGACCCATGAACGTGCCCGCGACGCCACTCCGGCCGCCGCTGCGAGCTGCGCGCCCCGGTAAGCCTCGAGCGAGCGGGCGCGCGTCCCTTGCTCGGCGTGCGCTCGGCAGTGGAGCGCATAACAGCGCCCCCAATCGGAACCACCCAAGGTCACGAGATTCAGGCGCTCGAGTCGCGGCACGTCGACAGTCTTAGCAATGCGCGTGCCCATGGCGCAGAAACCGATTCAGCAACGCGAGCGGCGGTGCGTGCTAGCGCGCTTACGACGGCGGTGCGGCTTTAGTGCCAAACTGTGCCGTACGCGAGTGGGCCGATGCTCCACAAAGTGCGTGCAGTGCTCCTGCACCCGCGAAGCTACGTCCGGGTGCCTTCCGCTGCGCGGAGCAGTTTCGGCTAAGCTCTCCGGAATGCTTAGCATCAACAACGCCTTCATCGCCGCGGACGATGGAACGCGGATCGCTTACCGCGTCGAAGGCAATGGCCCCGCAATCGTCCTGACGAACGGGCTCACCACCACGACCACATTCTGGAAGTACGTACGACCGATCTGGCTGCAACGGCACACGGTCGTAACCTGGGACCTGCCGGGGCACGGCAACTCGAGCGCGGCACAGACCGACGAGAGCACGACAGTCGAAGCTCAAGCGAGTTTCATCGCTCGGATCATGCGCACGACCGGAATCACGCGCGCGTCACAGATCGGGTGGTCGACAGGCACGCAAGTTGTACTCGAGACCTGCCGACGCTACCCAGAGCTCTGCCAAAGCGTAGTGATGATGTTGGGGGGCGCTGGACACGCGTTATCACATACGCGTTTAGTCGTCGGCGGAGCATCGATCGAATGGCTCGCCCGTACTCTTCCGCGATCGGCGTTCGTCGCGACGTGTCGAATACTTTCGAGCGGGTTCCGCAAGCCGGGGGCGCTGCAGATTGGACGCTTGTGCGGAGTGATCGGGCCGCAAGTCTCGCCAGCTGACATGCGCGAGCTGACGGATCACATCGCCAGCGTCGACTTCTCTACGTTGCAGCGAATGTTGCGTTCGGTGCAAGCACACAGCGCGCAGTCGGTGTTGGCAACGCTGCGATTGCCGTTACTGATCGTGTCGGGAGACGAGGACAACTTCGCCCCAACCGACCCGGTCGGTCTGGCGTTGAAGCGATCGGTGCCAAATAGCGATCTATTGCGTCTACCCCAGGGAACACACACGGCATTGCTGGAGGAGCCACGGCTGATCGCCGAAACCGTAGCGCGGTTTCTCGTGCGCGCGAGCAACTAGCCCACGTCCTCAATAACAACGACCGGGGACACGCAGCTCGATCGAATACAGGCCTCCCTGCGCCGTAATGAACAACGTCGTTCGATTCGGACCTCCAAACGCTACGTTGCTCGGTGGTTCCGCCACCGCGATTTCACCCAACTTGCTGCCTGCAACATCGAAGACTTGAACCGTGGTCGACGTAACGTACACGTTGCCCGCGCAATCGATGCCCAAACCGTCCGATGCACCCGGCGACGCAAACACCTTCCGCATCCCCGCGATGCCGCCATCCGCTGCTAGCGAGTAGCTGAACACATCTCTCCCGGCCGAACCCACGTAGAGCGTATTTTCGTCGGGCGAGAGCGTAATCCCGTTCGGCTGGTTCAGCGTTCCGTCGACCAGACTGACCGCACCACTCGGACTCACGCGGTACACGCCGCGCATATTCGTCTCCGACATCCGCGGCCCGAGCTGAAAGTCAGGATCGGTGAAGTACACGTTACCGTCCGCACGCACGACGAGATCGTTCGGCGAATTGAAGTGTTTACCTTGATAGTCGAGCGCACGCACTTCGCGCTGACCCGTAGTCAAATCGAAGTCGATCAAACTCTGAACACCGTGACTGGCCGCAACGACACGCCCATCGTTGCCGAGCGCTAGACCGTTGCTCCCCGACGCCATCGCGAACACGTCGAACGTATTCGGCGGCGTAAACCGGCGAATCACAGCGTCCGGCCCATTCGGGTTGTTCGACGTAGTGAAGTCCATATCGGAGAACAGCAACTGATTCCGCTCGGCAATCCAAAGCGGACCCTCGATGAAACCAAAATTGCCTTGCACCAACGTCGCCTGACGATCGCTCGGAAGCGGATTCGGATACGCCGTCATTCCACTGGGACAACTCAACGAGCGCGATGTGGACGGCCCCGAATCCTCGGGCGGTCCCGAATCGGGCAGCGCACCCGAATCGAGCAGCGTACCCGCATCCTCCGCCCCACCGGCATCACTCGGGCGCACCACACTCGCATCGTTCGACGCTGGCGCGGGATCCGGCATTCGCGCATCCAGCGTCATCGATGCGCTCGCGTCTCGCGCCGCAGTCGCGCCGGCAGTGCCAGCCGCACTCGCTCCGCTCCCCGCCGCGAGCTGCGAGCTCGCACCCGCGACGGCCGCATGCCCCGCGTCCGCGCTCGGCTTCATCGCCCCATTCGACGAACAAGCCACGACAAGCAACAGACTCGTGAGCGCCGCCCCCTTCGCCATGCGACGCATCATCACTCCCGCGCCAACGCTTGCCAACCAGGCCCACTACCACACGAACGAAACGCTCAACCCGCCACCGAGGATCAACCCCTTCGAGCTGAATCCAGGCCAACCGGGATTGTTCGTCTGCAACCCGAACGACTCCGGAATGACCTGCTCGCGATTGTCGACCGCTCCATCCAACCACTCATCCTGCACGAGCTGCGAATACGACTGATCGGCGTAAGGCTCGGACTTCGGATCGATCTTCCTCTGCGTGCGTTCCGGAAGAATGTGCAACTGCCCATTGAGGCCCACGCGGAAGGCTGTCTTCTCGCCGATCGGGATCTCGTAGCTGACACCGGCCGCGAACCCATACCGATCGTTGTCGACATAGTTCGTGCGCCCAGACTGAAGCGGCACCGGAGTGGCTTCGTACATCGCATCGATCGAACTCGTCAGCCGCCGGTCGTACACATGCCGCAGTCCGATCGCTAGACTCATCGTATTCGACCACTGGTAGCCTTGCTGAGGGCGCTCACTCTGCCGGTTGACGTAGTCGGACCACAACGCATACGTCGCCGTCGCAACCGCACCGAGCTGATGGACTGGCCCGCGCACGAAGTCGTACTGACCTCCAATCCCGAATTTCCAAGGCTCCCACGCGAGCGTGGACTTGCGATCCGCACGCTGCAGATCGCCGTTCGGCAAAAACGTGCTGAACCCAGTCGTGATCTCCATCTTCTGTGGCGTGTGGACAGTCACACTGACATCGAGCCCTTCGAGCGGCGTGACGACCGCACCAAAGTACGGTGCGATGCCAGTCGACACTTTGATCTTCGTCTCGAGCTGCAACGTTTCGGGAATCATCGCGCTGTTCCCGACGAACGTGCCTGCATCCGCGGTGTTCGCCAGGTTCAACGTCACGCCCACACCGACGGCAAGCCAGTCGAGCACCTGACTACCCGCACCGAACGAGAGCGCCATTGAAGTCAGCCGATCCGAATAGAGCTCGGGGTGCAGACTGTTCGAGAAGTACTGCTCGCGCTCGTTGACGAAAAACGAATCGCCTTGCAGAAAAGAGTCCATCGGCAGCATGCCGTAGATGCCGAGCGTGAAGTAACGCTCGACGACCTCCGAAACCAAACCAAACACCTGGTACACGCGCGTATTACCGCTCGACCCTGCACCTTGGCGCGGCCGCGGGTTCAACTTGCTCACGCAGCGACCACCCAGATTGGGATCGCAGCCGTTCTGCAGCCAGTCGGTCGGCACAGCCGGGAAGCGACCTTCGAACTGGTCGAGGGCCAGCGTAGGCACATCGTTCGCAGGGCTCCGCGCAAACAACGTGAGATCGATCCCGTCGTTCAACACGAACCAACCGAGCTGAAGGCCCGGCCTTGCGTGCGCGAGCCGCGCCGGATTGAAATACGTCGAAGCGGCGTCGGCGCCGGTCGATCGTGCATTCAATCCACCGCTACTCAGCGCGCCGCCCATCAACTCGAACGGCGGCGACGCTTTCGCGACCTTCGATTGCAACAAGACACTGACGGCAAGCACGGCCGTGCAAACTACGCGTCGCTTCACTCAAGCTGCTCCGCCGGCAGCCCGTCTTGGATCGCAAAACACGTGTCGACATCCGTCGCTTTTACGAACGCGCTCACACGAGGATCCGATGCGTCGCGCCCGAGGAAGCGCAACTTCAAGATGTGTTTCGCGCCGGCCTTCGGAATGCTGCCCGAGACCAACAGGCCGCTCGTCGGGTCGAGAATGCTCTCTTGGTTGTCGAAGTCCGCGCGCACCGTCAGGTCAGTCTTCCAATCCGTGCTCGGTTGGATCTCGAAGCCCGACTCCGTGAACCAGCGCGTCCAATCACGCTGCACCGAGTTACGCGTGCCCGTGATGATCCCGCTCACTTGAACGGCCACACCGAGCTTCCCGTCGCTCTCGGTGTCGACCGCACCAGCGGTGTTCGCCGGCGTCGGAAGCGGGTTTGCTGCCTGAACTTGCGCGATGCTGTCCGCCGAGTCACGCGTGCCGTTCGGGAGGAACCGCTTCTCGTCTCCACCGCGAACGCTCCAGAACTTCCCCATCTCGAACTTGCAGCTGGAGCCGTTCTTCGCGAGCGTTCCCTTGCGGCCGACTTGTTCGTTGCGCGTCAGCAATGCTTGCAACGTGTTTCGCGAGAACGTGACAGTCGCCGAACCTGCGACTTCGATCCCGCAATCGAAGTGTCGACTAACCTCGACCGTGGTCCCTGACTGTTTGAACTCGAGGTAATACCAGTTGTTGCTCGACTGCGGCAAGCCGAGGGCTTCGTTGACGGTCACCTGCTTTGCGACCCAAATCCCGTTGAAGTCGCAATCGGGATCTTGCGCGCCGGCCGGGGCAGCTTCGCCGGCCGCACCGCCCTCGCCTGCCGACTCGCCGGCAACGCCCATGCCTGGATTGCCAGCCGTCCCGGCCGCACCGCTCTCACCCGCGGTCTCGCCGCTACCAGCCGCAGCCTCGGTGCCTGCACTCGACTGCCCGGCAGACCCGCCGCCGCCGCTGCCGGCGCTACCCGACGGAGGACCGCCCTCGCCTGCGCCGCCACTTGCGGCCGCTGGAGGCTTCCCGCCGGCGCCAGCCATGCCAGCCGCAGTCGTGCCTGCGCCTGAAGCGCCCGCCGTCCCGCCGCCATCAGCTGCGGATGACGGAGCGCCGGCTCCACTCCCGGGAGCGGTATCCGCTTGCAACACCATGTCATTCGAGCCCTGGCACCCGAGCCAAGCGCCAGTCACGAGCAACACTAAGCCTCGTCGCATTACGTCCACGATCGCACCTCCATCTACGGTGCACTCTCGAGCGGGCCGGTACTCCCCTCGGCCGCGTCGACTGGAACGGTTCTATTCTGGAACAGCGTGCACGGCAAATACCGAAAACCGATTGAATGACCATTCTTCGCGGTCGCCTCGAGTTTGCCGCCCAGTCACGAACGCCCGTCGCTCGCCGGAGCTGCTGGCCGCGCACGGATCGAACCAGCCTGTCGTGACCCCGATTACGGAGCTCCCACGGTTTGACAGCACGCTGACCACTCTCCTTTGAACAGCCGGTGACACTTGGCGCGCATGAGCGTCTGCAAATCAGAATCGCGCACTAACAGGCCTTGCGAGACGCGTCTTATTGGTGTTGCAGCGCCAACACTCCGCCAACCGACATAGGGTGCATACGCGTGCGGTGACTCGTCCTTACTGCGTACGAACCTTTGCTTCGTGCGACAGCACCGTCCGCAAACGAGATGGCCTCGAGGCTGTGGATCGCTTGACGGGTCGAATAGAGCGTGTTTCACATCGCGGTAGCGGCGGATCCGGCCCCGAACCAGCGCGGTTGTTCGGTTGTTCGGCAAGCATACGCCCGGGGTTCGAGCGCAGATATGTCGATGGCACGCTTCGCCTGGCCGATCGCGTTAGTAGCGTGTGTGACGCCGTCAGCCGGTTGCAATCTCAATCGCTTCGCGGCTGATCAAGCGGGAAGCATCGCAGCCTCGAGCACTCCGTACATGCGGGGCTTCTGGGACTACGACATCGCTCGCGACGGCACTGCCGCCGGGATCATGCAGCTCGAGTCGATGCACTCGGTCACGCCGGACAACGAGCAACTCACGCTCACACTGGTCGCGAGCTACGTCGGCTACGCATTCGGCTGGGTCGAGCTCGACATGGAACAGGCGCGCGCCGACGGCCAGTTCCCGAAAGCCGATCGACTGCGGGCGCGTGCCGAGCTCATCTACAAGCGAGCGCGCGACCTTTCACTGCGCGTGATGCGAGGCCGCGACTCCGAGATCGACGCGGTGCTGCTGACTGAGCCTGCCGCACTGCAGAGCTATCTCAAGAAGCACTATGCCGACCGCGCGGACATCGCACCGGTCTTCTGGACCGCGATGTCGTGGGGTTCGATGATCGGTGCAACCGATCAGCTCGATGCAGCGGTCGATCTACCGATGATCCGCGTCTTGGTGGAGCACGTCGTCGCGCTCGATCCAGGCTACGAATCCGCCGCGGCACTCGTCTTCCTCGGCGGCCTGTACGCGCAGACCCCGCCGGACTTCGGTGGCGATCTGGTAAAGGCCAAGGCCTATTTCGAGCGCGCGCTCGAGCTCACCGGGCGCAAGGCCAAGGTCGTTCAACTCAACTACGCTCGCCTGTATGCACTGACCGCCGGCGACCAGGTGTTGTACCGCTCGCTGCTCGACGAGGTCTTACTGCCGGAAGATCAGGGCAACGAGCTGCGCCTGAGCAACAAGATCGCACGGCGCTACGCCGAGCTGCTCGCTTCCCGTCAGTCTCAACCGCACTGAGGCCACACCATGCCAGCAACGCTCGTACGTCGATTGTCGGTCCTCTCGCTCGCGATCTCGCTCGTCGTGTTGCCGGGTGCCACTCCGCAGCTGCGAGCGGCCGAGATGAAGTTGATTCGGGTCGCGACGCTGGCGCCGAAGAACTCACCGTTCTTGCGCGCGTTCGAAGAGCTGGATCAAACGATTCGCCAGAGCAGCGGCGGCGCGGTCGGCTTTCAGATGTACAGCAGCGGCGTCGCCGGCGACGAAGTGAACGTCGTACGCAAGATGCGGGTCGGCCAGCTCGATTCCGGCATGGTCACGTCGGACGGTCTCGGGCTCTTGGTTCCCGAGGTGAACGTGCTGCGCGCGCCGGGAGTCATCACGACGTACGCACAACTCGAGACGGTCACGCGCGAGCTGTTACCGGACTTCGACAAGATCTTCGATCAGAAGGGCTTCAAGCTGATCTCGTGGGGTGAAGCGGGCGAATACCGCTACTTCTCGCGCGAGCCGATCACACATCCGAACGACATCAAGCGCATGCGGCCGTGGCTCTGGCCCCAGAGTCCGGTGATGCAAGAGACCTGGCGCGCCGTCGGTGCCACGCCGGTCCCGCTCGGATTGCCCGAGGTGTTCGGCGCGCTGCAGACAAAGATGGTCGATGTCGTCGAGAGCACATCGCTCATGTACGTCGCGTTGCAATGGCAATCGACCGGGCAGAAGTACGTCAGCCAAGACTCGAACGGCATGCTGATGGGCGCGTGGGTGATGAACAAGCAGACGTTCGACGAGCTCCCACCCGACATCCAGAAGCAGGTCGTGAGCATCGCGCGCGCAAACAGCATTCGAGAGAGCGCGCGCAATCGCCAAGCCGACCAGGGATCGCTAAAGCGACTGCTCGAACGAAAGTACGTCTCGACGCCCTACTCCGCCGAAGGCAAACAGGCGTTCGATCGCGTCCACACCGAAGTGCGGAAGCGCATGGTCAATCGCGTGTATCCCGAGGCACTGTTGGCGCGCGTGATGACGCTGGCAAACGTGCCCGCGCGCTAGCTAGTTACCGACGATGCCGGTCATCGTCGTCCCGCGCGCGATCGGGCGGATGTACGTCATCGAGATGAAGCCGGCGCGGATCAACGTCGTGAACGCGGCAAGCTCGATGCCGGTCTTCACGTCTTTCGCAGTGACCACTGCGGTTCCGACTGGGAGATTGAGGTAACCGCCGTCACCCTCGGGCGGTGTGTCCGTGACCGACGGCGTCGGGATCGGGACCTGGTCGCGCACGTAGAACTGGATGGTCTTCGTGTCGGCTTGCGGCGTCGTAAACGACACGCCCGCCAGCGCGTTCCCCATGCAGTCTTCGGCTACCAGCATGATGTGGCCGCGCATTGGATCGAGCGAGCCGCCCAGCGCGAGCGCGAGCGCATTGAGGGTGGCGCCCGATCGAATGAGTGGGAAGTTCCGCAGCCGGCCATCTTCCGGCAGCTGCACCGGCAAGAAGTAGAGGCCGTTCGAGTAGTCGGTGCGCTCGGTCGACTGCATGTAGCCAGTGAAGTTGGCCGGAACCGTGAGGTGCGCCTCACCCTTCATGTCCGTCGAGGCTTTCATGATCGGGTTGGCGCACGTGTAGTCGAGCTTGCTGCACGCCACGACTGGAACGTTCGGGATCAAGGTGAGCTGAAGCGCGTCGACGATGGGAAGGATCAACTCCTTCATGGCTCCCGGCTCAGGGAGCGGGACCGGGTCGCATCGCCACTTCGGATTCGGGAGGCATTGCTTGTCCGCGCAGCGACCCCCCATGAACTCGGGGCCACGCGCGACGCAGTCTTCGTCCGCCTGGCATTGCACCTCGGGGGCGAAACATTTCCGGTCGGCGCAGTGTCCGCCGGGAATACCGCGCGCCTCGCAGTCGGCGTCGCTACTGCATTCGCCGCAACTGGAGCCCGAGCAACCCCCGGCACCGGCAGCCGCCATCGCCTTGCCGCCAGCGCCAGCGGCCGGCGCGCCCGATTTACCTGCGGCTCCGGCGGCGCTACCGCCCGCACCCGAGCCCGCGTTCATTGCGACAGCGTCGGGTCCGCCTGTCTCAATCGATGCATCGGAACCGCCGGACATGCCGCCAGCGCCAGAGTCTCCGGCGTTGCCCGCGGCCGTGACGGCCATGCCGCTGCTGCCATTGGGCTTCGTGATCGCCTGGCACAAGTTTGCCACGCAAGCCATGCCGGACAGGCCTCGCGCAGTGCAGTCCGTATCTGAGGCACACTGCTTCTCAGAAGAGTCGAGCATCAGGCTGCACGAACCCGAGACGGCGCAGGCCAGCGTCAGCCACGACCATCGACTAGGCCAGCGCGCCCATACAAATCGAGCGGATCCTCGAGACCCCGAGGTCTGATTCGTACGCCCCAACATACTTGGCCTCCATTAGCACAGTCTAGAGCCGCTGCGGAGTCGACTCTGCGTGCGAATGGTTGGCGTTCCATGGTCGGTCGTGTCTGCGCGGTAATTGCGCCGCGGCCCACGACTGCGCCTGCGGGGAACAGCCGGATTTCGCGGGAGAATTGGCCGAGATGGATAGAGTGAACCTGCTTACGAGTGAAGGCTGACTCAGGTAGTCCGCGGCCTCCCGCGGCCCTCACGGTACCCGACTCAATTGCGCCGCACCGACAGTCCGAGCGCGGCACGACCCGCCGAGCCGTCCTCCTACGTTCGTAAGCGGAATGTGCGATCGAGAGTTCGCGCGTAGCGCAACTGTCTTCACTCGCGATGCTCGCGCTGTCGCTGATGGCTGCAGGGCCCAACTTCGATCGGCGCCGCACGGCTCCGCGGAGCTCAGTTCAGGTCATGGGTACAGGAGCTCGCGCGTCCGACGGCTCGTACACATGCGGACGCATGCGCGAGCGGGAATGCCGCTCACACCAATACGTGGCGCCGGCCGTGTTGACGCGAATGCTCAGACACGCCTCGCACGCGGGCTCGATCTGGGCGGACTGCATGGCGGCGGGGTGATCTTTCACCATCGCAACCAGGACCGGACAGTGAGCGTCGCGCAGGACGCGCTCGGCGACTGAACCGAGGATGAACCTGCGAACACCGGTCCGCTTGTGCGTGCCGACGACGATCAAGTCTGCGTCGATCTCGGCAGCGACCTGGAGAATCGCGCGGAAGGGCACGCCTGCCCGGATATGACCGACGACCCGTAGCGCATCGGGAGAAGCAAGCGCCTCGACTCGCTCGCGGAGCTTGGCTTCAGCTGCGGCAAGGCTCGTCAGGATGCCCGCCGGATCGTTGTCGCTCGGCTCGTCCGAGCCGTAGTCGACCACGTGAACGATGTGCAGCTCGGAGCTGCCATGATGCAGCGCGTTGCGAGCGGCTTCTCGAAGCGCGAGCTCACCCGTGTCGTCGAGCGACACTGCGGCGAGAATCAGATGTTTGGGGGGTTGGTTCATTTCCACATCTCCAGAGCTGGCGCGACGCTACGCACACAAGCTCGCCGAATCCACGATTGACTCGCGCGCCACCATACAAAGCGACAGTTCGACGCCTTCTGCGCAAAGCTCGGTAGCGTCCAATGCTTCGCGCAGTCGTGCGGTGACTACCAAGGCATCCCGATGCGAGATGCCACGCAGCAAGCCACCGAGCTGCCGGTGACCCAGCCTAGCTACGAGATCCTCCGGACGTAGCGTGGCGGCGCACTGGTGCGCGGCCTGTGTAAGCACCCGCAATCGGGTCGATTCCGGGAGCTTCAAGACTAAAACCGCGATCTCGGGAACCGACGACGCAGTCAGGCACTTCGCCTCGCGAAGCTCTCGATTCCAGCGCCGGCGATTTGCGAGCCCAGTTTCGAGGTCCAAATCGTGCAGGCGAGCCAGCTCGCGTTGCTCGCGTGCTGCTACGAGCAGTGCTTCCGGGTGCGGAACGACGGTGAGCCGCATTCCAGGCAATAGCCGGATTCTGTTCACGACCCTGCGCAGCTGACCTGCGGTGCTCGCATCCTCAAAGGCGCTCAAACCGCTGCGGGCGCTATCGACGCCGTGTTCGCCATGGACGTTGCTGCCAGCTTGGGGAGCCAACGTGGCAGGTGCCAGCGCACTGGGAAGCCCGATCATGAACGCCGGCTCGGCCGGAATCGAAGCAAAAGGGGCGAATAGCGAACTAACAGTCATATCGATCTTTCGAAGAAGTATGCGGCTCGCCGCGACACTAACATCGAACGCGATCTCAGGCTGCCACTGTTTGACACAAGTTCGTCTGCAAGCGCGGTGGATGACGTGCAAACGCGGCGGACCGCGGACGACGAAGTTCGACGTCCAAACTCCAGCTTTCGAGGCTGGTCGCATCCTAGTGGTCGCCTTCGGTGCACCTGGTATGGTCGAGCACGCGCATGCGCTCGCACACCTCCAAGACACGCGTCCGTTCGACTTCGCGTCTTATTCCTCGGCGGCATAAATCAAGATGAATTGGCTCAAACCGAACTCAGAAGATCGCGACAAACAGTCACGCGTTCCGCCGGACCCCAAAGGGCCCTGGCAGCCAAAGCGCGCTGCGCAAACCGCGATGCCCCCGAGCCGCACCTGGCTGACGTTCCTTTTCATCCTGCTTCTGAACTTCGTGGCCATGAAGTTGTTCTTCACGGAGCCGGATGCGCCAATCACGGTGCCGTACACAGTCTTCAAGGCAGAGGTCGAGAAGAAGAACGTTGCCGCCGTCTACGGTCACAGCGATGCGATCGAGGGCCGTTTCTTGAAGCCGGTGTCGTGGCCACCTCCCGCGAAGGACAAAGCTGACAAGTCGGCACCCAAACCTCGCAGCGCGACCAAGTTCACGACGACACTGCCGTTCTTCCTCGACCCGGGCTTGGAAGCACTGCTGATCAACCATGGTGTCGAGATCCGAGCCGAACCGATCGACTCCGGAGGCGGCGCGTGGCGCACGATCCTCGTCGGCTTCGGCCCAGCGATTCTCATCATCGCGTTTTACGTGTGGACGTTCCGGCGCGCTGCGAAGCAGTCGGGCGGCGGCATGTTGATGGGCGTGGGGAAGAGCAAAGCACGCCGCTACGACCGAGACGCCGACACGCGTGTGACGTTTGCAGACGTCGCCGGCATCGACGAAGCCGAAAACGAGCTCGTCGAGATCGTCGACTTCTTGAAAGCACCCGAGAAGTACACGCGCCTCGGTGGAACTGCACCCAAAGGCGTGCTTCTCGTGGGCGCACCCGGAACGGGCAAGACGTTGCTCGCAAAGGCGGTCGCGGGTGAAGCCGGAGTTCCGTTCTTTTCGATGAGCGGTGCGGAGTTCGTCGAGATGATCGTGGGTGTGGGAGCTGCGCGCGTGCGCGACTTGTTCCGGCAAGCCAACGAGTCCGCACCGGCGATCATCTTCATCGACGAGATCGACACGATCGGACGCGCCCGCGGCCAGACCGCGTTTCAAGGCTCGAGCGAACAAGAACAAACGCTGAATCAGATCCTCACCGAGATGGACGGCTTTTCGGGGCGCGAAGGCATCATCGTGCTCGCCGCAACCAATCAGCCTGACATCCTCGATAAAGCGTTACTCCGGCCAGGCCGGTTCGATCGACGCGTCGTGGTCAACCTTCCCGACCGAGCGGGTCGCAAAGCGATCCTCGAAGTCCATACGCGCAAGGTTCCACTCGCGAGCGATGCAGACCTCACAGAGCTCGCGTCGACGACTCCCGGGCTGTCCGGCGCCGATCTAAAGAACCTCGTCAACGAAGCAGCGTTGCTCGCAGCGCGTCGCTCGCAAGAGGCCGTCCATCAGAAGGACTTCGTCGATGCACTCGAAAAGATCGTGCTCGGTCCCGAGCGGCCGTTGTTGTTGAGC
>Ga0193752_1001713_pt1 | contig 17756 bp, 12 predicted proteins | sample H1c1metaG_FD_144924 | JGI IMG/M metagenome (GOLD analysis project Ga0193752, IMG submission 144924) | Soil microbial communities from a riparian zone of the East river system, Colorado, United States - H1c1 | ecosystem: Environmental > Terrestrial > Soil > Riparian zone | place: USA: East River...
CCTGTACACGAGCTCGGTCGTCGCGCTGAGCACCGGCGATGGCGAGCTGCACTGGTATCACCAGGAGCGGCCGCACGATCTATTCGATCTCGACTTCCAGAACTCGCCTTTAGTCGTCAGCGTGACGAGCGACGGCGCCAAACGGCCGTTGGTCGTCGGCTCGGGCAAGACCGGAACAATCGTCGCGCTCGATCCGGAGCAGGGTGGGAAGCTCCTCTGGCGCGCGGTCGTAGGCAGACACGAAAACGACGAGCTGCAAGAGGTTCCGAGCACCGGTGTCACGGTTTACCCTGGCACGTTCGGTGGCGTCGAGACGCCGATGGCGTTCGCGGACGACACGGTCTACGCCGCGGTCGTCAACTGGGGCACGAACTACCTTCCCTCGGCGTTCGCGGGGTTCGACGGGGAAGGGAGCGGCGAAGTCGTCGCGGTTTCGGCGATCGATGGCAGCGTGCGCTGGAAGCGCGACTTCGAGACGCCGGTGATGGGCGGCATGACCGTCGTCAACGATCTGCTGTTCACCGCGACGTTGGCTGGAGAGATCTATGCGCTCAACCGCGCCGATGGATCGATCGCATGGCAGGGCCAAGCGCCGCTCGGCATCAACGCGCCGATCACCGTGAGCGGCGATCAGGTCTTGGTCGCGGCCGGACTCGGCCTCGGGGTTCCCAAGCTCGTCGCTCTCGGACTGGACGCGCCCGAGGCGCCGCCCAAAACGGTCGTCGCGCCCGAGCCCGTGTTGCCCGCAGTCGATCCGCGCGCGGACAAGCTTTCGGACACCGGCCTCTACGCTGACATCGCGACGCGTACGCTCGCCGAAGGGGTGTGGCCCTTCGCGCCGCAAGGCACCTTGTGGTCGGACGGCGCCGACAAGCATCGGTGGGTGTATCTGCCGCCCGGCACAGCGATCGACAGCGCGAACATGGACGACTGGATCTTCCCGGTCGGCACCAAGTTTTGGAAAGAGTTTTCGATCGCGGGTAAGCGCATCGAGACGCGCTTGCTCGAGAAGAGGAGCGCCGACGACTGGCGCATGATCGCGTTCCTGTGGGATGCAGACGGGAGCGAGGCGCGTGCTCTGCCGCGCGGTCAGCGAAACGCGCTCGGCACCGAACACGACATTCCGAACCAGGACTACTGCGTGCGTTGTCACGGTGGCGTCGCCGACATTGCACTCGGGTTCAACGCAGCGCAACTCGGCGAGGGAAGCGGCCTGACGACGGCGACGCTGGTGCAGGCAGGCCGCTTGACCGCACCGCCGACTACTGCGCTGCGCGTCCCGGGCGATGACACCGCGCGCGCCGCGTTGCTCTACCTGCACGCGAACTGCAACGGTTGTCATAACCCGCGCACATTCATCTCCAACGCGACGGGCGTGGACTTCTCGCTGCCCGTCGCGAGCTTAGGGAACGTCGAGACCACTCCCGTCTATGCCACGATCGCGCAGGATTTGATGGGCGGACTCAAGGAAAGCAGCGTGCTCCAGCGCATCGGTGCACGCGGGATCCAGGGCCAGATGCCTCCGATCGCGAGCGAGAAGGTGGACGAAGCCGGCCTCGCCGCGGTGACTGCGTGGATGGCGACAGTTCAACCATGAGAGTGATCCTGCGGCCCGCGCACCGCTTCAGGGCGGTTGCGGGCTCGCGGGGTCGGGGGGGATCGAACGCTGGTTCGTCAGCGTGTTGGCCACGCCACCCTGATCATTGAATACGTCGGTGATCGTGCCCGTGCCCCCGATCGATTGCGTCAGCATGTTGGTGAGCTTGACGCCATTGCGCACGGGTGCTTCGAACGCGTGGTCGAGCACGATCTGGTTGTTGGTCGAAAAAAAGCAGTAGCTACCGAGCCCCCAGGCCTCGTGCTCGAGAACGTTCGCGTCCACGAGGTAGGTCGGATACCCGCGAACCGCGCCGTTCATCCACTGATCTTGGGTTGGAACATCGTAGGGCGCTTCGTTCATGTAGAAGTAGGTGCGGCCGCCCGCGCCAAACCACTGCGTGTGGAACTTTTGATAGTGTTCTACGAACAGTCCGTACGCCGTAACGTGATCACCTCTCACAATCAGACCGTGATCGGCCAGATTGAACGCCCAGCCCGTAGTCTTGGTTGGACCATTTTCGTCTTGATGGTCGGCGCGCCAAAGCCACATGTTGTCAGTAATCACGTCCGCGCTGTGGATCTCGAGGCTGACCGCAGCTTTGCCGATCCTGGCGCCGCCGATGCGGAAATAGAGATCGTGGAGTGAGGTGGGATTGGCGGCGTGTCGCAGCTTCGATCCCGGCGCACCGACTTGCATCAAGAGCGGTGAGCTCGTTTCGCCGGCATCGATGATCAGCCCGGCCAGCTTCACCCCATCCACGTCTTCGATCGAAATCGCCATCGCTCCGTTGTCTGCGACGAACGTCGGTAGGCCGAGACCGAGGACGACTGTGTTCGGCCGCTTGATCTCGATCGGCTTCGTCAAGTGATAGACGCCGGGCATGACGAGCAGATGTTTTCCCGCGTCGAGCGCTTGATTCATCTCGTCAGCTGCGCGCTCACTCGGTCGAACGATCGCGAACTGGTCGAGCGGCAGCGGCGACAGGTTCGGCGTCGCATGCGCCCACGACGTCCCTCGTTCATCCGAGCGAAGCGGCGGAACGAACACGTGATAGTTGTCCTGCGCATCGATGGACAAGAATGGCTTTTCGCGAACGACGGGCGTGAGGTCGATCGTGGTCAACGGCGGCTTTGGAAAGCTCGTTGCAGGCGCGCCGATGTCACCGACGAACACCATGTTCCAGCCCGAGTCGCTCGGCTGCTGCCAGCTCTGGAACTCACTGTTGCGCGTGAGCCACTGCTGTTGTTTTCCCGGCAACAACGTTCCTTCAATCCAGCTGTCCGCGATGAAGCCGCCGCTCGCCCAGCCGCCGTCGTCGAGCCTCAGATCGCCTCTCAGATGCATGCGTCGATACGCCGATGCTTGTGAGACCGCCCAGCGATCCGCATTCGAAGGCGGAGTCACCGATAGGTTTTCCGCGGTGCGCCAAAAGTTCTGCGTCGCGTTGTTGGCAGGGCCGTTTCTCTGCCCCCACCAGTCGGCTTCCGCGTGTACGGCGCCCTGGATCTGCACGTCATCAGGGCTCGTGCCGAGGCCCGCGACGTGCGTGTAGAAGCCGACGTTTACATCGATCGCGTAGATGCCCGGCTTGAACAAGATCAAGAAGCGCTCTTCACCGAACTGATTGGTTTCTTGTTCTCGAAAGATCAGGTTCAGTTGGCGCTGTATCTCCTCGCGGGATGAGCTCGCGTCGAACACGTAGACGTTCGGGCCGAACATGGATTTGGATGGCTCGACCAGCGAAGGCAACCTCCAGTTCTGCTGGGGCTTGCTCGAGCAGGTCCAGAGCTGCATCGGGGTGCCGTCGGCCGATTTGACATCTTTGACGTCCAGGCACTTACCGCTCGCGTCGTGCTTGATCAGCCCTTGCCCGTAGGTCCAGCGTTGCGCGATGCCATGATCGCAAGGCGACAGCGTGACCGGCGTCCCGTCCGCACTCGCACCGAACTCTACGGCGAGGCACTTGCCGTTTAGGCGCAGTGTCTTGTCGTCGTCGATGCGGATCTCCCAACGCTGTTGCATCCGAGTCGGGTCGCATTGCCAGAGCTGGGTTGCATCGGAGGTCGACGATGCTTCGAGACACTTCGCGCCGAACCCCGTGATGTTGCCCGATGTGTACTCGCGCCCTGCCACAGGCTCAGGTTCGACTTCGTTGCCGGCGTCCTCCACGCTCGATGCATCGGTGTCGTTCTGGGGACTGGCGGCATCCGGCTTCGCCGCGTCGCGCGTGTCTCTGCCTTCCGGGGCGGCGTCCAGGCTACCGTCCGCAGCGGCGTCGAGAACGACTGCGCTGTCCTCCCTCGGCTCGGCAGCGTCAGTCAAATTGCCGCCGTCCGCGTCTGCTTCAACGATGCCGTTGGAAAGCTCGGAAGACGGGAGTGCAAGACTGCAAGCACCGAGCAAAGCTAAAGTCGCACATGCGAGCGACGAGCGGAGTGTATGTAGCTTCATCCAGCAATCTCTGCGTGCGAAGCGCTTTCTAGACAGTCAGATCGGATGGACGGTGTTGGGCCGCAGCAATGCGACCAGAAATCGTACTAAAAGTGCGTCGTGAGGACCCCGCACGCGCCCTGATGGATCGGTAGGAGGGATGCGCTGATCCGAGGCGCCGGCGTTGGCTCCGTAGGCTGCGGCAGAACCGTCCATACGGCCGCACCGAACACGGCCGCTGCGCCGACGCCGAGCGCAACGTCCGCGATCAGTCGATGGGTCTCGAAGCGGCTCTTGTCCGCATCGGTACATCGCGGGGCACAGTCATGCTTCAAGTCGTCGTATTCACTCTTCGCGGCGATCGCAAAACCCCCAAACACAGCGAGCGACGCGCCGCCGGCCGCGGCCAAGATCCAGGCACCCGCCGGTACCTTGAAACCCGTTTCTCGGTTCGGGGGCGCCGACTCCGGCGATGGCGGCGGTGCCGCGACGACGGGTGACGGAAGATCAATGCTGACCAATCTCACCCCTTCCGATTCGAGTACGAGCAACGTCTGCTCGATCGGCGCGCGGTTTGGGACGAGCACCGTGAGCTGACGTTTGCCCGGGTTCACGGGGTTCGGACGGCCATCGAGCGCGATTGCCGCCCCGTCGATGTTGGCGCGAGCATCCGTGATATCGCGGTGGGAGTCATCACGAATACGCAGGACGATACTCGGTATCCGCGGTTCGAGCTCATCCAGCCATTGCACACAGGTGCGACGTACGATCGCCGGACATGCATCTCGCGCGCATGCGAGCATCTGCTCTCGAGCCTCGAGCAATCGTCCGGCATCGCGCTCGAGTTGTCCTGACGACGCGGCATCGACGCAGGCAAGTTTGATCTCGCCTGAGGGCTCCGCCTCTTCCAGCGGTTGAGCGCTCGCCCGCCCGCACATCGTGAGTGCAGCAAATGCGAATGTGACAGACTTTCGCACCGAAATGAGGTCCTTCCTCCTCTTGAGTTAGGGGGACAATCGACTCCGGTTACTCCAGCGTCAAGTGACTTCGCCCACACTGCATGACGCGTAACCGCTATATGTAAGTTTGGTGGCCTGCCAACCTTCCATACTGCTTTGCGAGTCGGCGATGGACCGTAGCAAACTGAAAAGCCAACACGTGCTGTCCCGGGACGATGAGGACCCGGAGATGGCTTCGTTACTGCGGAAGGCCGCGCGCGTGAGCGAGGAGCTGCTCCCGCTGCCGCGACTCGGTCAGATCGTCGGTGACAAGTATCGGATCGATTCGCTGCTCGGACGCGGCGGCATGGGCGCTGTGTTTCGAGCGACACATCTGGTCAGTCAAAAGCCGGTCGCACTGAAATGGATGCTCGCTTCGGGATCAGACGACCGCGCGCGACTGCGTTTTTTGCGTGAAGCGCGGATGTCGGCGCGGATCAACCACCCGAACGTAGTCGACGTGTACGACGTGGGAGAGCAAGACGGCTGCTGGTACCTGGTGATGGAGCTGTTGCATGGCGAACCGCTGCGCTCGCGCATCAAGGCGGGGCCGCTGTCGGTCGACGAGGCTTTGGATCTGCTCGTGCCAGCGATGCACGGTGTCGCGGCGGTCCATCGAGCCGGGGTCGTGCACCGCGATCTCAAGCCCGACAATATCTTTTTGTGCAAGGGCAGCGACGGAGCACCACGCGAAGCCAAAGTGCTCGACTTCGGAATTTCGGCTGCAACGGAACTCGCACTCGATATTCCGACGCTCACGGAAGAAGGCGCGCTTCTCGGAACGCCGGCGTATATGTCGCCGGAGCAGCTGCAGAACGCGCGCGACATCGACGCGCGCGCGGATGTCTACTCGTTTGGTGTGATCCTGTATGAAGCCCTGACGGGGCGCTTGCCGTTTACGGCGACGACGTATGCCGCGCTCGTGCTCGCAGTCATCCACCAACAACCGAGGCCGCTCGCCGAAGCCTGTCCGGGAATTTCTGATGCGCTGAGCCGGATCGTTCTGCGCGCACTCGCGAAATCTCCGGAGGATCGCTACTCGAGCATCGGCGGTTTGATCCAGGCGATCATGCCGTTTTCACGCGGTGCCAGTATACCGATCCCGACGCTTGCACTACCGCGCCGCACCTATCTGCCTGCGATCGCCGCGGGCGCAATCGTCGCAGCCGTGCTCGCGGCATGGCTGCATCCACGTGCGGGCGTCGATCGCGAAGAGACGAGCCAAAGTGCCGCGCAGCCGCGCGACTTGCGATTCAGCGCGAGCGCGGACATGCCGACGTGGTTTGAACCCGCGAGTCGATGGAGCGAGCCATTCCGTCCAGCAGCCGAGCCAGCGCCGATGTGTCGGGTTTCGGAGCGGAGCGAGGCGGCTGTGACCACTTCCGCGCCACCACCGCCGGCGCGACCCATAGCTTCCGTACGAGGGCCACGCGTGTCCGGACTCTCCCGTCCGACCCAGCCGATGCCCGTACAGCCGCGCGAACCTGAGCCCAAAAACAAAGCCGCGGCCGGCCACGAATGCGAGCCGCCCTACTCGGTCGACGGGTTGGGTCACATCCGTTTCAAGGTCGAGTGCCTGTGAAACGCTAGCGCACGCACTTTTTTCGTCACAACTCGTGACTGCGCGCTCCATGCCCAGGCGCACTCGCTTACCCGCGCTGGCGCGTAGGTCGGAGGACCATGTCCGAGTCCAGGGTTGAAACCGAGCAATCGATGCGGGAGGCGTTTGACGCCGGCCACTTCGAAACTGTCGCTCACGTTGCGCTGGCGACGTACGGGCAAGAGATTCTCAACTTCATGACGTTGCGCTTGCGTGCTCGAGACGATGCGCAGGAAGCCTTCTCGATGTTTGCCGAGGATCTCTGGCGTGGCCTGCCCGACTTCGGCTGGCGATGCAGCATGAGGACATGGGCGTACACGCTCGCGCGCAATGCGGCCACTCGCTACGGCAAAGCGCCGCAGCAGGCGCGCGCGCGCAATATTCCGTTGTCCCGTCCGGGTGTGTTGTCCGAGCTCATCGAGCGCGTGCGGAGCGCAACGCACCGCTACCAGAGAACCAGAGTCAAAGATCGGTTCCGCGAACTGCGCGAGAAGCTAGACCCCGAGGCTCAAATCTTGCTCGTGTTGCGCGTCGATCGCGGCCTAAGTTGGCGCGATCTCGCGATGACGATGAGCGGCGACGTCGATCTCGACGACGAAACGCTCGAGCGCGAGTCCGCACGGCTGCGCAAGGCTTTCGAGCGCGTGAAAATCGAGCTCAAACGTATGGCCGAGGACGAGGGTCTACTGAACTCGCACACGGGCGGATCGTCTGCCTCGCTGCCACGGGCGGGCAAGGAGTGAGCGCTTTGTCCCGCTCAATGAGCCCGACGCTGCGCGTTTTTGACTGCGCAACACGCACGCTCGAGGTTTTCGCGTCACATCGCATTTGCGCGTTCTCCGATCCATGGATTTTCGAAAGGACCGCATCGTGACCTACATCGCGTCGAATACGTCTGAGCCCTTGGTCTGCACTCCGAAATCGCTTCCCGAAGACGAGCGTATTGGCGCCGCCGAGCACGCGCTCGCGATCAATCCCGCGAATCAACCGCATCCGCTGCTGTTGGCAGCGGCAACGCTCGACCGCCCGATGCCGCGCGCGCGGCTCGCGCTCTTCGTCTCGAAGCGTTGGCAGAGCTGCGGGGTGCGACTCACCGTAGGCTTTCTCGACAACCCGCCGGCCGAGCTGCGCGCGCGCATCCTCGCCCATATGAACGCGTGGAACAAAACTGCGAACGTCGCGTTCGTCGAGACGAAGACCGATCCGCAAGTACGCATCGCCTGCGCGCACGATGGCCATTGGTCGTATCTCGGCACCGATATCCTGCGCCGACCGAAGCACGAACAGACCATGAATCTCGACGGCTTCACGATGAACACGCCCGAGTCGGAGTTCTTCCGCGTCGTGCGGCACGAAACCGGCCACACGCTCGGCTTCCCACACGAGCACATGCGCAAGGAATTCGTGAGCCGTATCGATCTAAACAAAGCATTTGCGTACTTCGAGCGCACCCAAGGCTGGGATCAGGAAGAAGTTCGCCATCAAGTTCTCACGGCGCTCGAAAGCCGTTCGCTGCTCGGCACGATGAATGCCGATGCAAGCTCGATCATGTGTTACCAGCTGCCGGGCGAGATCACGACGGACGGGCGGCCGATCCTAGGCGGAACCGACATCGACCTCACCGACTACGAATTCGCGGCCTCGGTCTATCCGCTCGCGTGCATCGAAGCCGCGACGCGCTGATCGCGTTCAGAACGCGACTCCAACTCGAATTGGAGGCGAGCCGACTCCAGCTCGGCTTGTCGCTGCCGTCAGGGCCGCGCAACCCGGGCTGGCACACGAGCTCCTAGATTCTTGAAAATCTTTCGCGTTGGACGTCACAGCCGTCGAACGCCGAACTCTACCGGGCCTCGCCATTCTTTCCAGGAGAGCCAAGTCGATGCGGCCATGCAAATTCTCAGTGATCTCGTTGGGGCTCGTGTTGGCTTGTGCCGGTAGCCCATCCACGGATGCGGATGTGGTCGACGCGACCGCCAGCGCGCTGCGAACCAGCAGCTTCGATTTCGACGCCAACTTGCGCGGTAGCGGTAACGTAACCATTCACGCCAACGTCTACAGCAACCCTCAGCGGCCGTTCGGAGAGACGGTGCTCGCCATCCACGGGTTGGCCGAGACCGGCAGCGTGTACGGCCCGCTCGCTCGCGCCGTATCTGGACAGCAGCCCTTCAAAAAATATGTCGGACGCGTGATCGCGATCAGCCTACCGGGCCACGGAGACAGCGGCTTTCCAGAACACCTCCCGAGTGGAGTGAACTTCGGCCAGCTGACGATCGAAGACAACGTCGCAGTGGTGTTGCAGGCGCTCGATGCGTTACGTGCGCGCGGCACGCCTGCCTCCGTCATCGCGGGTCACAGCATGGGCGGGTTGGCGGTTCAGGCAGCACAACAAACGCTGCTCACGCAAGGCTCGAGTCTGGCCGCTCGAGGCGTGCGCCTCGCGATATTGCTCGCGCCGGTTCCGCCGCACGGACGCCCATGGACCCAGCCACCACCGAGCGACCTGTCAGCCTTCGTCGTGCAGGATCCCGGGCGCGGACCGTACCTTGCGCTGAGCAACGAAGTCTGGCTCGCCCAGGCGTTCGGCACCCATGCAGGCAGGCTCGCGCCGAACGCGCCGACACCGGACGAAGTCTCTGCAGCCGGCTACAACGGCCTCGAGCCGCTGACCGTGATCCTGCAACTGCTCGAGAGTCCAACTGTGCTGGCGGACGGAAGCACGATCACCGTGCCGCGACCAAGCGTGGAGGGCGGCGCGTTTGCTCGGGCGAAAGGCACGCGATTGGTGCTGTTGTCGTTCTCCGAGGACGTCTTAGTCCCGGCGGCCGATCTGGTTGATCTATATGGATATCTAACACGTGACAGCGGCGCCGACGGCTTGCGTGAGATCGTTGCCGACGATGCCGTGCACAGCATGTTCATTTCGAATCCACAGGAGCTGGTCGATGGATCGCTCTGAGCGCTTCCGGCGCATCGTGTGCGCGTCAGCTTTTCTCGTAGCAGCCTGTAGTGATGCGGGTGCTGCTAAGCCGTCCACGCATGACGCAGGAGCAGGCGAAGACAGAACGCCAGAGCGCGCGGGGCCGGCACGCTGGACGATGTACGGTCACGACTTGAGCAATACGCAAGCCGACGAGGGCACAGGTCTCGTCAGCCAGGAAAACATACCGAGGCTCGCGGAGAAGTGGCGTGCGCTGGTCGGCGGTGGAGCGACGAGCACGCCGATGGTGGCGGATGCGAGAGTCTACTTCGGCGCCTGGGACGGCTTTTTTTATGCCGTCGACAGCGCGACCGGTGAGCCGCGCTGGAAGAAAGCGCTCGGCAAGCAATTCGTGCGCAGCTCGGCGCTAGTGACGCAAGACCGAGTCTATGCCGCGGCTGACGGGTCGCTCGTAGCTCTCTCGCGTTTCGACGGCAGCGAGATCTTTCGGACTGTGTTGATCGAGCATCCCCAAGGCTTCATCGAGTCTTCGCCCAAACTCGCCGATGGGGTGATCGTGCTGGGGCTGGCGAGCTACGAACTGAACTTGAAGAAATCCGACTACGACTTCGAAGGAAGCGTGATCGGGATCGATTCAGAAACAGGTGGCGTCTTGTGGACTGTTCCTGTCACGGGTACCGCCGAAGGAGTCTGCAAGGGAGGCTCGGGCGTGTCGGTCTGGTCCTCGGCCGCGATCGACCGCGAGCTGGGTCTTGCGTACATCGGTACCGGGCAGACGTACGAGGCGCCGGCGAGCACGTGCAACGATTCACTGCTTGCGCTCCATTACAAAGCTGACCATCAGGGCGAACGCATCGCCTGGAAAGCTACGTACACTGCCGATGATGTGTACGTGGCCGCAGGCGGAGGAGTAAACGGGCTCGACCACGACATTGGCGCGGCACCCAACCTGTTTCTGGCAGGAGGCGTGAAGGCGGTAGGCGCGGGCGACAAGGGTGGCACCTACCGGGTGTTCAATCGCCAAACGGGTGATCAGCTCTGGCGAGCTGACTTGAATCACAGCAACCTGGCTCAGCTCGGTGGCGTGATGTCCACTGCAGCTGTCGCCAATGGCGCGGTATTCGTCGCGTCCAACAGCTGGATGGCGTTCGGCTTCCTCTCGGGAATGCACGCGGCCACTGACACCTCCACGCTGTACGCACTGGACGCTGCGACCGGAGCTACGCGTTGGAGCCAGTCGCTGGACGCGCCGGTCTTCGGGTCCTATGCCGTCTCGAACGGCATCTTATTCCACTCGACCATTCGCGGTGTGCTCTATGCGCGCGATGCAGCCACTGGCGGCGAGCTCTGGAAGGCCGACACCGGCGCACCGATCGGCTCGGGGATCACCATCTCCGATGAAGGCGTGTACGTCTCGGGCGGGTTTTCGCTGGGAGCAGGCTCCAGTAGTGGCCAAGTCGTGGGCTACGCTATTTCTCCCGGCGCCTCACGTACTCTAGACATGCGAGAGCCGGTATTTGCGTCGATGAGCGTCGCAGAGTGTAACGAGTCGCTCGCCACTCTGCAGCCCGATGCGCTCTGCCGCAGCTGTCTGTGTGATTGCAACGCCTCCACGACTGGCGCGTGTCACGCCGGTTGCTGGGAGCAAGCCGCCTGCGTGGTAGAGAATTGCGCGAGCATGTCGGGTGGTGGGCTGACCGCTTGTTACACCGAGCATTGTTCGTCCAAGTTGCTGCCTCCCAACGTGTTCCAAGAAAGCCTTCGTTCCGCCGCGTGTGTCCTCACGTGCACGTCTTCGTGCATGTTCGAATAATTACTCGCACGCAGCGAGCTGCAAGGAACGTCACATCCATTGCGGGCTCACTCAACCCGTGAGGCTGCGTGTACTCACTGAGAAGGCCGCGGTCTGTCTAACTGCCATCAAAGGAGAAATCATGACTGAACTGACCGCCGAACCTTTCACTGCCGCGCAACAAGCCTTGCTCGATGTTTGGCTCAGGCACATGTCCGCCGAGTTTGCCGAGCACAATGTGCAGGCGGCGCTAGACACGATGACAGAAGACGCCAAGGTCAATCATGTGCCGCTGGTGATCGGTGGAGTGGGCAAGGCGGCCGTCGGCCAGTTCTATGCGCAGTATCTGCTCGCCCAGCTGCCGCCGGACCTCGAATCGTCGTTGGTCTCGCGTACGATCGGGCAAGATCGCATCGTCGAAGAGCTGGTGTTTCGGTTCACTCACAGCATGATCATGGAGTGGATTTTGCCGGGTGTGCAGCCCACCGGCAAACGCATCGAGATCGCGGTGGTTGGCATCATCCAATTTCGAGCCGGCAAGATCGCCCATGAACGTCTGTACTGGGATCAGGCCTCGGTGCTAGTTCAGGTGGGGCTCGTAGATGAGCGGATGTTGCCGGTGGTCGGGCCGCAGGCGGCGCGACGACTACTGGACTCCGACGTGCCCATGAACGGGTTGTTGCGGCGTACGAAGCACTGACCAGCTGGCGCACACGTTGCATATACACGTTTTATCTAACTAGACACGGCCCGCGCGGCTCGCTAAGCACGACGGTTGGCGGTGAATAGTGCAAACGCGCGTCGCGGTGAAACAGGCCCGATCTTGGTGCGCATCGAGTGTCAATCGGGTGCTAGCCTGCAGCTGCCACCAGGAACCCGATTGGAGGGCAGGCAGACTGTATGGGCCGAGGGAGCGCACACGACGCCGACGAAGAGGCATCACCGACAACCGGCGACATCTTCGATTCGATGCTCCGAAAAGCTGCGCGCGTCGACCGCTTCACGTTGCCCGCTGCGTTGCCGCACATCCAACAGGTTATCGGCGGCAAGTACCGGATCGAGCACAGGCTCGGTCGCGGGGGTATGGGGGCGGTGTTTCGCGCGACCCATATGGTCAGTCGGAAGTCGGTGGCGCTCAAATGGATGTTGCGTTCGACGGCCGATGAAAACGCACATCGCCGGTTCCTGCGTGAAGCGCTAGCCGCTGGACGGATCGATCATCCCAACGTCGTCGATGTCTACGACGTCGGCGAAGAGGGCCCGTGCGCGTATCTGGTGATGGAGCTGTTGCACGGCGAAGCCCTGCGAGCACGCCTGGGGCGCGGTCCACTGCGACCGAGGCAGGCCGCGACGTTACTACTGCCAGCGATGCGCGGCGTGAGCGCGGCACACCGCGCCGGCGTGATCCACCGCGATCTCAAGCCCGACAACATCTTTCTGTGCACCAGTCCAGATGGCGCGGCGCGCGAAGCCAAGGTGCTCGACTTCGGAATCGCGAGTGTGCTCGACGACGAGCGCGCCGATCCGACTCTCACCCGGGACGGTGCGGTGCTCGGCACACCCGTGTACATGTCTCCCGAGCAGCTGCAGGGCGCGCGTGACCTCGATGTCCGCACGGACGTGTACGCGTTCGGCGTGATCCTGTACGAGGCGCTCGTCGGTCGGAGACCGTTCAACGCGGAGAGTTATCCGGGGCTGATCTTGGAGATCGTGCATCGACTGCCGACGCCTCCCCGCGAGCTTCGTTCGGACTTGCCGCACGGGCTGGAGCAGGTCGTGCTGCGGGCGCTCGCCAAGGATCGCGAGGATCGCTACCAGAACATCGACGAGCTGATCGCGGCACTCGGGCCGTTCGCGAGCGCAGGCCTCGTCGGACCGCAGCCGGGAGAAAGCGGCTTGTCGCGCGTCGTCGTGCCTGTGGATTCGCCAACCCCCTCCGACCGCGTGGTGTCATCGGTCAAACCGAGCGCCGCATCTGCATTGGGGTCCAGTGCAGATACGTCTCAGCACGAGCTGTCGTTGCAGGCAGTTGTCGTCGCGTTCGGCGTGGTGCTGGCATCGGTCGCTTTCGCAAGCGCGATGTGGCTCGCATCGTCGTCGGGCGAAGAACCCGGCGCATGGGTTGCGCCCGCGGTGATTGCGCTGCCCCCCAACGCGCAACTCGAGCGCCGCCTGCCAGCGTTCGCAGAGGCGCGCACCGCTTCCGCGACACCAGACACCGGCGCATTGCCTCGTTCGTGCGAAGAAGCGAGGAACGCGGGGCGGGGAGTGGACGAAGTTACGAAGATCGATCCGGATGGCACCGGACCAGTGCGCGCATTCGAAGTGTTTTGTGCGGGTATGGCGGGTGGGAGGGCCAAAACTGCGCGCGAGTACCTGCCGTTGGTGCACACCAAGAACGACCGCAACTTCACGCGCTTCGTCTACGGCGATGGCGCTTGCCCGTGTCCGGATCTAGTCGTTCGCTTCACGCGTGTACGTTTGGATCCGCGCACACTGACCGTCGATCCGACTGACGTCAGCTTCGCGAACTACGATCGCCCTCTCAGCTGCGAGGCGCAACACGCGAGTCAGTGCGGAGAATCGCCGCAACTGATCTGGGGTGGCGCCGGAAGCTGTCGCTCTCCGGGTGACAAGAGCGGATCAGCGTCGATCGATCTGCGCGGCACCTCGTTTGCGCTCTCACCCTCGCTGAGGTTCGTGCCGGCGGGTTTCGGAGCGGCCGGTGAGGCGACCATCTCGCGCGATCGTAAAACGGCAACGCTCGTTGCAGGCGGTCGCTGCGGTACGCTTGTCGCGGAGCAAGCCCGCGTGGCGCTGGTCGCAGATCGGTGAGCTCGGTGGTGCGAATCGTTGCGATGCTCGCTTGGCTGTCGGGTGCGCTGCTTGCGCCGGGATGCGAGCAAGGCGCGATCGCGCCGGAATACTCAGTACCTCCGCCGGCGCAGCTCGTAGCGGCCCCGGCCCTGCAGCGCGAGCCGTTGCAGCCGTTGCCTGCGGCGCCAGTGGTCGATCCGAAGCGTGCAGCCATCGGCCGCAGGCTGTTCGCCGCGCAGAATCTCTCCGGCGATGGCACGGTCTCGTGCATGACGTGCCATCCGCTCGACCGCGCAGGCGCCGATGGTCTGATGCACTCGCGCGGCGCGAACGGCAGAGAGACGGCAGTCAACACGCCCACGGTTTACAACGTCAGCTTCAACTTCAGATTCAACTGGAACGGCGCGTACGCCACGCTCGAGGATGAGTTCAACGCGCCCGTCACCAAGACCATGGACACGACCTGGGACGCGATCTGCGAAAAGCTCCGCACCGACCGCGCTTTGAATGGCGCTTTTCTAGGCGCTTATCCGGATGGTGTCACGACCGCGAACGTGAAGGACGCGCTGGCTCGGTACATCGACACGCTGGTCACGCCCGACTGCCGTTTCGATCAGTACTTGCGCGGTGACCCCGATGCACTCTCGTTTCAAGAGCTGCGCGGATACGAGATGTTCAAGACGCTCGGTTGCGCGAGCTGCCACCAGGGCGCGAACGTGGGCGGTAACCTGTTTCAGCGTCTGGGCGTGATGCACGACTATTTCAAGGACCGCGTGCAACGCGGCGGACCGGCGCAGACTTCCGCTGACCTGGGACGTTTCGAAACGACGAACCACCCCGAGGATCGGCACGTCTTCCGCGTGCCCAGCCTTCGCAACGTGGCCTTGACCCCGCCGTATTTTCACGATGGTTCGGTCGCGACACTCGAGCAAGCGGTCACGAAAATGGGCTATCTGCAGCTCGGTCGCCAGCTGACAGCCGAACAGGTCTCGCTCGTCGTCGCGTTTCTGAAGACGTTGACCGGGTTGCCGAGCACTGCGCTGTCGCTGAGTGTGGCACCGTGAACGCTCGCGTCTTAGTGGCGCTCGCTGTCTTGCTCTCGGCGCTGGCTGCGGGGCTCGCGTGGCTCGAGCTGCACTCGGCTCGTGCGCTTTCGTCTTCCATGGATGATGTCGCACGGCTCGACGCGCTGCTCGCGGGTCGAGCCGCGCTGCAAACCAGTGTGCTGTCCGCGCGCGCGGGACTCGAGCTGAGCTTCGACGAGATCAACCATGCGCTGTCGTTCATGCGCAGAACATACAGCGAAGAACCCGTGGTACGCGCACGCGGGGCGGCGTACTCGAAAGCGGCCGACGAATTGGCACGCACCGGCGCGGCGCTGCGCGTCGAAGAGACCGCGCTCGAGACGTTCAAGACCGATCTCGCGCTGCTGCGCTTGTCGTCGCGATACTTTCCGCTGGCTGCCGATGCGCTGATGAGTCGTTGGACACCGCGCGCGCGCAGATCGAAACCGGAGTCGGACAACGTGAGGGAAGCGACCGCGCTGGCAGCGATCGACTCGCTGCGGACGGAAGTGGAACGCTACCAGGAAGCGCCGACTGGCCAGATCGCGCAGCGCCTTGAAAGTATGATCCCTAGGCTCGAAGCGCTGCGCAGTCCGGAGAGTGGCGATGCCGAGAGTGCGGATCTTTCGGCACTACTGGGCCATACACGCATGATCCTGGACAGGCGCGAGCGCGTCGATCGCTTCACGCGCAACCTGGTTCAATCGCCCGTGCGAGTACACCTTGAGGCTGCGCGCGCGGCCTATGATCAAGCGACCCGGGCGCAGCTCAAAACGGTCGTGGTGCTGCGGATCGTGGCGAGTGAGCTTGCCGCGCTCGGTATAATCGCGCTGGCAGTGGTGGTTTGGCAGGCAGTTCGTCAACGCAGGTCGAGCGCGGCGACGAAGTGAGCCGGTGGGGGCCACTGCGGGCCGCTGGTCACTTGCCGGTGCACTGACTCATTCACGCACTGCTGTGCGTCACGAAACTGGTCGCGCCTCTCTACCCGGTACCGTTCGGTATCGAACGCATGCGGAGAGATGCCATGTTCAAATCAGTCCTTATCGGTTTCGCAGTGATCTCGAGCTTGAGCGCGTGCACCAGTAGTGCGCACTTGCGGATGAGCGACGCTAGGAGCGGAAATGTCAGACTTTCCGGACCGTACATGCCGGCCATGGCGAAAGCGCGCTTGCTGATGGCCGAGCAGTGCCGCACGCGCTTCGTCGTCGTCGAGGAGGCTGGCCGAGCACTGAACTTTCGTTGCAACAGCGCTGCGGATGCAGGCATTGCGCGCGTCCAAGACGCGAGCAGCGGCTGGGCCACGGTGGGCTCGTCAGCGATTCGCCAGGAGTGACGCCTGACCTGTCAGACGACTGACTTCAGCCTGTAGACGCGCTCGACTTTAACGTTTCAATACGCTCGCGCCACCCCGAAAAAGCCCGTTGCGACTTGCAGATCGAGCAGTCGCAGACGGGCTTTTTGTTTGTGGCAAGCGCTCGAACTGCGTCGTGTCACAGCCTGCCTGCGGCGACTCCTTCACGCGACGATGCGAGGAGACCGAAGATGAGACTGGTTCATACGACTCTGCTGGTCACGATGTTTCTGGGTGCACTGTCCGGCTGCGGCGCGCAGCCAGCGGCGGAAGAGGGCCAGTTGCCCGCGTTCTCGTCGATCTCGAACGGTCTGGTGAATCGCCCAGCCAATCCGCGTTGCATCGCACCGACCAGTACGCAGGTGCCGCAGATGCTGTCGCGACTCAATTGCTTTGATTCAATAGACCCGGCGCTGCCGGGACCGAGCATGGTGCCATACGATGTGGTTGCGTCGCTCTGGGCCGACGATGCCGACAAAGCGCGTTGGTTCGCAGTGCCTGACGGTGCGACGATCAGCGTCGATCAGACCGGCCGGCTGCTCCTTCCGCGCGGGTCCATGTTGTTCAAGACGTTCGCGCTCGCCGGCCAGCGTCTCGAAACACGCGTCTGGATGAATCATTCGGATACAGGTTGGAGTGGCTACAGTTACCGCTGGGATCCAGGCGCGGTCGACGCCGTGCTCGCAGGCCAGGAAGACGAGCACGTCGCGGTCGCCGGAAGCAGCGAGACCTGGACGATCCCCGGACGCGGCCAGTGCGCGCGCTGTCACGTCAACCACGAAAACCCGAACCTCGGTTTCCAGCTCGCTCAGCTCGACCGCGATTTTACGTACCCGACCACGGGCCGCAGCGCGAACCAACTCGGCACGCTGCGTGCGATCGGTTTACTCGAGCTGCCGATCGAGCCGACTGCCGGCGCGCAGCTGGTGGACTACCGCGACGAAGCGCAGCCATTGGCGGCGCGCGCGCGTTCCTACCTGCACGCCAACTGCAGCAGCTGTCACTATGATGCGACCGGCTATTGCACTGGTGATCTGAGAATCACGGCTCCGGATAAGGCGATGGGCCTGTGCAACGTCGCTTCGCGACAGATCGACCCGCTCTGGGGTTGGCACGAGGACACCAGACTGATCGCGCCGGGCGATCCCCAGCGCTCCGCGCTCTGG
>Ga0193752_1001714_pt1 | contig 17754 bp, 15 predicted proteins | sample H1c1metaG_FD_144924 | JGI IMG/M metagenome (GOLD analysis project Ga0193752, IMG submission 144924) | Soil microbial communities from a riparian zone of the East river system, Colorado, United States - H1c1 | ecosystem: Environmental > Terrestrial > Soil > Riparian zone | place: USA: East River...
TTAATCCCGCTAGTGCCGACTTCGCCGTTGTGATCCGAGAGAATTGAGGGATTGACGGCGCTGATTGCGCCACGCTCTGTAGTTTTTTCCCAGGCGTCGCGCGCATCGTCGACCATGAGGGCGATCGCCTTCACCCCATCGCCATGCTTCTCTACATGCCTTGAGATCGGTGTGTCTGGCCGGAGAGCCGAAGTAAAAACGAAAGTAAGTTTGTTCTGGCGCACAACGTAAGTAGTGTGGTCCCTGACTCCCGTTTCTGGTCCCGCGTATGCAAGCCCTTGAAACCCAAATGCGGTCTTGTAAAAATGAGCAGCCTGTTTGGCATTCCCCACATAAAATTCGATAAAGTCTGTGCCATAGAGTGGCAAAAAGTCTGGTTCCATAGATCAAACATTACACGTTCGTCAACAAGATTTAAGAGGAGTAGTAACTATTATTAATAGAAGCCGTTGAGATGATCAGCCTCTTCTCGCATCTGTCGCCAGTGCTTCAATAAGGAACATGTAGCCGCTCCTTTTGTCATTGAAAATTTTATGGGAATAATCCGGACGCATGTGTGAACAAATGTACAGGGAAATTTGTACCATAAGAAATAAATTCTAACTTCACCAGCACCATTTGCCTGATGCCATTACACCGGAACTTTATATACTGGATAGACAAACGCCGCTGGAAATACTGCTTCCTGCAGTCGGCACTAGCGATGGATCACCGTAACGGCTAGGATACTCTCCGGCTTTCATTTCCTCATTAAAAACAATTCTCATGCCACACTATATCTGCCTGGGATCTATCCCGCACAAGCGGCACACGCAGTACCGCCAGCCTTCCGGTTCGCTTTATGCTGAAGAATTGTTTTCGACCGAAGGGTTTTCAAATGATTATTCCATATTGTATCACGTTCATCCCCCCACGAAGATCCTTTCGACTGACCTGCCGGTGAATTGCGCGCCACTGGTCGCAGAAGAAAAAATGCTTGTTCACCGGAGCTTCGACGCATTCCAGGTGTCGCCTACGGCCGACTATCTTCAGAGCCGGAAACCGATCCTTGTCAACCGCGATTGCCATATCGTGCTGGCCGCGCCGACAGAAAGCAACACTGGATACTTTTACAAGAATGCGGATGCGGACGAGTTGATTTTTATTCATGAGGGACCGGGCACGCTCCATACACAGTATGGCGACCTCCCATTTGGTCCTGGAGACTACCTGGTCATTCCCAGGGGCACGATCTATCAGATCGGTTTTGAAACTGCAGCCAACCGGTTGTTTATTGTGGAATCGTTCAGCCCGATACGCTTCCCCAAAAAATATTTGAGTAAATATGGTCAACTGTTGGAAAATTCTCCATTCTGTGAGCGAGATTTACGCATACCCAAGTCCGTTACACCGATTGACGAGGAGGGTGACTTTTTAATCAGGGTGAAAAAGCAAGGCATACTTTACGGCATCCATTATGCCCACCATCCCTTCGATGTGATCGGATGGGACGGTTGCGCTTACCCCTTTGCCTTCTCGATCCATGACTTTGAACCCATCACCGGTCGTGTACACCAACCGCCCCCTGTGCACCAGACATTTGAAGCAAACAATTTCGTTGTGTGCAGTTTTGTTCCGAGACTGTTCGACTATCATCCCCAGGCCGTTCCGGCGCCATACAACCACAGCAACGTAGACAGCGACGAGCTGCTTTACTATGTCGACGGCGATTTTATGAGCCGCAAGCATGTAACACGAGGCATGATCACCTTACATCCCGCAGGCATTCCGCATGGCCCACATCCCGGAATGGTTGAAAAGAGTCTTGGAACAAAAGAAACCAGGGAACTTGCCGTGATGGTGGATACTTTTCACCCATTGCAAATCACGGGTGATGCCCTCGCGATCGAGCAGGTAGGATACGCGAAGAGTTGGCAGTAGTAAATTTCGTTAGACAAATCACACTGTCCGAATCTGAGTTCACGAAAATTGAATTTCGAGTTGGTTGAGAATTAGGTTGAGTTGTTCAATCGAATCGAGCACGAAGTACTGGTCCTGAAAACGGTCTTTGATATAAGGCGTAATCAAGATGGTTTCGAGGTCGAAAGGCTGGTGGTTGGCAGCAGCCGACATGACGAATTTGGTTTCAGCGATGGAGGACAGGATGCCCGCGCCAAAGATCTTGAGGCTGCTGTTTTCGTTTACCAATCCGAATTCGATGGTGTACCAGTATACGCGTGCGATGGCTTCTATGACGACATCTTTTTGGATATTTCGCCTGGCGAGATCCGCGAGGCCCAACAGGAAGTTGGCGATCCGCATGTCAGCCAGAAGTGGCACGTGGCCGAAAACGTCATGGAAAAGGTCTGGCTCCTCCAGGTAGTCCAGCTGCTCCATTTTACGTATCCAGCCTGTGACGCCGAATTTTTTGTCCGCCATGGCCATGAAGAAGTCGGTATTCGAGATCAGACCGGGAACCGGATAGATCGACCACCCGTTGAGTTCGGAAAGAAGGCGATTGGTCGCCGGAAAATCCGGGATGCAACTCGGCGAGAATTTAAGCACCTCGAGTCCGGGCATAAACTGCGCGTAGGCGTATTGTTTTACGGAAGGCAGCTGACGGTCGAAGAGGATGGACCAAACCTGATTGTCTGCGGAAGAATAGTCTGTCGTTGGAAGGGTAGTATTGGCAGGCATCGCAAGAAGAATTTGAGTAAAGAAAAAGGGTTGGCGAAAACGGAAACTGCCTGGATCAGGCTGGCCGCATTTTACGCGTCTTCTTGGTATGAAAAATAAAATAAAGCAGGTTATAAAGTTAACCGATTGTTTTGAATTAGTGGCCTGTGTAGCCAGGACAAAACGAATTCATTTCTGTTTTGTTGCATTTTTATGTCCACCTAAAATGTTGTTTATCAGACACATGTATTTTGAGCTATTGATCATTCCTTTTTATTGAGAATTTCCTACATACATTTTTCAACTCTTGATTTCCGGGTCTGAATTATTTCGGTGCAGCAAAATGAAGAATCTGTGCTCTTTGCCGCTTGGACTCCCCCCGCCTCGGCCGCCATAGCTTTAGCCGAGACGACCTTCATCCGGCGCAGCCCGAAATGGATCGAAAATTGTTTCTTTTCGGCCGTATAACATTATAGCTTACTGGATATGCAAAAACAAATGCTTTTTATACAAGGCGGGGGCAACGGTGGTTATGAGGCAGACGCAAAGTTGGTGGCCTCACTGCAAAATGAATTGGGAAAGGACTATGAGATAAGTTATCCCCGGATGCCGACTGACGCTACTCCGGATTTTGGTTGGCTGAAGCAAATCGGAAAAGAAATTGCTAAACTCCATGACGGTGTTATTTTGGTCGCACATTCATTAGGTGCTTCACTTCTGCTTAAATACCTTTCTGAAAATAAGGGTTCGCGAAAGGTAGCCGGGATTTTCCTGATATCTACACCATTTTGGAGTGGTAAAGAGGAATGGGTACAGGGATTAAAACTTCAGGAAAATTTCGCAGAGAGCGTTCCAAAAAATAGTCGGATCTTCTTTTACCATTGCCGCGACGATGAAGAGGTGCCGTTTGATCATCTTGCATCTTACAGGCAAAAGCTTCCTATGGCAACCTTTCGCGAAATTGAAAGCGGCGGGCACCAGCTCGGTAACAATCTTAATTTGATAGCAAAGGACATCAAAGACTTATAAATTCATCGACCTAGTTATGAGAATCAAAGCATATGGAATAAAACAGGAAGGTGGACAAGCGGAGCCATTTTACTATGAAAGAAATGTTGGCGTCAATGAAGTACTAGTAAAAATTCATTATTGTTCTATTGCAAGAGGGGATAGCCAATTCATAAGTAATGATTGGGGCGATACGAAATTCCCACTTGTTCCGGGACATGAGATTGTGGGAATTGTTGAAGAAACTGGCGCGAATGTAACTACATTAAGCATTGGCGATCGTGTTGGTGTTGGTTATCAGCAAGAGGCCTGTTTTGAATGTGAGTTTTGTAAAGAAGGCAATGAACAATTTTGCGCTCAGCAAAAAGCAATTGGTGTGCATTGCTATGGTGGTTTAGCCGACCATATTGTAGTTGATAATAGATTTACCTTCAAATTTCCACAGACGTTGCACTCGGCAAAGTCAGTTCCTTTGTTATCATCTGGTCTTACCGTGTATTCGGGAATTGTAAGAGCACAATTGCCAGTCAATTCCGTTGTTGGTGTACTAGGAGCCGGTGGCCTTGGTCACATGGCCATCCAGTTTTTAAACAAAATGGGACACGAGGTCTATGCATTTTCTCATTCTCCGGCAAAAAAAGAGATGATTAATCAGTTGGGAGCTGAATTTCTACTTAGCTCAACCTCAGATACCCCCTCGGGGCTCAACCAGAAATTTGATTTTATTATCTCAACGTTAAATGTAGAGTATGACCTGGATGCTTTTCTGAAAATGCTTAAACCGCAGGGAAAATTTTGTGTAGTGGCTACACCTTTGAAAAAACAGCCTATTACCCTTGGGTTGTTATATGATTATGCGCAAAGAACTATTTATGGGAATTATGTAGGTAGTCGCAAGACCATGATAGATATGCTTGATTTCTCGGCAAAGCATAATATTGAGAGCGCGGTGGAAGTTATGCCATTCTCGAAAGTGAATGAAGCGATTGAAAAAGTAAGATCGGGAAAAGTCAAAATCCGGTTGGTATTGGAAAACAAAGAATAAAATGAATTCGCAGGAGAAAGTATTAATCACTTACAACCAGGTAGCCGACGACTATGCGGCTGAGCGTTGGGACGAACTCTCCAAAAAACATCTCGACCGATTGTTATTGAAGGAATTTGCAGCTGTCAATAAAGACAAAGGACTATGTGCGGACTTTGGCTGTGGGCCTGGACAAACAACAAAATTTCTGTACGACAATGGCATAAAAGACATCATAGGCATAGATCTGTCGCCGGCGATGGTTGACGCTGCCCGCAGACTCTCCCCTGAAATTAAATTTGAAACAGGAGACTTGTTGAAAATCGTTTTTTCGTCAGGGTCCCTTGGAAGTGCGGTTGCATTCTATGCGATAGTGCATTTTAACCGTGACCAACTCGGGAAGTGTTTCGGAGAAATAAACAGGGTATTGAAAATAGGAGGAGATTTTTTATTTTCCTTTCACGCAGGAGATGAGATTGTTCATTTTGACAAAGCTCATGACAAGGAAGTAGATATTGATTTATTGTTCTTTAAGACAGATGAGATAGTAGAGTTACTTTATGATACGGGTTTTAATATCATTGATGCCATAGAGCGGCGTCCATATGACGATGTGGAATACCCAAGCAGGCGAGCCTATATCTGGGCAGAGAAAAAATGATGTTGATGATTTTATTCCGCAATCCGAAACCAGCAAATCGAGAAAACAATTTTAGACTGCCACTGTTATCGGCCATCTGGAGATAATCCAACATCCCGCAATTGGGAGGGAACTAACCCCGAGTATTTTTTTATTTCGTTGGTAAGGTGGGCATGGTCATAAAATCCTGTCTCTATCGCGAGACCCAGCAGGCTTTCCTCCGGCGGTCTTGTTTCAATTAATTGCTTTGCATGCTGGTAACGGACAAACCGCGCATATTCTTTTGGGCTGATGCCGAGGTATCTCCTGAACTGTCGTTCCATTTTTCGGTCTGACATAAAATGTTGACGGGCTAGCTGATCGATGACAACGATGCCTTTGTTTCTTTTTATGCTGTCCAGCGGCCCTGCAAGCACACGACAACTATCGGAGATTTTCTTGCAAAAAAAATTGTCAAGTGCAGGGATCGTATTATGGTCATACACATATACCGGTGGCAGCAGCCTCCGGTTAAAATCTATCGTTTTGTTCGCAATCTCATGCAGCGAAGAGAATTGATAAAATGTCGGAAACCCCAGTGGTTTGAACCGGATACCCAGCAGATACGTATCATGAGCAACGGTGACATTCATATATTCTGTCATGGTGCCCACCAGATAAGCCGCCTCATGTTTCATTTTGACCCTTCCGTTGTCTGTCAAAAAATCGTCTCCCAAATTCAAAATAATATCGATACATCCATCCGAATATATTCGTTCAGTCGTTGCCGAAGGCCGATCGCTTTTCATTACCCAATAGGCGTCAATATATGGCTGGAGAGCCGGGTGTGGTTGAAATTCCTGGTAACTCATTTTCGCCGTATTGATGAAAAGGCAAGATCAAAATTATGAAATTACGAAAACCCCCGACATGAGGCTATTGGTTGTAGCCGCCCGAACACATCTCACACCGACTTCATCAACTTTTGTGCCGCCGTTAAATTCTTTGTCTGTTTTCCCGGATGATCATTGGGGCAATGATCGCTGTATCGGGAAGGGGCTGCGCGAGGTATTTTTTAAGTACTGTTTCGATTTCCTTTAACTGAAAGGGTTTTGACACAAAGTCGTTCATACCTATCGCCAGACATCTTTCCATATCTTCTTTCATGGCATCAGCGGTGAGTGCAATAATAGGAATATTCTTTTTTGAACTTTTTAACTGGCGGATAGCAATTGTGGTATCAAATCCATCCATCACCGGCATGTTTATATCCATAAAGACAATGGCGGGATCTTTTTGATCAAGCAGATGAAGGGCTTCTCTGCCGTTGACAGCCGGAATCACTTCGAGGCCCATACTCGTGAGTACTTCAGTGATCAATAACATATTCATGGTGTTGTCTTCAGCGACGAGCACCTTGATTTTGTTCCTAAATTTTGTTATTGTAGGTATAGTGACAATAGTCTCATTTGTTAAAAGCGTCTTTTCAAACAATGAAGACAGTAATTTGACCAGCTCAGTTAATTTGATTGGCTTTGACAGGAACTTATCTATGCCGATGTTTTCTGCGTCCTGCTGAAATAGTGTTCTGTCCAGCGAAGAAAACATCAGTATAAAAGGTTCACTGTTTCCACTTAAAATGGTTTTAACTTTTTTCACCAGGGTAATACCATCCATTTCAGGCATTTGATGGTCTGTAATGATCAGGTCAAACATCTGACCGGATGCCATGGCTTTTTCAATAATCACCAAAGCATCTTTGCCGCTGTAACAGATTTCGCAGGGGATCTGAAGATGTTCGAAAATCCCTTGCATCAGGGAACAGTTGGTTAAATTGTCATCTATCACCAAAACCTGTTCTAATTTGCCTTTATTTGGAAAGATTACACATGGCAATGCGTTGGCAACTTCTAATGTAAGTTCGAGAGTGAAAGTACTTCCTTTATTCAATTCGCTTTGTACGTTCAGGTTGCCAGACATCAAGTGAGCCAGCCCTCTTGAGATAGTCAAACCTAATCCAGTGCCGCCATATGTTCTGGTTGTGGATGCATCAACCTGGGTAAAATTCTCAAATACCTGATTTAATTTGTCGGCAGGAATTCCAATGCCAGTGTCTGTAACGGAAATGCTTATGTTCAGACACTTCTTATCATTCTTATAATAAATAGAACCCGCCTGGTTCACTCGTATTACGATTTCGCCTTTGTTGGTAAACTTAATGCCATTTCCTACAATGTTGACTAATATCTGCCTTATCCTTGAGGCATCACCTACAAACTGTGACGGCATTAATGGGTCTATTATACAAAGCATTTCCAACCCTTTTTCCAAGGCCTTTAATGACAATATTTCTGCCGTTTCTTCTACCAGATCATGCAATTTAAAAGCGGTTGAATCTATGAGTAGCTTTCCCGCTTCCATTTTCGAAAAATCGAGGATATCATTAATAATGCCAAGGAGATTATGGCCAGATTTCTTAACGTTATGCAGATATTCCCTTTGATTGGTCTTGAGCTCGGTTGTAAGTACCAAATCAGTAAATCCAATGATTCCGTTCATTGGAGTTCTGAGCTCATGGCTCATATTGGACATAAATTCGCTTTTTGCTTTGCTCGAAGCTTCTGCCAATTCTTTTGACTCTAACAGTTTTTTTTCTAATTGAATTCGTTCAATCACAGACCCCACTGTAGTAGCGAAGGATTGCAAAATAGATAGTTCAGTGTCCTGCCAGGTACGTACTTCCTTACAATTAAAAATATTGATAAATCCCCAAAAATTACCGTCTGCAAATACAGGAATTGTCACTATGGATAGAACATTTTTACTTTCAAACCATACCCTTGATGCGTCTTTCAAATCTTTCACGGCACTATAAAAAATCTTTTTTTCACAAAGGGATTTGATAGACCAGGGCATATAATCAAATGAAACATTTTGGAATTCGGAATCCTGATAATTTAATTGAAACGTATTGCCGGTGTAGCAAACGAGTTGTTTTGAAAACAACAGGCCATCACTGTCTATCTCATTCTTATGGATACTTACTTCATCAGCTTCCAACGTAACGCTGAAGCGTTTGACAGCTTCCCCAATCGCTTTTTCAAAACCATTGTTGATGATAAGTTCCTGGGTGGCAAATGATACAGCCTGCATCAACAAATCTTTTCTCTGTAATGCTTCGCCGGATTTCTTGATTTTATTGAGAGATGTCTGCAATTCTGCATGATCATGCATTCCCTGCCGTAGACCTGGCGTCATCACCAATAAAGCCAGAATCACCAGTGATACTATAAGAGAACCGAGAATGAAAAAGTTCATCCAATAAATATTATCATTTAAGTACACTTCATTATCTCTTAACTTTTCGACAATGATCTGTAGTTTCAGCAGGTATTTACGTTGATTTTCACTCAAGACATGGGCGACGTCACTTTGTTTTTTGTTTGATTTCTTTCCGTAAAATTCATCGGCTATACGAACAATTTCATTGAAATAAGAGGAACTTTCCTCCACATGCTGTTTAAGTACTTTTTCGGCAAACTTATAAGCAGCGATGTCCCGTTGTATAATTCCTTCCTGCTCTTTAAATAATCTGATCCACCGGGCTTCTTGCCCGCTAATCGTAATAGCAGCTTTGGAGTCTATGATTTCATTTAAGTTGAGCATGATCTCCTGAGAGATCTGCAGGCTAAGTTTTTGTTGACTTTCGAATAATTTTTCCAGATTTTCCCTGCGCTCATTTTCGTTAGATTTACTGGTTATATAGAAAAGTCCTAAAAAGTTCACCGTAAGCACTATCACCACTACAGTTATGGTGATTCTTGTCAGCTTTTTATATTTATTTATAGGATTGATCACTACATCTATAAACAGGCTATCGAGAGAGTTATTGCAAGTCAACTCTTATATCTATGCCTACACCTATGTAAACCCTTAGTGATCCGCCGTGATTTCTGATGATTGTTGCCAAATTTCCGCGCTAAATCAGTTTGAGTACTATCAATCGGTAATACACCGCGTATGATCGTTTACTCTTTTTTGTTGAATAAGGAGAATTCATATATCAACATAGCCACTAACCTCTAGTCATCGGAGTATTTATCGAGACTTTTTGACAACGCCATGCCGAATTCCAGTCCATTCGGCTGTTTCCAGATTAATCCTGGAGCAAAGTAAAATATCCTTTCTTCTTCCTTATCAGTGGTTACCTCAAAAGTGCCATTAAAACGACCAAAGTTGAAGACGCAACCCATTCCATAATTAAATTTGATTTGTCTATCGGCAATTTCCGTACGGAGATTTCCATGGATTTGCCCACTTCCCAACTGGCGGGCCACTACAGTATAAGCTTCCCAGCCGGCCTCATCATCATACTCCCGAATGTGCTTTCCGGCCGTTTTTAAGGTCTTGTTTATTCCTACAGATAAAGAAAAAGGGCGGTAGGATTTTAAGATATTATACATCAATCCAACTTCTGCATTGCCCATGCCTCTGTTGCGCTGTCGTTCTGTTAGGGACGAAATCAAATAAGGGACTTCTACCTCAATCTGTAAACGGTCAGTTAAACCATATTCCACGCTTAAGGGAACATACAATTGTCTCTGTTCGCCTTTTGTAAATATTGGTTTTAGAGTAAATTGAATTTCATTTCTATCCTGAGAAAATACAGTTTCTTCGGTGAAGAATTCCTGCAAATACTCATCCATTTCCAGTTTAGCCTGCGCTTTCGAAGGTTTAGAGGAGCACAAAATAATGATAACCCAGGCAAAAAATGCCGGATAAAGTTTAACGTTAAATATTTTCATTGAAGGATAGAACAGAGGGGTTCTGCTTGGTGATTTTGAAAACGATAGTTAATTTTCCTTATTGTTAATTTTCCTCATGTCTGAGGCAGTTTCCAGTATATAACGTAACAGTAGGTAGTAACGATTATTGAACCTTCAATAAACGTGTAAGAGAAGTCGTCTGCCGGAACTGGTTGTTTCTGAATTTCAATGTTCGAGATCTCCGTAAACATTCCGGAAGCGGTGATGCATACATTAGCATTGTCATCGATGATTGAAATATTCCCGCGGATGTAGTAGTCGCAATTGCGAATAACCAGCTAATAGACAATAGGCATTTGTTCAAGTCGTATTTGAAGCAACAAGTCTTCTGGCGGCCATCTTAACCTGATCAATGATTCTGTTTCGACCACCGGAGGTTACCGCCCTCCAAAAAAAATCCTCCAAAATTTGCGCAAGTAAACACTTGCCCATATATTTGCAAGCACTTACTTGCATATTATGAAAGCCAGAAGAGACGTATACCAGGCCATCGCAGACCCCACCCGCAGGGCCATCATCAGCATGATTGCTTCCAAACCACAAAACATCAACTCAATCGCCGACCAATTCAACGTCAGCCGACAGGCGATATCACTTCACGTGAAAATATTGACCGACTGTGGTCTCCTGCTGATCAAACAACAAGGCCGGGACAGATTCTGTGAAGCGAAACTGGACGGACTCGGCGAAGTTTCAGTGTGGGTCGACCGGTATCGCCAGCACTGGGAACACAAACTGGACGCCATGGAAGCATATCTCGAGAAAATAAAAAAAAATCGAAATGACAAACACAGGTAACACCAAAGACCGCGAACTCTTCCTGTCAAGAACACTAAACGCTCCGGTAGCGCTTGTCTGGGAAATCTGGACCAAACCCGAACACATCGGCAGCTGGTGGGGTCCTAAAGATTTTACCAGTACCATCCATACCATGGACCTGAGGCCGGAAGGCCACTGGGACCTGACCTTGCATGGCCCGGATGGAACGGACTATATCAACGAAAGCATATTCAAAGAAGTCATCCCCCTCAGGAAAATTGTATACGAACATATTTCCGAGCCCTGGATCCTTGCCACCATTCAGTTTGAAGACCAGGGAGAAAAAACCCTGCTGACTTGGCACATGCTCTTTAAATCAAGAGAGAAATTCATCGAAGTGGTAAAAGCGCATAAGGCTGATGTGGGACTTAAACAAAATGCCGACAAGATCGAAGTCTACCTGGCAGAAATGAAAAAGAAACATGGTGTATGATGTCTTCATCTTTCTAAATTGAAATTAACACCAACAGTTATGCGCACCACACAATTATTAATCGTAATCCTGCTAATGATGATAACAGCAAATCAAACTGAAGGCCAGGCGCCCGGGAGGTATGCCAGCGTAAATGGGATCAAACTGTATTATGAAATACATGGCTCCGGCACACCGCTGGTACTCATTCATGGCGGTGGATCAACCATCACTACCACCTTTGGAACAATACTGCCCATGCTCGCTAAAAACCACCAGGTTATTGCCGTTGAGCTGCAGGCCCACGGACACAGCTCCGACAGAGAGGCTCCAGTAACGTTCAAACAGGATGCCGATGACGTAGCGGAATTATTGAAACAACTCAATATCAAAGCGGCGGATATCATGGGATTCAGCAACGGCGGTCAGACCTCAATGGAGATCGGCATGAGGCACCCCGAAAGAGTCCGCCGGCTGATCCTTGCCTCAATGTTTTACAAAAGGGATGGCACGGATCCCGCCTTCTGGGAAGGGATGAAGCATGCAAAATTCAGCGACATGCCCCAACCCTATAAAGATGCTTTCCTGGACATTACCCATGATTCTGCGGCACTGATGAATATGTTTGAGAAAGACGCGCAACGAATGCAGACATTCAGGGATTGGACGACCCAGGAACTCAGTTCCATAAAGGCCCCGGCCCTGGTTGTCATTGGCGACAAGGATCTTACGCGACCGGAACACGCCGTTGAAATGCACCGCCTGTTGTCGAACAGCCGGCTCGCTATCCTACCCGGAACGCATGGTAGTTATATGGGCGAAATCATGTCGCCCGATGCCAGTAGCCGAGTGCCGGAATTATTTGTGGCCATGGTTGAAGAGTTTTTAACGTACAACTATCAATGAAATCAGGTTTTGCAACCCTCACTTCATGAGATTCAGGGTTGTAACAACGACGCCAATCAAAGTTCCTGCGCTTTGAATGCGGATTGCTGACTGAGTTTCCCTAAATTAGGATGGTGTTGAAAATCTGATATCATGCGACCGCCCATTGAAAAGCATCCATCCGATGATGATCCGCGATTGAAAGAACCAAAGAACCTTGCGCATTTTGCACTCAGGGCAGCAGGCGTGGGCATTTGGGAATTTTATGCCGGCACCAATGAATGGTTTCTTGACGCCCGGTGCCAGCAGCTTCTTGGCCTACAAAACACCCCTCTTATTTCTAGCGATAAGCTGTATGAACTGATCCAGTCGATTGATCACAACTCGTTCACTTATTTTCTCAGACGGGCCCTCAACAATGTGGATGACGGAAAATTCGACGTTCAACTGCGTGTTTCACATACCAAAGGCAATATGCGCTGGCTGGATTTCAGTGGTCAGGCGTTTTTCGGCCAACAGGGCAGAGTAGATCGTTTCGGTGGAGTGTTGAAAGACATTACAGATCACATGTTGGCGAGAATAGAGTCGGAAAATAATGCCGGAGTTCTCCGGTCAGTCATCTCCTCTGCACCGGTAGGAATTGGCTTGTTCGTTGGCAGGGACCTGGTCATCGAAATGCCCAATGCGATTTTTATTGACATTGTTGGCAAGGGTCCTGATATTGTTGGTAAATCCTTACGCGAGGTGATGCCAGAATTAGAAGCCCAGGGATTTCTTCGCATACTCGATGAAGTTTTTATTACCGGTAAAATATTTCAAGGCCTGAGTACGCCGGTCACCATTATCCAAAATGGCCAGCCGGCGACCAAATTTTTCAATGTCACCTTCACCCCTTTACTGGATGAACAGGGGAAAACCTATGCGATCCTGGACATATCCATGGATGTTACGGATGCCACAAAATCCAGAGAAAAACTGGAAGAGGCACAAAAGATGTTGGAAGGCGCTATTACCATGGCCAACCTCGCTACCTGGTCAATTGACGCGACCACCGGGTATGTTCATTACTCCGAAAGGATGAAGTCCTGGCTGGGCGTCGACCAGAATACCAGGGAATTGCAGCGGGGAATCGATGCCCTTCCGGATTACGACCGTGATCGGGTAAGAGACGCTTTGACTTATGCGATGACCCCGGAAAGTGACGGGATCGTGAGCCTTGAATATGGCATACGGAATATGAAGACAGGCCGGGAAAGGATCATCAATGTCCAGGCGCGTACCACTTTCGATGAGCGGGGAAAGCCTATAAAAATGCTGGGCACCGCGCTTGATGTCACTGCCCAGCGTAACCGGCGACTGCAGCTCGAAGAAGAAGTGAGACAGCGAACTGAGGAACTGGACGAGATCAACGAGGTATTAAGGGTTACCAACGAAGAATTGCAAACCATCAACGGGGAACTCGCTGAGTTGAACGATGAACTCGCTCAATCAAATGAAAACCTTCAGCAGTTTGCGCATGTGGCGAGCCATGATCTGAAAGAACCCGTGAGGAAGATCAAAATTTTTCTGGGAATGATAGAGACCGATAAGGAAACTGTATTGTCTGCAAGGTCGAGGTTATTTATGCAAAGAGTGAATGCGTCCACAGACCGGATGTTCTCGATGATCAATGGCGTGCTGGCCTTTTCCACAGTCAACGCCTCTGAGCATCCCGTAGAGCAGGTTAACCTCGAAGGAGTGATGAACAATATAATACATGATCTTGATGTGCTGATAGCTCAGAAGAAAGCCACCATTACGTATCACGACCTTCCCCGATTCGATGGGGTAGAAATACTGATCTATCAGCTCCTGTCGAACCTGATCATCAACTCCCTTAAATTCTCAAGAAAAGATATTCCTCCGGTAATCGAACTAACGGCAACCCGGACTATCAAAGACAGCATTCCATTTATTCAGCTTGTGATAAGAGACAATGGGATTGGATTTGAATCGCACCAGTCGGAAAAAATATTTCAGACTTTTGCCCGACTTCATTCAAAGGACAAATTCGAAGGCACGGGACTTGGCCTGGCGCTCTGCCAGAAGATTGTCATTCAGCATGGAGGCGCAATCAGGGCAAGCGGCCAACCGGGGAAAGGAGCGGTTTTCACGATTCTTTTGCCCGAGCGTCAATCAGAAGCGGTCATGTAATTAAGTTCTCGCGCAGCCTCTCCCAGTCATTTCTGTCGAAACGGTAAACCGCGCAATGGTCTTCATCGAAATCGCGGTATTCAACAAACCTGAATCCTAGCCTTTCGTAAAAACGCCTTGCCCCTGTGTTGCCCGCCAGGGGATCAATAAGCACAGTCATCGTTTTAGGATCGGAAAAACAAATGTCAATAGCCTGTCTCATCATAATTGTGCCATAGCCCTTTGCAAGATCCCGGGCTTCTCCTATCCAGATATCAAGGGCCTTCTCGTCTTCATTAGCCTCGCCCCAATAATGAGTGTCTTCTTCCAGAGTGTCAATGATCTGTATGAAACCCACAGGGCGTCCATCGGATTCCGCGATCAGCAATCTTCGCCAGACCGGTTGTCGGTTAAGTTCCACCTCCCAGTCCCATATTTCATTGGGGGCTGAAGCTATAACATGTGGTTGCTGATCCCAATATTTCAAAAGCTGTTCGTCAGCAGGTTGGGCTGGGCGAAGACAAATTAAATGTTCTTCGCCCCGTTTTGAAAGATTATGCTCACGGGTGTTCATAGTTTTCCCGAACTTGAGGAATCCTGCTAAATTAATTTAGCCACGGGTAATAACGACAAAAAAATGCATATGAAATCTTTTTTTCCTGCTCTCATCTTCCTGTTCATTTGTCTAAGCAATCTATCTGCACAACAAGGCCAGCCTCTGGTGCCGGACCTGCTTGGCATTCAGACCTACTCGTACCGGAACAGCATGCAAAAAGGCATCGGTCCCGTATTGGACACAATCAAATCCCTGGGTCTGTCGATCATCGAAGGAGAAGCTGCCCCGAAAGGAATGGCCCCCGAAGCATTCAAAAAAATGCTTGACGAAAAAGGAATCTCCTGCGTTTCAATTGGCACATCGTATGAAAACCTGGTAAAGGACCCTTCCAACATCGCACATGAGGCAAAGCTGGTTGGCGCCACCTATGTAATGGTTGCCTGGATACCTCACGACAAAGATTTCAACAGGGAGATCGCGGCAAAAGCCATTAAGGACTTTAACAAGGCCGGGAAAATTCTCAAGGACAGTGGCATCACCTTCTGCTATCATACCCACGGGTATGAATTCGTACCATCAGGCAAGGCAACGCTTTTTGATGAGCTGGTTACAAAAACCAATCCCGACTACGTATCATTTGAGATGGACATCATGTGGGTATACTTTGGAGGCCAGGACCCCGAAAAACTTCTGCTTAAATACCCGGGAAGATTCAGCCTGATGCACGTCAAAGATCTCAAGAAAGGAGTTAAAGGTGATCTCACCGGAGGTACAAATACCGAGAACGATGTTACAGTGGGAACCGGGCAGTTGAATATTCCCGCCATCATCAAGGCAGCAAAAAATTCCGGAGTAAAATATTATTTTATAGAAGACGAAAGCTCCAGGATAAGTACCCAGATCCCCGCAACTATTGAATACCTTAAATCCCTGAATTAAAATCCGGTGATCAAAATCCTTCTGTTCCTGTTCCCTCTCGGAGTGGTTCTGAAACTCACAGCACAGCCTCAGGCGCTCAACGACACTTCATCATTTTCCGGCAACCCCCTTTTTCCCGGCTGGTATGCCGATCCCGAAGGGACCATCTTTGGAAACGAATATTGGATTTATCCCACTTATTCGGGAGAAACAGGCGACCTGGATTCTGTGGTGGTGTTGTCTGAGAAACAAAAACAGCTACAGAAAAATACCATTAACCAGCAGTACCTGAAGCAGACTTTTTTCGATGCCTTCTCATCCCCCGATCTTATCAACTGGCAAAAACATCCGCACGTACTCGATGTCGGCAACGTATCCTGGGCAGCTTATTCTATGTGGGCGCCATCAATAATAAAAAAGGGAAAAAAATACTATCTCTTTTTCGGCGCCAACGATATTCAGTCCAACACCCAGGAGGGCGGGATCGGCGTGGCCGTGTCCGACAGCCCGGCCGGTCCTTTTAAAGATGCATTGGGGAAGCCATTGATCAATCAGTTCCATAATGGAGCACAGCCAATCGACCAGTTTGTGTTCGGGGATCCTTCCGGTAAATACTACATGTATTTCGGTGGGTGGAAGCACTGCAACGTTGCCCGCCTTAGCGATGACCTTCTTTCGATAAAGCCTTTTGCTGATGGAAAGGTGTTCAAAGAGATCACACCCGATGGCTATGTTGAAGGATCATTTATGTTCTTCAGGAAGGGGAAGTATTATTTTATGTGGTCAGAAGGAGGCTGGACCGGTCCCGACTACAGCGTGGCCTACGCCATCTCCTCCTCGCCGACTGGCCCATTTAAAAGAATCGGCAAGATCCTGCAGCAGGATTCCACCGTGGCGACGGGCGCGGGCCATCATTCCGTGATCAGGTATCCCGGAACGGATGACTGGTATATCGTCTATCACCGCAGACCACTCGGCGACCGCAATGGCAACCATCGGCAGACCTGCATGGACCGAATGTACTTTGATAAGTCAGGATACATACTTCCGGTAAAGATCAGTTTCCAGGGAGTGCCCAAAAGAAGTCTGAAGTATTGAACCTTTTTCATCCATACAATAATCATTTTTGACCCATCAGTCAATTACGAAATCAGTCAGAACAGGAAATTACCGGTGGAGGATCGCTGCACTCTTGTTTTTTGCCACTTCCATCAATTACATTGACCGCCAGGTATTGGGTATCCTGGCTCCCGGGTTGCAAAAGGAATTGGGCTGGACCGAATCGCAGTACGGGCTGATCGTCACGATCTTCCAGGTTGCCTATGCTACAGGGTTTTTATTTATGGGGCAGTTGATGGACAAGCTGGGTAACAGGGTCGGATATGCGCTGGCGATCTCCCTCTGGAGCATATTTGCGGTTGCTCATGCGTTCTGCCAGAGTTTCCTGAGCTTTGGCATTGTCCGCTTTGGTCTTGGAATTGGCGAAGCCGGCAATTTTCCCGCAGCAGTAAAGGCTACCGGCGAATGGTTTCCACTTAAAGAACGGTCCTTCGCTACGGGTATCTTTGTTTCCGGCAGCAGTATCGGCGCCCTGATCGCGCCAATCATGGTTCCGTATATTGCCATTCACTATGGATGGCGCTGGGCCTTTGTGGTCACCGGCATGCTTGGTTTTATCTGGCTGATCTTCTGGCTTACGACTTATCGTCTGCCCCAGCTTCATAAAAAACTCAGCGAACGAGAATTAAACTATATCCAGAGTGATCCCGCACCGGTGAGTTCGAAGTACTCCTGGTTCAAACTGTTCAGGTACCGGCAGACCTGGGCCTTTGCCATTGGAAAATTTCTTAGCGACCCCGT
>Ga0193752_1001715_pt1 | contig 17733 bp, 21 predicted proteins | sample H1c1metaG_FD_144924 | JGI IMG/M metagenome (GOLD analysis project Ga0193752, IMG submission 144924) | Soil microbial communities from a riparian zone of the East river system, Colorado, United States - H1c1 | ecosystem: Environmental > Terrestrial > Soil > Riparian zone | place: USA: East River...
AGCCACTATGGTCGCTCCCTCCGTCGGGTCTCTGGCTTCGATGATGTAGGCCACGCGAATGCACCGTCGATGATTTCCGAACAATACCTGTCTTTATAACCCTCCCCGACAGCAGGAGGTTGCAGACACCTTGCGGCCGAATGCGCGCCTAAACGGCGAGCTTTTTGACGGCGGCGACGAAGAGCCGGTATTTCACGCCGACGACGGAGAACTCCCGGCCCCAGCTCACCAGATCGCCCCACGGGTCGTTGAGCTTGCCGAGACCGGCCACGACCGCGACGACGGTGCCGATCTGGATGCGATCGAGGGCGACGAACCAGCCGCCGACGCCAAGGGCCGCGGCCACCGACAGGTACTGCATGAGATTCATTGCGAGGTTCATGCTGTACTTGATCTTGTAGATACCCATGTTGAGGGTGAAGACGTGCTCGATTTTCTCGTCGGTCGGGTTTCCCGTGCCGATGACTTCCCCACTCAACTCGCGAATGGTCCGGATACGGGTCTCGGCGCGGCGATTGATGGCGAATTGCATCAAGGGAACGAAAACCATCTGCGGCCCGAGAAAGGCCATGCTGAGCACGGCGGTCCAGGGCTCGAGAAAGACCATGTAGCCGATCACGCTGAGCAGGATGCCGCCCTGCAGCAGCGGCTCGGAGATGCTGATACCGACAAAGCCGCCGATCGGTTCGACTTCCGACACCATCATCGCGAGGCCGACGCCTGTCTCGTCTGCATTATGCTCGTGAAGCTTGGCCACCTCGCGGCGCAGCAGCCGCACCGAATTCTCGGCAACCCATGAGCGATAGACGTTGAGGATGAGCTTCAGGATCTGCTCGGTGAGCGCCACGCCGGCATAGGCCGCCGCCAGCCAGATGATCCTGTCGACCATTCCGCTCTTGATGGCGTCGTTGACGATGCGCCGCTGAAGCTCGAGGGGGGCGGCGCTCAGGGCAAAAACGGCAACGGAGAGAATCGCCAGCCCGATTTGATGCTTGCCCGAGAAACGGACGACAAATCCCGCGATTGTTTTTGGCAGGATCACCGGTTCCATTGCCCCAAAAATAAAGCCCGCTTCCGATTTTTACGCGGAAGCGGGCTTTTCGTCAGTGAGAATTACTGCACCGTCAAATTGCCGGCGGTATCGAGTGCCACGGCAACTTCCTGGCCGTTCTGGATCGCGAGGCCGCGCCAGGTGCCGGCGGTATCGCGGGACAAGCCCTTGACGCCGGTGAAGCCCTTGGCGCGTATCTGTTCAGCCGCCGCGGCTTCGGCACCCGACGTGCTCGGGGTCGAATTGATATGGCCCTGGTCCGGCGTCGACTTCATTTCGTTCGTGCGCGGCATGACCGGGGCGTTCTGGGCCATGGCGCCGCCGGCCACTCCGGTGGCGGCGATGAGTGCGATGGTGAGCAAAGTTTTCTTCACAAAAACCTCCTTGGTTGATGGTCCTGAGAGAAACGCATCTGGGGGCAGGGGCGTTGCTTGTGTGATCAGCGGATCTGGATAGATATGCCCGGGACGCTGAATTGTGGCTGCCCGTAGACCACGGGCGGCGGGTGATAGTAACGGTTGGGTGCGTTGTAGATCACCGGCGGGTCACGATAATAGTAGCCGTTGTTGTTCCAGTCGTGACCGCCGTGATTGCCGTTGTTGTTGTTGTTGTATCCGTTATTGTTGTAGCCGTTGTCGCCCCAACGCGCGCTGGCAGGGCCGGCGAACAGGCCGATGGCAAGCGCGGCCGAAATCCCGATGCAGACCGCTCTCTTCGTATCGATGCGAGACATGATCGACCTCCTAGCCGTGCGTCGGAGTGGCCGGCGTTCCGAACTTCTGGAACACCTGGTCGGCATTCTTCTTCTGGTCGGCCGGCATCGAGTTGTAGAGCGACTTGAAGGCCGAGGTCAGGTTCTTGAGCCCATCGACATGCGTCTGGGCGAATTCCTGATAGGTCGTCAAATCGTCGACCGCCGACATGCTTTCCGGCGTCAGCGCCTTCTTGGACGCCACGAGTTTTTCCATCGCGGCGGAATTATCGCGCATCGCGGTAGCCACGGGAGTCCACTTGGACTCCTGGTCGGGCGTGATCTTCAGCGCCGTGTGCAGCGCGGTGATCCGCTGGTCGAGCGTTTCGGCCTTGGTGCTCGTGGCGGCTGCGGCGGCCGGGGGCTTGGCCGGGGCCGTCTGCGCGCCTGCCGGCGCGGCAAGGAACGTCGCGCCGATCAGCGTTGCCGCGGCGGCGGAGGAGACTGTTCGGGGAAAAGCCGCCAGGCGGCCAGCGAAAAGTGACATGGGAAATCCTTTCGGGTGATCCGGCTATGCTGACGCGGTGCGCGCCTGTCACGCGTAGAAGCGTCTCTGGGCCAGTGCGTGTTCAACGCGTCGGGAGGGGCAGGGTTCCCGGCAGCGCCCACCGCACTAACGCGAGGGCGGGTGTGCGCCGGTGCGTGGCCGGACCAGGACACCGATATGCTCGGCGAGCTGCTTCTGCTGGTACGGCTTGGACAGGCGCGGCAGGTCCGATGCCGTCGGCAGGTCGGCATAGCCGGTGGCAAGCAGGATCGGCAGCCCGGGACGGAGCTTCCGTGCGGCCTCTGCGAGTTGGATGCCGGTCATGCCGGGCATGGCATAGTCGGTGATCATCAGATCGACAGCTTTGTTCGAACGCAGCACTTCCAGCGCGCTTGGGCCCGAGTTGGCCTGGATGACCGCGTGGCCGAGATCCTCCAACAGGGAGGTGGTGCTGAGGCCGATCAGGAAATCGTCCTCAACCAGCAGAAGGGTAGCGCTTTTGCCTTCCTCCATCGCGGGCATCCGCTCAGGGGCCGGCGAAAGGGCGGGGGCTTGCTCCATCGATGCCGGCAGCCACAATTCGGCGCGCGTACCATGGCCGGGCTGGCTGCGGAGCCGCAGGGCCCCTTTCAATTGCAAGGCCACGCCATGGATCATCGACAGGCCAAGGCCAGTACCCTTGCCCACCCCCTTGGTCGAAAAGAAGGGTTCGATAGCGTGCTCCAGTGTCTCGGTGTCCATGCCGCTGCCGGTATCGGTCAGCGACAGGCAAAGGTAGCGACCGGCGGCGAGGTCGGGCATCTGCGGCAAGTCTTCCAGGCCGAGCTGGATGCGCAGCGTACCGCCCTCCGGCATGGCGTCGCGGCCGTTGATTGCGAGGTTGAGCAGCGCCAATTCGATCTGGTTGGCGTCGGCCTGCGCCGGGGGCAAAAGCGGCGGCAGGTCGTAGTGTATCTCGTGGGCAGGCCCGATCGAGCGCCGCAACAGGTCGTCGATGCCGCGGACCAGCTCGGCGAGGTCGACGGGACGCGGCTCGAGCGTCTGGCGACGGGCAAAGGCCAGCAGTCGCTGAGTGAGCGCCGCCCCGCGCTGTGCGCCCTGCATGGCCCCCTCGATCAGGCGGTCGGTGGCGGGAGCCCCGGGAATGCGTTGTTTCAGCAATTCGAGATTTCCGATCACCGCGGTCAACAGGTTGTTGAAGTCGTGCGCCACGCCGCCGGTGAGTTGGCCGATTGCTTCCAGTTTCTGCATGTGGCGGAGCTGCTCTTCCGTGCGCTCGCGCTCGGCGATCTGGGAAAGGACCTGGTTATGGGCCTGCTGGAGCTGATGGGTGCGCTCCGCCACGCGGCGCTCGAGTTCGTCGTTCGACTGCTGCAGGGCATATTGGCGATGACGGCTTTTCAGCGTCGAGCGCGCGATGCTGACCAGCGTGGTGGGGTGGAACGGTCGCTCGATGAAGGTGACGTTGCCCAGTGCCTCCAGCCAGCGGCCCGCCATCGGATTGCGCTCCGGCCCGCCACTGTTGGTGACGAGAATGAAGGGCAGGTCGGACCACGCCGGCTGCTGCTCGATCCATTGAACCAGCGGCCTTATGTCGGCGGAATGGATGACGTCCTCGGTCAGCAGGACGAAGGCCACATCGCCCCGCAAGGCGCCCACGAGCTGCGGCAGATCGTGGCAGATCTCGGTCGCGACATCGACTTGTCGGACGATCCTCTCGGCGACGACGGCGTCACGACCGCGCGGCGCGAGAAGCAGCGCACGCAGCACGGAAAAAGGAGACGAATCCGTCACCGGTCCCCGACCGGCGCGGCCGCGTCGGCGTGCAGTTCCGGCGTGCCACGCAATACACCGTGGAATTTCACCAGCGGTTCGCCGACCAGGATGCCCCGATCGATGGTGAATTCGCGGATCGTATCCTCGTGCGCGCCGGTGCGCTTCTTGATGACGGAGATGGCGCGTCTGACCGACCCACGGGCTTCGAAGTATCGCAGCAGGATCACCGCATCGGCGAGATAGGTCACGTCGACCGGCGCCTTCATGTCGTTGCCCAGCAGGCCGTGCTGGGCAACGGTGAGAAAGGTCGAGGCGCCCTGCCGATTGAGAAACTGCAGCAGCTCGTGCATGTGCAGGATCAGCGAATTCTCCTGCGGCATCGCCGTCTGGTAACCGTTCAGGCTGTCGATCACGACTGTGCGTACCTTCGGATCGTCGAGGCTGGTGCAGACGCGATAGGCGAATTCGCCGGGCGACAGCTCGGCGGCATCGAGCTGCATGATGAAGAGTTGGCCGCTGTCGCGCAGCGCTCCAAGGTCGAACCCCAGGGGCTTCGCGCGGTCGAACAGCAGTCCGAGCTCCTCGTCGAATATGAACATCGCGGCCTTCTCGCCGCGATCGATGGCGGCCTGGACAAGCTGCAGCGTGATCAGGCTCTTGCCGGCGCCCGCCGGCCCCAGCAGCAGCGTGCTCGATCCCTGTTCGATGCCCCCTCCCAGAAGCCTGTCGAGGCCGCTGACGCCCGTGGACAGCCGCCGACGATCGAAGGGCAAGCGATGTTCGAGCGCAACCAGGCGCGGAAAGACCTGCGCGCCATCATTGCGGATGACGAAATCGTGGTAGCCGCCGCGAAAGCCATGCGCGCGATACTTGATGACACGCAGCCTGCGCCGCTCCGGCCCATAATCGGGAGCCAGTTCCTCGAGGCGGATGACGCCATGGGCGACGCTGTGCACGGTCTTGTCCAGCGTCTCGGCCGTGAGATCGTCGAGCAACAGCACCGTGGCGCCCCGGCGGGAGAAGTAATGCTTGAGAGCCAGGACCTGTCGGCGGTAGCGCAATGAACTCTGGGCGAGCAGTCGGATCTCCGACAGGGAGTCGAGAACGATGCGTGTGGGCTTCACCCTTTCGACCGCCTCGAAAATCAGCTTGGTCGTCTCGCCGAGTTCGAGATCGGATGAATAAAGCAGGCTCTGCTGCTGATCGGCATCGAGAAGGCTTTCCGGGGGCACAAGCTCGAAGACCTCGATCTCGGCGCCCATGTCCCAGCCGTAGGAAGAAGAGGCAAGGCGCAACTCCTGTTCGGTTTCGGACAGAGTGATGTAAAGGCAGCGTTCGCCCTCGGCCGCGCCTTCGCGCAGGAAACGAAGCGCCATCGTGGTCTTGCCGGTGCCGGGACTGCCTTCCAGAAGATAGACGTGCCCAGTCGCCAGGCCGCCCAACAAAACGTCATCAAGTCCCGGAACTCCTGTGCGGGCCTTCTTGGACTGGTCACCGGCCGCCATTATGTTGGTCTCCGCACAGGCTGCAGCTTCTGAAGATACGAAACAGATAAAGCAAAACGGTTAAGTTGAAAGAGAGTTGCCGAAACCGTCGGCTAGATTTCAACCATGACCCTTGAGCAAAAGCGATGGCCGCGCCTCACTCTGCAGTTGATCGAGCGTGCATTGCGGCGGCGGCTTGTCCGGCCGCCAGCGCAGGAAGCCCGTGCCGTGCCGAAAGCGATCGCCGGTCACATGGTCATACTGGACCTCGGCCACCAGGCGCGGCTTCAGCGGCTCCCACTGGGCGCTGCGCTCGGTCGACCAGCGGCTCGGTCCGCCGGGCGCCTTGCCGGTGAAGCCCGGTCCGCCGCGCAGCCTCTCCAGCTTTGTGGTGAGGGCTGCGCGTTTGTTCCGGGCGATGCCGGAGGTGAAGCCGACATGGTCGAGCTGGCCCTGATGGTTGTAGAGTCCGAGCAGCAGCGAGCCCACTTCACCACGCTCGCCGCCAGCATAGCGGAAGCCGCCGACCACGCAGTCGGCGGTGCGCAGGCATTTGATCTTGAGCATGGCGCGTTCGCCGCCGCGATAGGGTTCGTCCAGGCGCTTGGCAACGACACCATCGAGCTCGCCTTCGCCTGCGCGCGACAGCCACCTTGCGGCCTGGGCGCGTCGATTGGTGGCCGGCGACAGGCGCAGCACCGGCGCGGTGCCAAGCTTGTCGACGAAGCTTTCGAGTGCCTTCCGCCGCACGCCGAGAGTCCGGTTCGTCAGATCCCCGGCATCGGCGGTTCGCAGGAGGTCGAAGACGACGAGGATCGCCGGCGTTTCTCTGGCGAGTCGCGCGATGCGGCTGGCCGATGGATGCAGGCGCATCTGCAACGCGTCGAAATCCAGCACGCGGTCCCGGGGAATGACGAGCTCGCCATCGAGCGTGAAGCGCGGTGGCTTGAGCGCCGCCAGAGCGGTCACGACTTCGGGAAAGAATCGGGCGAGGCTCTTGCCCGATTTTCCCTGCAGGTCGACCCTGTCGCCGTTGCGCACGGCAAGGCAGCGAAAGCCATCCCATTTCGGCTCGTATTGCCAGCCGTCGCCGTCCGGCAGGGCATCGACCTGCCGCGCCTCCATTATGGCAATGGCTTTTGACATGGTCGCTGCGCTCCTGCTTGGAAGGTCGCCTGCGCGTCTCCGAGATCGGTGTCTGGAAAGAACCCACATTCTCCTGCGAGGTTCCGTCAGGCTTGCTCATGCTCAAGCACGCCTCCCCGAAAGTGCTATAGTCACGCCATGCGGGAAAATCTCTTCGCCGGCGGCTGGGCGCTGCTCAAGGACACGATCGGGGGCTTCATCGACGACAATGCGCTGAGCCGCGGCGCTTCCATCGCCTATTACACCCTGTTCGCCATCGCTCCCGTTTTGCTGATCATCGTGGCGATCGCCGGCGTCGTCTTCGGCCATGCCGCCGCCGAGGGCGCGATCGTCGACCAGTTGAGCGACTTGATGGGCACGCAGGCCGCCGGGGCACTGGAGGCCATGATCAAGAGCGCAAGCAACCCCGCGGCCGGGACCATGGCTTCGATTATCGGCGTGGTGGCGGTGCTCGTGGCGGCGACCGGCGTGTTCGGCGAGGTCCAGTCGGCGATGAACGCGATCTGGAAGGCCGAGCAGCGCTCGACGACGCTCACGCGTTTCATGCGGGCGCGGCTGGCGAGCCTCGGTCTCGTGGTCACCTCGGGCTTCCTGCTCACGACCTCGCTGGCGGTGAGCGCGGCGCTGGCAGCCCTGTCGACATACCTCCAGGGCGTCTTCCCGGGTGCGGAACTGGCGCTGCAGGTCGCCGATATCGTGATTTCGATCTTCCTGATCTCGGGCATGTTCGCCGCCATGTTCAAGGTGCTGCCCGACGCACCGATCGCCTGGCGCGACGTGGCGGTCGGCGCCATTGCCACCACGGTGCTCTTCGAAGGCGGCAAATACCTGATCGCGCTCTATATCGGCCAGAGCAACGTGGCTTCGTCCTATGGCGCGGCGGGCGCGCTGATCGTGCTGTTGCTGTGGATCTACTATTCGGCGCAGATCTTCCTGCTAGGTGCCGAGTTCACCCGCGCCTTCGCGATGCGTTACGGCAGCCACGCGGGGAGCAGACTCGAGGCCCAGGGCACGCCGCCACCGGCGTCGCACTGAACCGAGTGCCCGGCCGATGACCGAGGGCGAGAAGCGCCGGGTCCGCGCCGGCTGCAGCCTTGCCAGTTCGACCGGCACATTGCTCTCCTCCGGCGTCAGGAACAGGTTCAGGTAGCGCGCGGCGAGTCCGGTCCCGCGCCGGCTCGAGAAGACGGTAAGCGGCGCGGCCAGCACCAGGCCGGCGATCACCGGAGCCACCCACGGCAGGTAGGATGGCGCATAAAAACCAAGGACGCCTCCCGCCACGACGCCCAGCAGCGAATGCCAGCGATGCCGGCGCAGCGCCGTCTCCCAGGGCACGCCGCGATCCTCGCGTGGCTGGGCCGGCCAGCCGACGGCGCGACCGCAGAGGATGCGAATGATGAACTCGGTATGGAAGAGCATCATGACCGGCGCGAGCAGCATCGAGAGGAGAACTTCCAGCACCGCGCTCGCCATCAGCGCCAGGCGCCCGCCAAATTTCCGCGCGGCGCTCGAGAACACGGCAATAAGGATCGACAGCAGCTTGGGAACAAAAAGCAGCGCCGCGGTCATCGCGATCAGGCTGTGAACCTCGAGTTCGCGATATGCCGGCCAGAGCGGGAAGAGCGTCCGGCCTTCGCCGAAATAGACCGGCAAGGTCACGGCCTGGGCGATCATGCCGGCGCCGCTCAAGGCCAGGAACACCAGCCATAGCGGGGAGGAGGCATATCCCAGGATGCCCATGCCGAGGTGAAGCCGGCTCATCGGGTGCAAGCCGGCGCTGCCGATCACGCGGCCGTGCTGGAGGTTGCCCTGGACCCACCTGCGGTCGCGCGTGGCATAGTCGGGCAGGTTGGAGGGAATCTCCTCGAAGCTGCCGCCAAGCTCGGGCAGCAGCCAGACATGCCAGCCACCGCGGCGGATGAAGGCCGCTTCGACAAAATCGTGACTGAGGATCTCGCCGCCGAGCGGCGGTGCGCCGGACAGGACGGGCAGGTGGCAGTGCGCGGCAAAGGCCGATGTGCGGATGATTGCGTTGTGACCGAAGTAATTGGCGTCGCCCATCTGCCAGAAACTATGGCCCGCGGCGAGCAGCGGGCCGTACAGGCGGCCCGAGAACTGCAGCGTCCGGGCGAACAACGTCTCGCGGCCGACGGCGACGGCAAGCGTCTGGACGATGCCGGTGCCCGGGCTCGCTTCCATCAAGGCGGCGAGGCGAACGATCGTGTCGCCGGCCATGACGCTGTCGGCGTCGAGCACGAGCATGTGATCGTAGCGCCGGCCGTACATGTCGAGCCAGTCGGCAATATTGCCGGCCTTGCGGCCAATGTTGCGCGGCCGTCTGCGGTAGAACAGGCGCCGCTCGGCGCCGAGATCCTGGCGCAGGCTCATCCAAAACTGCAATTCGCGGTGCCCGATCTCGTCATCCGTGGTGTCGCTGAGCACGAAGAAATCGAAGGACGCCATCTCGCCCGTCGCCAGCACCGACCGATAGGTGGCGACGACGCGTCCGAAAGCCTGCTGCGGATCTTCGTTGTAGATCGGCATGACGACCGCCGTGCGGCGGGTGAGCGGAGGCGGCGTGCCGGATGACGGCGCGGTGCGGCGGAGCGAGAGTGGGTGCAGGCCGAGCAGCGTCAGGAGGAAGCCGATGACGGCGGCCCAAAAGGAAATCGAGATCCAGCAGAAGCCGAGGGTGAAGGCCACGAGCAAGGTGATGTCGAGGGGATTGCCGTCCTGGACGCCCAGCACCCGGCCCATCAGATAGGCGCCGGCTCCGGTCGTCGCGCCGACCAGGCAGAACAGAAGGGTGCGGCGCCACCAGGCGCGGCCGGTGTAGCGGTCGAGGTTCCAGTCGGTCATGGCTTCAACAGGTAGGTCCAGGTCTCGGTCAATGGCTCGCCGCGCAAGGTGAGGAAGGCCCTCAGGTCGACCGGCTTCTTGCCGTCGGGCTCGATGTCGATAAAGACGCGCCAGCTTCGCTCGCCCGGCACGGCTTCGACGCGCTTGTTGATGAGTTTCCCGCTCGAAAGACCAACGTCGGCGTCGACCGGTTGTTCCGCGCGCAACACGGTGAGATCTCCGCCAGCGAATTCGATGACGAAGCGGCGCTGCTTGGGCTTGTCGGGCACCACCGAAGTGACGCGCGTCGCCACGACGCGCCCCGTCGAGGAGAGGACCGCATCGTCAGCCAAGGCGGAAATGCGATAGCGATAGTCGCGCTGCTCGCCCCGCTTGGGTGGCCAGCGCGGCGCCCAGAAGGCCGCGATATTGTCGTTCTTTTCCGCATCGGTCGGAATCTCGATCAGGCGCACCTCGCCTTCGCCCCAGTCGCCGATCGGCTCGACCCACAGGCTGGGGCGGCGCTCGAAGGATGAGTTGGTGTCTTGATAAGGCGTGAAGTGGCGCTCGCGTTGCATCAGCCCGAAGCCGCGCGGATTGTTGTCGCCGAAGCTGGTGATGGTGAGCGTCGTCGGATTGGCCAGCGGCCGCCAGATCCGCTCGCCTTTTCCCGTGGCGACGTAAAGCCCGTCGGAATCGTGGACCTCCGGCCGGTAATCGTCGCGGTGCGGTCCGCTCTTGCCGGCCAGGAACATGCTGGTGAGCGGTGCGATTCCCAGGAGCGAGACGTCATGGCGCATATAGATCGTCGATGCGACTTCGATCACCGTGCGCGTCGAGGGCCGGATGGTGAAGGCAAAAGCGCCGCTCGCCGCCGGCGAATCGAGGAGGGCCCAGATCACGATCTCGCGTGCCTCAGGTGCCGGCGTTACCAGCCAGAAGGCGCGGAAGGCCGGGAACTCTTCGGGCTGGGGCAGGCCGGTGTCGATCGCCAGTCCGCGCGCCGAGGCGCCGTAGACTTGCTCGCGGCCGATCGGGCGAAAGTAGCTCGCGCCCAGAAAAGCCACGACCTCGTCCAGGTGCAGGCCGTTCAGCGGATAGTGGATACGGAAGCCCGCGAGGGCGAGGTTGGCGGGCGGGGTATTGAGCTTGGTGCCTGAAAAATCGAACATGTCGGGCGCGCCGGTGATGGGCTGCGCTTTGTTGTCGGCGACGACGAACAGGGACACCGGCGTGTCGTAGATGAAGGCCGCCGGGAAGAACTCGACGCGGAACAGGCCCTTGCTGTCCTGCCACAGCGCCTTGTCGTGGCGGAATTGGATCAATTTATACTGCTCGTAGCCGATATCGCGCAGGGACGCGGCGATCGTCGCGGGTTTGACGTAGGGCTTGGTGGCGAGCTGCTTGGCCTGTTCCTGCACGGAAGCGAAGGAAAAATCGCCAGACGGAGCTGTGACCGATTGGGGGCCGGCGGGCTGAGGGGCGGGGGATTGCGCGGCGGCGCCGAACGGTGCGAGAGCGGCAGAAAGAAGGAACAGGCAGCGGACGAATAAATTCAGCTTCATGCGGCAGCTCATGCGGCGAGGGGTTCGACGACGACCGTCGCGTCGCTGCCATAACGCCCACCGATGATGGCGGTTGCGGGGACAATTTTGCCGCCGAAAATCCACTTTCTTGCAAGGGCGATGCCTTTTGTCATGGTCGTCGTCCACTCGGTCGAGATCCTGCCAGCCTGGCGTCGCCGGCCGCGTTACGGCGCCTCCTTCAGCGTCCTGCCGAAATAGACGTCGACCTCGACCAATTTGCCGTCCTTGAAGCTCAGCAGCTCGGTGTTGCGGAACACCGCGCCGGACTTGAGCTCCGAGCGGTAGCGAACGAAGGCCTCGCCATCCTGCTCGAACAATTTTTCGATGATGATGGTGCGGATCCCCGCGCTGTTGGGCCAGCAGCGCTCGAAATAGGCATCCCGGCCGATATGATCGTCCTGCGGGCTCGAGAAGGTGAAACCGGGACCGATCAGATCCTCGAGGATCTGGCGGTCCTTGGTCTCGTAGGCCGCATAGCAGCGGCGGACGAGGTCGGCGATCATTTCTTCGCCTCCAGTGCCTTGCCGAGCTTGTCCAGGAGATCGCGCGTGCCGCGCTCGCGTGAACCGGCATCGTCGTAGCCGTCGAGGAAGACACCCTGCTCGGTGTAGACCAGCCGCGTGCCGGCGCCGGCCGCATGCAATTGCACCGTGGCCAGCGAGACCGAGATCCTGGTCTTGTCCAGATGCATGTCGTAGGTCGAGACGATGCGCTCGTTGGGCACGATGTCCTGCAGGGTGGCCTTGTAATAGTGGACCGTGCCGCCTGGCGGGCCACCGCTCACGCTCTCCTCGCCGCCGACGCGGAAATCGAGCTTGTGGTTGGACTTCTCCCATTCGTCGGGGCCGACGAACCATTGCGCCTTGGCCTTGGGATCGGACCAGGCGGCGAAGACGCGCGCCGGCGTGGCGTCATAGGTGCGCTCGATGACGAAGGTGCTGTGTTGGGTCGTTCGCTTGGTCTTGGACATGTGATTCTCCTTGTCGGTTACTTGGGTTGCTGGGCAAGGAAATCGCCCAGCCGGTCGAGCCGGCGCTCCCAGCTCGCGCGCCGGTCGGCCAGCCATTGCTCGGCGGTGCCGAGCGTCTTGGGCTCGAGGCGGCAGGTCCGCACGCGCCCGACTTTCTTCGACGTCACCAGGCCGCTCGCCTCCAGCACCTGGAGATGCTGCATCACCGCCGGCAGCGACATGGTGAGCGGCTGGGCAAGCTCGCTGACCGAGGCCGGCCCTCGGCAGAGCCGCGCTATCATGCCCCGTCGCGCCGGATCGGCCAGCGCCTGGAACATCAGGTCAAGGGGCGCGCTCTGGGTTTGCATCGCTGCTCACCTCGGAAACATCGAGAGGTAAGGCTCGGCTTCCTTGGCGGTGCGGGCGTAAGAGGGGCGGGCCTGCAGCCGGGCGAGATAGGCTGCGGCGTTCTTGTGGCTTTCGCCGAACGGCGCCACCAGATTGGCGTAGAACAATGCAGGTGCCGCGGCGCAGTCGGCCAGGGTGAAGGCGTCGCCAATCGCCCACTGCCGCGTCGCCATTTGCTGTTCGACCATGCCGAGCGCGGTCTGCAGCAGCGCCCGGGCCTGCTCGACGCCCTGCGGATCGTGCCGGTCGGCCGGGCGCAGCCGGTCGGTGACGATCTTGCCCACGACCTCGTTGATGTAGAGATCGTAGAAGCGATCGGCGAGCCGCGTCTGCCAGGCGAGTTCCGGATCGGCCGGCACCAGCCGCGCGGCACCAGGATAATGCAGCGCCAGATATTCGACGATGACGCTGGCTTCGGGGACGGTGCGGTCGCGTGCCTCGTCGCGCAGCACCGGCATCTTGCCGATCGGCCAGAGCTTGGTGAAGGCCGCGCGCGAGGCCGCCTCGCCCAGATTGACGATCTGCGGCGTGAAGGGCGTGTCGTTCTCGTAAAGCGCGATCAGCGCCTTCTGGCAGAAGGATGAAAGCGGATGGAAATGGAAAGTGAGGGACATCGCCTCGCCTCTAATAGTTAAGTAGATTATTAACTAATGGCGTCAGCGATGTAATGCAAGTCTTTCCGTATTCTCTTTCAGCCGATTTTCTTGGCGAGCGCCTGGGCCGCGGCCGGATTGCGGACCTTGGCGCCGGATATGAAATAGGCGAAGACATCGCCGCGCTGGGCCCAGCCCTTGGCCTGCTTGGCCAGCCGCGTGAGCTCGGCAGGGCTGACGCCACCTTCGAGCTTCTCGTCGGTCGCCATCAGGCGGGCATAGGTGAAGTCGGCTGTCGGCTGGTCGATCTCGGGAAATTCCTCATCCTTGGCATAGACGATGGCCACCTTGTGCCTGGCCGCGAGATCGTAGAATTGCTGCGTGGCAAATGTCGGACTGCGCACCTCGACGGCGTGGCGCAGCTTCACGCCATCCTTCTCCCGGGGCAGCAATTCGAGGAACGCGGCGAAATCGACGGGATCGAATTTCTTGGTCGCCATGAACTGCCAGTTGATGGGTCCGAGCTTCTCGCCGAGCTCGGTGAGTCCCTGGCCGACGAAGCGTTCGACCGACTCGCCCGCCTCGGCCAACACCTTGCGGTTGGTGCAGAAGCGCGAGGCCTTGACCGAGAAGACGAAGCCGTTCGGCGTCTCGTCGCGCCACTTCTGCCAGCTCGCGGGCTTGAAGCTCGAATAATAAGTGCCGTTGATCTCGATCGTGGCGAGCGCGCGCGAGGCGAATTCGAGCTCGCGCTTCTGGGTGAGTCCTTCGGGATAGAACACCCCGCGCCACGGCTCGAAATTCCAGCCGCCGATGCCCACTCTGATGGTGCCGGTCATGTCATGCTCCTCGCTTCAGCAGGAAACGGTCAATCGGCCAGGCGGATGGCGACGGCGGTGCGCCATTGGGCGGGGTCGGGCTGCTGGCGCGGATCGGTCAGATAAAATTCAAAGCGTCCGCCGAATTTTTCGCCGGCTTTCGTCTTCCGGACGTCCAGCCGGTGATGATGGTCGGCCACCCATTTCAGCAGCGCGGCCGTGGCGTCCCGCAGTTCGTCATAAGGACCGGTATGGACGAGCATGGCATAGTGGCCGGCGGGCAAGACTCCGGCATGCACGCGGCGGTCGCCTTCCACGTGCGCCATCTTGCCGGGAGCGCCGATGGGCACGCCCCATTCGAGTTCCAGTCCCTCGCTGCCGATCACATTGTACTTGAAAAAAGGCGGGCCGGTCGGCGCGATGCGGCGGGTCTGTATCCAGGCGGCGAGTTCGGCTGGCAGGGTCTCGGCCAAGCTGCCGATCCCGCTCATGGCAGTCACCGCGCGGATCGCCAGATAGGGCTGCGAGGCATGCTCGACGACGGTGGGTTCGCTCAGCACGGAGGGCACTCCGTGAAAATAAAACACTCCCGCCCGCGGATCCGGGCGGGAGTGCGATGTCTAAATCGTCGTGACGTCTTACATCTTCTTCGGCAGCGTGACCTTGGCTTCGGTCAGAACCTTCTCGAGCACCGGAATGCCTTCTTTGGTGTTGCCGGAGGCGCACTTCGCCATGGCCGTCGTGGCATCGGCGTTCGCCGAGTTCTGCGGCGCGGCGTATTCGCGATAGGCCTTGCTGAGAGCCGCACAGTAGGACGCGTCGTCGGCGTAAGCGGCGAGCGGCATCACAAACGTAGCACCCGCGATCAGGATGGTTGTCAAAGTCTTCATGTATCTCTCCTTGATGAGCAGAAAATCGGCCGATCTTGTCTGAAGAGGAGGCAGTTTGAAGCGACGAGGCCGGATCGTTGCCGGCCATTATCCTTCTTCTGCTATTCCCCCCACCCAATGTCAGCGCCGGACCGGAAACCGTGCAGTCGCCGATCACAAAGCCTAGCATCGAGTTCCGGCTGATGCAAAAGGGCTGCAATAAGGTCGGGCTTCGTGCGCTTGGGTTGCGTTCTTCGGCTAACCTTTCGGGCCGACGAGCGCGAACGTCACGCCCTGCGGATCCTGGCCGTTGATGATCCACATGCCGCCGGGAACCTCCATCGGACCATGGAGGATCTTGCCGCCATTGTCGGTGACGCGAGTCACTGCCGCCGTGATCGACGGGACGCTGAAGTAGTAGAGCCAGTAGGGCGTGGGGCTTTGGGCATCGGTCATCATGCCGCCCATCGCCGTGTCCGCCGCGGCGTCCTCGGCCGCGAAGATCTGGTAGACGCCCATGGGCCCCATATCCATGGCGTCGCGCTTCTTCCAGCCATACAGGCCGGAATAGAAGTCGAAGGCTTTCGCGCCGTCGACGGCGTGCAGCTCGTGCCAGCCGACAGTGCCAGGCGTCATCGGCGCAGCAGGCTTGGGCATCTCGCCCGAACCCTTGAACATCATGTAGTTGGCGCCCTGGGCATCGGCGACCACCGAGAACCGGCCGATGCCGGGAATGTCGGTGGGTTCGCGATGGACCTTGCCGCCGGCCTGCTTCACGCGCTTGGTGTAGTCGTCGACGTCGCTGACGCCGATATGCCCGACCCAGCCGGCTTGCCAGCCCGCCGCGCAGACTTCCGCCGGCATCGTCATCATGCCGGCTACCTGTGCGTCGCCGGCGGAGAGCAGGGTATAGGCCATGCCCGGCATGCCGGCGTCCTTCGCCGCCCAGCCGACCACGGTCGTGTAGAATTTTTCCGCCGCCTTGGCGTCGGTCGTCATCAATTCGTACCAGACGAAATTGCCGTGCATGATGCTTCTCCCTTCAGTCGTCGATGGCTTGGTAGGCTAGCGCCAGGAAATCGTCGCCGATCTTCGTGTCGTCTGCGCTACGCATCAGGCGCTGGGTGAGCAGAACAGCGACGATTCCTTCCTGCGGATCGATCCGCAAGGTCGTGCCGGTGCCGCCGATCCAGCCATACTGGCCGGGCACCGAGGTCGGTCCGTTGCGATGCAGGGTGATGGCGACACCGAAACCCCAGCCGGTATTGTCCCAGAAGCCCGGAACGAAGGGTGACGCGGCCTTCTGCGCCGGCGTGAGCTGGTCGGTCGTCATCGCTTCGACCGTGGAACGCGCCAGCAACCGGTCCGTTCCGTGCCGGCCCAGATCCCGCATCATGCGTCCGAAGGCCAGGCAATCGTCGGCCGTCGCCACGAGGCCGCCGCCGGCGCCGGGGAAGACCGGCGTGCGCGCCCATTGTCCGCCGCGCGCCTCGTCCCAAACGGCAAGCTTTCCCGTGGTCTCGTCGGTACGGTAGCAGGTGGCGAAGCGGTCCATCTTGGCCAGCGGCACCTGGAAGCCCGTATCGGGCATGCCGAGCGGTGCGAAAATTCGTTCAGCCATGAAGGTGTCGAGCGGCTGGCCGGCGGCGCGCGCGATCAGCACACCCAGCACGTCGAAGCCGGTATGATACATCCAGCGCTCGCCCGGCTGGTGCATCAGCGGCAGGCTGCCGAGGCGCGCCATCCAGTCGTCGGGCGTCAGCGTCGACAGGTCGGGCCCCGGCGCCAGGCCCGCATCGGCCACGGCCTGCTGGATCGGATAGGTGCCGGGCGCGGCCATGATCGCGCCGAAGCCCAGGCGGAAGGTCAGAAGATCGCGCAGGGTGATCGGACGATGGGCCGGCACCGTGTCGTCGATCTGGCTGTCGAGGCTGCGCAGCACCCGGCGGTTGGCGAGTTCGGGCAGGTGGCGATCGACCGGTTCGTCGAGGCGAAGCTTCGTCTCTTCGACCAGGATCATCGCCGCGGCCGCCGCGATCGGCTTGGTGACCGAGGCCAGGCGGAAGATCGTGTCGCGCCGCATCGGTGTTCCGGCGCCGAGATCCTGCACGCCGACGATCTCGGCATGGACCTCGTCGTGCCGGCAGATCAGGCCGACGGCGCCGGCCACCGCGCCACTATCGACATAGCCACGCAGGGCATCGGACAGGCGCCCCAGGCGCGCGTGTGAAAATCCTCCCGATCGGGACATCGCAACTGCTCCGTTGGAAGAAATCAGGCGTTCGCCAGGGCCTCTTCGAGGCGATCGAAGGACCCGCTCCAGCCGCCGCGATGGCTGTCGCGCCGCGACATGGTATCGAAGACGGTCTGGCGGAAGGTCATGGTCGTCCTGCCCTCGTGCTCGACGAGGGTGATCGAGACCAGGGTCTCGAGGCCCTTGCTGCCGTCTTCCTGGTCCCAGGCGAAACTGAAGATCAGCCGCTCGGGCGGGACGATCTCGTGGAAGATGCCGCCCTGCCACAGGTCGCGGCCGCCGTCGTTGGGCCGCAGGCAGATCCGCCAGGCGCCGCCCGGCCGCAGATCCTGCTCGGCATGGACCGCGGGATGGCTGCGCGGTCCCATCCACTTCACCACCGCCTTCGGATCGGTCCAGGCCTCGAAGACCAGCGCGCGCGGTGCATTGAAGACCCGGGTGATGACCAGCGTGCGATCTTCAGGTTCCTGGACAGGGGACCTTGCGAGGTTATTCCTTGCGGCCACGCTTCTTCTCCTTCGGTTTGGTCTGCAATTCGGTGAGATAGTCCTCCAGGCGGTTGAAGCTCTCCTCCCAGAAGCGACGATAATTCTCGACCCAGCCGGCGATGTCGCGAAGCGGCCCGGCCTCGAGCTTGCACGGACGCCACTGCGCGTCGCGTCCGCGCGTGATCAGCCCGGCGCGCTCCAGCACCTTGCGGTGCTTGGAGACCGCGGGCAAACT
>Ga0193752_1001716_pt1 | contig 17731 bp, 12 predicted proteins | sample H1c1metaG_FD_144924 | JGI IMG/M metagenome (GOLD analysis project Ga0193752, IMG submission 144924) | Soil microbial communities from a riparian zone of the East river system, Colorado, United States - H1c1 | ecosystem: Environmental > Terrestrial > Soil > Riparian zone | place: USA: East River...
ATATATTTAGGGACCTTAGACGATGGTCTGGGCTGTTTCCCTTTCGAGCGCCGAGCTTAGCCCCGACGTTCTAACTGCCAATGTACCACCAACGGTATTCGTAGTTTGTTAAGGGTGGATAGAATTGCTTCCTCCAGTCCTTTACAGAGCTCTACCCCCGTTGGCTAATTAATTGACGCTAGCCCTAAAGCTATTTCGAGGAGAACCAGCTATCTCCGAGTTCGATTGGCATTTCACCTCTAACCACAGGTCATCCGAGCACTTTGCTGCGTACGACGGTTCGGTCCTTCACTACCTATTACAGTAGCTTCAACCTGCCCATGGTTAGGTCACCCGGTTTCGGGTCTAATTCCTAGTACTTAATCGCCCTATTCAGGCTCGCTTTCACTGTGGCTCCGTCACTTGACTTAACCTTGCACTAGAAATTAACTCGCTGGATCGTTCTACAAAAAGCACGCCGTCACCCCGAAGGGCTCCGACTCCTTGTAAGCATACAATTTCAGGATCTATTTCACTCCCCTCCCGGGGTTCTTTTCACCTTTCCCTCGCGGTACTAGTTCACTATCGATCGTATATTATATTTAGCCTTGGCAGGTGGTCCTGCCGGATTCAAACAGGGTTTCTCGTGCCCCGTCCTACTCGATAAAACACGTATAAGGTCAGCGTCGTTTTCGCGTACACGACTTTCACGTCCTTTGGTTAGTCATTCAAACTATTCTGCTAACCACGCTGTTTTCTTACCTTACTAACAAATGATAGTCTGTTATCGCAAACCAGATTATTGAAATAAATTTCAATGCTCTGGCTTGGTCTCGTGTTATATCACAACCCCTTATAAGTATTCGTCTATCAACTTATTCGCCTGTAAACAGGCGAAAACTTAAAAGGTTTGGGCTGATCCAGTTTCGCTCGCCACTACTCCCGGAATCATTATTTATTTTCTCTTCCTCGCCCTACTAAGATGTTTCAGTTCAGGCGGTTCCCTCCAAATCCCCTATATATTCAGGGACAGGTAACTAGACATGACTCTAGCTGGGTTTCCCCATTCGGATATTCCCGGATCAAAGCTTGTTGACAGCTCCCCGAGACTTTTCGCAGTCTTCCACGTCCTTCTTCGGTAATATACGTCTAGGCATCCATTGTATGCTCTTGAGTACCTTTTTATGCATCGACTTAACTAGTAATTGCTAAATAACAACTACTTGCCGTCAATCTTTAAAAAAATTTTCTTACATCCAAATTGTTAAAAAACCTGCGTTCTCCACACTTGAGAGCACATTCTCATACATCACTCTGATGTAATCCATCTGCACTCAAGCTTCACCATCGTACCACCTAGCCTCGCACGCTGTAAAGTGGTTTCTTGTTGTTCTTTTTGCAATAAAGAAAACCTCGTACGATTTGCTTCTTTATAACACATCGCCAGAGGTTCAATTGAACATTCGCTTAACTTCTAATAACTATACTCGACCTCAAGACTTTTTGCAATAGGTTTTAACTCCATTATTCGAAGATTATGGAATCAACTGAACAAACACTCGGCATTCTACTGTCTACTCAGGATTTTTCGCTGTTTCGTCTGCCTCGGGTATCATTATTCCACTACTCTTTATCTTTTCAATTATCTCCATTGCTCGATGAAGGTCATCTTCATTTACTGGATCGTCATTTTTTTCTTCTACAAGATTGTTTTCAACAATGCTTACGGCAAGAGGGTGAGCTCCCATATTTTCTTCCGAGCCATACTCTAGCTGAGCATGATCTGATTCGGCATCCGAAGGCATACCTCGAAATTCTGTCACAAACAGACGACCTTGTCGATCTTCACGAATGGTAAAATCATCTACCGTTTCTGTCACCGGGTCCACCTTTTCATAATATAGCAATCTAGCACTTCGCACTATATGAACAACACCCTCATCATCAGGTATCTCATAAATGGCAGAGTAAGTTACAGACGCCCTTTCAAGGCCATCGTTTGATGTCCATTCCATACCGCTCGTCTTTTCATCCTCACCCGCCTCGTTGGCTTGGTTGGGAATAAGGTTATCAAATCCAATCCTGTATTGTGACTCTCTGAGTGCTAGGTCGCCATTTTCAGGAGACAACGAAGATGGACTATATTCTGGAGCTGTCATAAAGTTTATACCCTTTGCTTTTTTGTTTTTGTAGGTATCAATACAATAGCAATAATAATAGAATTTGTCAAGTAGATAATCTATTAGGACACTGCCCTCCAATGCTCCGATCGGTTATTTATATATCCTCAAGTATTGCCTAGTAACAAACAAAAAACACCACATAGTGGTGGGCGATGAGGGATTTGAACCTCCGACCTCGTCATTATCAGTGACGCGCTCTAACCAACTGAGCTAATCGCCCACGATTACGTGGTGTTTTTGGTTATCAATTCATGGTGGGCGCTGAGGGGCTCGAACCCCCGACCCCCTCGGTGTAAACGAGGTGCTCTAGCCAACTGAGCTAAGCGCCCCTATATGAACTGATTTTATTCGCATTTGGTGGAGTGTCCCAGACTTTCGCCTGGTTCACCCCATATGGTGGAGATACAGGGACTCGAACCCTGGACCCCCTGCTTGCAAAGCAGGTGCTCTAGCCAACTGAGCTATATCCCCTTGATAGCGAACTTTATTATTCTACCGTAGATTAACTCTGGTGGCAAGAGTATAATGACCGTATGGAGTATGAATTTAGCGTCGGATCATTTTTTACTGGACTTTTAATTTTGGCAATAGGCATCGCATTCGTCAGATGGTACCAACCAATTGCAGATAATTTTGGGAGTGGCGTGTCGAGCTATGACCACTACAGGCTATATGCACTCATTGCATGCGGACTAGGTCTCGTTGTTATGCTGAATCTGCATACAATGTTCCTGAGATGGTTCTTTAGTCTGCTTTTCCCTGGTATATAAAACGCAGAGCGAACACACAAAAGACCTCCGATATGACTCGGAGGTCTTTTAGTTTTAGTCGCTTTAACAACTTAGTTGTGCATATTAATCATTCGTCAGTCTACAAGTTTTTTTTGAACTTAGTCTTGTTCTCACTATAAATAGTAAGAACTACGTTACTGTGTAAGTTCATCACAATAACAAGACCGACCTAGCTTCAGCAGTTGATTACTCGAACTGCTGGCATAACTCTCCCTAGAAAGGAGGTAATCCATCCGCACCTTCCGGTACGGATACCTTGTTACGACTTAACCCCAATCATCCCCCCCACCTTAGGCCGACGAATCGGACTTCGGGTGTTGGTGACTTTCATGGTTTGACGGGCGGTGTGTACAAGAGCCGGGAACGTATTCACCGCAGCATGCTGATCTGCGATTACTAGTAACTCCAACTTCAAAGAGGCGAGTTTCAGCCTCTTATCCGAACTGGGACCAGCTTTGATGCGATTTGCTCCACCTCGCGGCTTCGCTGCGCATTGTACTGGCCATTGTATTATGTTTCTAGCCCAGGGTGTAAGGGAAATACTGACCTGACATCATCCCCTCCTTCCTCCCCGTTACCGGGGCAGTCTGAATAGAAAAATACAACTATTCACAAGGGTTGCGCTCGTTGATGGACTTAACCAAACATCTCACGACACGAGCTGACGACGGCCATGCATCACCTGTCACTTGGCTCAATAAAGCACTCTCTGCTTTCACAGAAATTCCAAGGATGTCAAACCCTGGTAAGGTTCTTCGGTTATCATCGAATTAAAGAACATAATCCACCGCTTGTGCGGCTCCCCGTCAATTCCTTTATGTTTTAGTCTTGCGACCGTACTCCACAGGCGGGATACTTAACGCGTTAGCTTCGCTACTGAAGGGGTCGATACCTCCAACAGCTAGTATCCATCGTTTACGGCGTGGACTACCCGGGTATCTAATCCGGTTCGCTCCCCACGCTTTCGTGCCTCAGTGTCAGAAATGGTCCAGTAACCTGCCTACGCCATTGGTGTTCCTTCTAATATCTACGGATTTCACTCCTACACTAGAAATTCCAGTTACCTCTACCATTCTCGAGTTAGTGAGTTTGAATAATAGTCTGTGTGGTTGAGCCACCAGGTTTCACTATTCACTTTACTAACCACCTACGCAACTCTTTACGCCCAGTCACTCCGGATAACGCTTGGGTCCTACGTATGACCGCGGCTGCTGGCACGTAGTTAGCCGACCCTTATTCATGAGTTACCGTCATATTCTTCACTCATAAAAGCAGTTTACGACCCGAGGGCCTTCATCCTGCACGCGGAGTTGCTCCATCAGACTTTCGTCCATTGTGGAAGATTCCTTACTGCTGCCTCCCGTAGGAGTCTGGACCGTGTCTCAGTTCCAGTCTGACTGATCATCCTCTCAGACCAGTTAACGATCGTAGACTTGGTGAGCCTTTACCTCACCAACTATCTAATCGTACGCGGGCCACTCCCAAAGCGGATAAATCCTTTAATCCGAAGATCATATGCGGCATTAGCTACCCTTTCGGGCAGTTATTCCTCACTTTGGGGCATGTTCCCACGCGTTACTCAGCCGTCCGCCGCTCGCCACCAAGTAGTAAACTACTCGTGCTGCCGCTCGACTTGCATGTATTAGGCACTCCGCCAGCGTTCATCCTGAGCCAGGATCAAACTCTCCATAAAAAGATATATCAATAAATTGACTATCTACATAAAATATAAACTGACGATGATAATATGCACAACTAAATTGTTAACGTTCATTTGATCTGTTCAACTCCACGTTGTTATCGCATTTATTGTGCGACCAGACTGTGATCAAGCATAACGTACTCATCGGGTGTCCGTCAAGGGTTATTTGAAACTATTTTGTAGCTAAAAAGACAACTAGCCCAATAGCGGCGCCTAAAATGGCGCCCATGAGCACTTCTAGAGGGGTGTGGCCTTTAGCAGCGCGCGGTATTCTAACAGAACTTTTAGTCTCTTTAATGAGCTGTGAGATCGCCTCTCCCTGCTCTCCCGATGATCGTCGTACCTTAACCGCATCATACGTAATAACGAGTACGACAAGTGTTGCGAGCCCAAATATAGCCGATTGCATGCCATTGGCTAGCAAGATAACCATCCAAATAGACACGGAGGTAGCCGCGTGTGAACTTGGCATACCTCCCGATATGAATAATTGATGCGTAAGATCAAGACGTCTTCCCTGCCTAATAGCGATCGCATATTTGATGACATGTGATAAAAGCCATGCAATGACAATCGCTAGGAGGTAAGGAGAGACAAATTCCATGTTTATTCTTCTTCCTCAACGTCTGCTGGAGCCTGTTCAGGCATCAAACCGAGTGAAGATACCTTATCACCTTCGCGCATACGCATGATGCGTACACCCTGAGTCGTGCGGCCTAAGGTTGGGATATCTTTTAGCGCAACACGAATTGCCTGCCCCTGGTTAGATATCAGCAGCACTTCACTTGCATCTGGTTCAAGGGTGCGAACAGAGATAATTGGACCGGTCTTTGCTGTAACGACTGCGGCTTTAATACCAACACCACCTCGTTTATGACTCGGGAAGTTAGCGACCTTAGTCGTCTTGCCATAGCCGTTTTGACTAATAACAAGTAGTCGAGCGTTGTCGTCATCCACTATATCCATACCAACAACTTGATCGTTTGGTCGCAAACGAACTCCTCGCACCCCTCGAGCGGATCGGCCCATTGGACGTGCGTCTGATTCAGTGAATCGTACTGCTTGTCCGGCGGATGTAGAGATTATTACGTCGTTCTGACCAGTAGTCTTTTTGATCCATCGAAGTTCATCACCGTCATCTAATTTGATAGCGATAAGACCGTTCGTGCGAATATTTGCATAGTCCTTCAAAGGAGTCTTTTTAATAGTTCCCTTTGTAGTTGCCATAAATAGGTAGCCGTCATCATTCGCATCCTTGGCGTGGCGAATAATAGAAGTAATCTTCTCTTCTGGCTGAAGTTGCAGAAGATTCACTGCCGCTACACCCTTTGCCTGCAAGCTGGCTGCTGGCACTTCGTAGGCTTTTAGACGGAAAATGCGACCACGATTCGTAAAGAACAACAGATAATCATGCGTGCTTGCAGGTACTAACTGATCAATGATGTCTTCTTCCTTGGTAGTCATCCCACGCTTGCCCTTGCCCCCACGGTTTTGACGGCGATATTCACTCACAAGCGTACGCTTGATGTAATTTTCCGTTGTAAGAAGTATAACGGACTCTTCTTCAGGGATGAGTTCTTCATCGCTAAATTTACCAAGCTCATAATTAATCATCTTGCTACGGCGATCGTCACCGAATTTTTCTTTCATTTCGAGAAGCTCTTCTTTGATAATTCGAAGAATTTCGCTTTCATCTGCAAGGATCGCTTCAAGCTTGGCAATTAGCTCAAGAAGCTCTTTAAGTTCGTTTTCGATCTTGTCGCGTTCGAGCCCTGTAAGACGTCGTAGCTGCATGGCCAGAATTGCCTGAGCTTGGATTTCAGAAAGCCCAAACTTCTCGATTAACCCTGCTTGTGCAATTTCGCTTGTTTTGCTTGCACGAATCAGTTTAATAACCTCATCGATGTGATCAAGCGCAATCTTGTAACCTTCTAGGATATGCGCACGAGCTTTGGCAGCCTTTAGTTCAAATTCGGTTCGACGTCGAACAACAATTCGACGATGTTTGATGAATTCATCCAGAATCTCATGTAAACCAAGAACCTTAGGTTGGATACCGCCAATAAGTGCAAGCATGTTGAAGTGGAAACTTGTCTGAAGCGCCGTCAGTTTATACAGCTGATTAAGAACTTTCTTTGGATATGCATCTTTTCGCAGTTCAATAACAAGCCGCACCTTGCCACGAGCACTTTCATCACGTAAGTCACTAATCTGAATTTTCTTTTCTTTATAGAGTTCAGCGATCTTTTCAATAAGTGTTGCTTTATTAACACCATATGGCATTTCAGTCACAACAATCTGACTTCGACCCTTCTTGGTCTCTTCGATATTTGCAACCGCACGCACCATTACGCTGCCCCGACCTGTCTGGTAGGCCTGCTTCATAGGTGCACCACCATAAACTACAGCGCCCGTTGGAAAGTCTGGTCCTTTGACGTATTTCAAAAGGTCATCAATAGTCGTTGTCTCGGGGTTATCAATCAAATGGATGGTTGCATCAACTAGTTCGCTAAGGTTATGCGGTGGGATATTCGTTGCCATACCGACAGCGATACCGATCTGACCATTCAAAAGAAGGTTTGGCAATTTCGCAGGTAGCACTGACGGTTCTTGTTCTGATCCGTCGTAATTATCACGAAAATCTACTGTATCTTTTTCAAGGTCAGTTAGAAGTTCATTACCAGCTCTACCAAGGCGTGCTTCGGTGTAACGGCTAGCAGCTGGAGGATCTCCGTCCATCGAGCCATAGTTACCCTGACCGTTCACCAGCGGATATCGCATTACCCAATCTTGTGCTAAACGCACCATCGAGAAGTAGATAGATGAGTCACCGTGAGGGTGGTATTTACCCATCACGTCACCAACAATACGAGCACTCTTTAGAAAGCGTCCGCCTGGTCGAAGATTCTGTTCACCCATGCTGTACAAAATACGACGGTGGACAGGTTTCATCCCGTCTCGTACGTCAGGAAGAGCACGGTCAATGATCACGCTCATTGAGTACTTCAAGAAGCTATCTTCCATAACGTCTTCAACAGATTGATTCTCCACTAATCGTGAGTGAGTCTGAGGAATGATTACCTCGTCTTCAATTGGTGTAGTGTTATTTACGTCAGTAATTTCGTCGTCCATACTAAATATCCAGATCCTCTAGGCTTAATGATTTCGCACGGCTTTGAATGAAGCTTTTACGAAGATCCACCTGATCGCCCATTAATTTTGTAAAAATTGCATCACTTTTTTCTGCATCTTCAACTTTCACCTGTATCAATACACGGTTTTCGGGATTCATTGTTGTATCCCATAGTTGCTCAGCATCCATCTCACCCAGACCCTTGTATCGTTGAAGAAGCGTAATGCCTGCTTGTTTAGTAAGATCAGCTGTTTCATCAATTGTAGTACCCTTTTCGCGACGTTCGGCAATCATCCTTGCGATAATCTCGTCACGCTCTTCGTCACTGTAAGCATAAGTTTTCTTTGTTCCCTGGCGTAGCAAGAATAACGGTGGTTTCGCAAGATAAACATAACCTCCGTCGATAACTTCTTTCATATACCTAAAGAGGAACGTCAAAAGCAACGTCGAAATGTGACTACCGTCAACATCGGCGTCAGTCATAATAATAACGCGGTGATAACGTAAGCCATTAATATCAAATTGATCACTAATACCAACACCCATCGCCTTAATTAAGCTAACAATTTCATTATTGTTAAGCATTCGATCAAGTCGTGCACGCTCAACATTGAGTACTTTACCGCGAAGCGGCAGAATAGCCTGTGTTTTACTATCGCGTCCAGATTTGGCGGATCCACCGGCTGAATCGCCCTCTACAATATAAAGTTCTGAGTCTGCAGGGTTTTTGCTTGAACAGTCCGAAAGCTTACCTGGAAGGCTTAGGCCATCAAGTGCACCTTTTCGAATAACGTTATCCCGGGCGGCACGGGCGGCTTTACGAGCACGAGCAGCAAGAAGTGATTTACCGACGATCTTTTTCGCAACATTTGGATTTTCATCCAAATAATAACTAAAGTATTCGTTCATAACCTGTTCAACGTAACGTCGAACTTCTGGATTACCTAGCTTATTCTTAGTCTGGCCTTCGAATTGTGGGTCTGGAAGTTTTACTAATATAATAGCGGTAAGACCTTCGCGAATATCATCACCCGTTAGGTTATCCTCTTTTTCCTTCAATAAACCACTTTTGCGTGCGTAATCATTAATGACACGCGTCATAGCAGAACGGAATCCTATTAAGTGAGTTCCTCCATCAGGAGTAAGAACATTATTCGCAAATGGTTTTACGGTTTCTACAAACGTTTCGTTGTATTGAATAGCAACTTCAATCATTGAATCTTCAACCTGGCGTTCAACATAGAAAACGCTGTCACTAACTATATCTTTCCCGATATTCAAGTGTTTTACGTAGCTCTTAATACCACCCTCGAAGTAGAAAGCAGCACGCTCTTTCGTGCGCTCATCACGGACTGCAACATAAATACCTTTTGTCAGATATGCTTGATGACGCAGGTAGTTGACGACCCATTTGTAATCAAATTCAATAGTTTCTTTAAAAATGGTCGCGTCTGGATAAAATACTGTCGTTGTACCCGTTGGACGATCAGTTTTACCGATTTTCTTCAGTGGTGCCAAAGAAGCGCCCCGTTCAAATTCAATACGGTATAATTCACCCTTTTGCACAACCTCTGCAACCAGTTTCGTCGACAAGGCGTTGACGACACTCGCGCCCACACCATGCAAACCAGAAGACACTTTCTATCCGCCGCCACCGAATTTACCACCAGCGTGAAGTACTGTCAGTACGGTTTCAAGCGTACTGAGGCCGGTTTTTTCGTGCTTATCAACAGGGATACCACGGCCATCATCAGTCACGCTAACGCCGCCATCCTCTAGCAACGTAACGGTGATTTTGCTCGCGTAGCCTGCAATCGCTTCGTCGATTGAGTTATCGGCGATCTCCTTAATAAGGTGATGTAGACCATCATAGCCAGTGCTTCCGATATACATGCCCGGCCGCTTACGAACAGGCTCTAACCCCTCAAGGACTTGAATTTGTGACCCATCATATGAGCCGTCATCGATTTTTTGTTTAGCCATGTTCCCTCACTATTTCAGATATTTCTGCTATTTACAATGTTTCTATTATACCGCACAAATATTGTTCACTCAAGCTATTGTGTTGAACATATTTCTTATGCTAATGTTATACCAAGAGGTGTCATAAAACAAAAAGAAAAAAGGTAAAAATAACATGTTCAGGAAGATAGTCTCGAATCTTGCGTTCAGTCCAGCCCTTGTGGGTCAACTTGGCTTTTACGCTAAACGGCTCCGAAAAGAAGAAACAACCAGGCGGGTCGGGCTTATTTTTACAGCTCTGGCACTTGTTATTCAATCCTTTGCAGTATTCTCGCCTCCGGAATCAGCAAACGCATCTAGTAACTCAGACTTCGTTCCGGGTGGTGTAAAAAGTGTCACTGAGTACATGACCTATTACGACCGTAATTATAATAATATTAAAGACATATATACTTCACTTGGTATTACTCGTGCGGAACTGGCGGGTACAACAACGAGTACAATCAACTCAAAAGAAGTATATTCTTGGGGTATGACAAGTCGTTTTAGTGCGGCACAAGGTGAACGTACGTACCAGTACGCAAAAGCTGCCGGAACAGGAACTGCCTACTATCGCCCCCTTAGTCTTTGGGATAGCAAACCCTACACCAAAGCTAATGGATCAACCTACGCAGCATTTGTCGGCCACTCGGCTAAATTTGGATGGTTTGCACTTATGAAGAATTGTGGCAACTTTATTGCCAAACGCATCCCCCCTGCTCCACCTAAGCCAAGTGCAGCATGCCAGGACATAACTGTTCAAAGACTCACGGCAACGTCATTTAGATTTAATACAAAAGCTATTGCCACCAATGGCGCAACTGTGAATAGTTACACATACGTAGTACGAAATGGCGCCGGCGCAGTCATTCATACACAGTCAGTAAAAAGTGGTCCTCTTGACTACACACAGGCATCTCCGGGAACCTACTCGGTGTCCGTCGGAGCCAATACATCTCTGGGACAAAAAGTAAGTACAGCCTGTAAAGAAAGCTTTACAGTAGCACCGCCACCAGCTGTGCCCGCAGCAGCATGTACGAATCTAACTGCAATAATAAGTAACCGTACAATGGTGCAACTTACAGGTGAATCCGTAACGTCAGGAGGAGCTACCGTAAGCAAATACGTCTTTACGATCAAAGATAGTAGCGGCAAAACGGTATCGACCCGTACAGTTGATAGTAGCCAACTGAAAGTTGCTCTTGATAGCATTACAATGTCAACTCCCAGTAAGTACACCGTTGACCTTGCCGTTACGACCAGTATAGGCGTTAAAACAAGTACCCAAAACTGTGTAGCAAACTTTACGATTGTTCCACCCGCAGTCTGTGCTTTCAACCCACAACTGCCCGTTAACAGCCCCGACTGTCAGCCATGCCCTGGCGACTCGTCAATATGGATAAAAGATGCGGAATGTGAAGCAAAAGTTCTAGAAACAAAAACAGCCGCAAACCTAACTCAAGATAATGTCGATGCAACAACCGTAACCGCTAAGGCGTCTAACCGTATTACTTATACGGTTAACATCGAAAACACAGGGCTCATAGAGACAACAGTACCCATTGAGGAAAAGCTCGACGACGTACTTGAATATGCCACCCTTGTTGATAACGGCGGCGGAATATTCAGTAGTGAAACAAAGACTTTAACATGGCCCGCAGTTAAGTTACAACCGGGACAAAAACAATCGCGCGCGTTTGTTATACAACTAGCCAGTACAGTTCCTACGACACCGCAGGGACTCAGTGATAAGACATCTTATGACTGTATTATGACGAATACTTTTGGTAACACAATCGATGTCAATGTTGAATGTGCTACACCAAAACAAGTTGAACAAATTGTGAACGAACTGCCTAAAACAGGCCCGACAGAAAACATGATTTTTGCAGGTAGCATCATTGCTGTTGTTGCCTACTTCTACGCGCGTTCACGACAGATGAAAAAAGAGGTTCGCCTCATTCGTCGCGATTTAAATGCTGGAACAATTTAGAAAAAATAAAGGTTGGTCAACGTGAGTGAAAAAGATACATCCGGTCAAGAACAAAAAGTAAATCATGAAGCACTTCAACAAGCCGGTGAAGAGCGCCTCAAGGAACTCCGCGAAAAGCACGAGCGTGTCGAAATAAAATCACCTGAAAGAGGAGTCGATGATCTCCACCATGAGGCTACCGAAAAAGCAGCCAGCATTGAACGTGACAAGGAGAAACAGGAACATAACCAAGAATCTTCCCCTGCAGAGCGTCGCAAAGGCCCTCTCAGTCGGGCTGAGCGTAAAACCAAGCTCGATGCCAGCTATAACGCCACAATGAGTGAGGTACAGACGCATATGTCAGCACCAAGCCGCGCGTTTAGCAAGGTCATCCATAACAAAGCAGTAGAAAAAGTGAGTGGTGTAGTCGGCTCTACCGTTGCCCGTCCTAACGCAATTTTAACCGGTGCGGTTTTTGCATTCGTACTAACACTTGGTGTATACCTACTAGCAAAAAATCTTGGCTATCCCCTATCCGGATTTGAAACCATTGGCGCCTTTGTTTTAGGCTGGATTCTGGGCATCAGTTATGACTTTCTCAAGGTCATGATTACCGGACGTAAATAAGTCTTTATACTACTAGCGTAATTTAATTGATATTTCGCTATCAGAATTCACTTTGTCACCACGAAGGTGCAACCTATCCTCTGGGGTAGTAGGCGCCACAGGCGGCTGCTGAGAGGTTGGTGGCGTTATAGTAGGCGCTCCAAAGTTAATAGGTGGTGGCGTAGGCTGTTGCCTAATAGGAGGTTGGCTAAAAGAAACTGGTGGTTGTTGTGGAGGTAATGCTGGCGATGTCATAGCAGGCTGGGGAGTCACAGGCGCTGATGAGTTTGGCGCAGTGCTAATTTGTTTACGTTTAGCAAGCCACTCATCGAGAAATGATGATGATCCCCCTGCTGAATTCGTACCATTCGTCATACCTGTCATACGTTGTTGTTGGGCCTTCTTTAGGGCTTCCGTCTTAGCCTTTTTCTCGGCGTCTGCTGCGCCTAGACGCGTGAAGATGTCTTTCTCTACTTGCTGACGCGGCTTACCGTACTTAGCACCCGACAGACGCTTCAGAGCATCACTTAGCTGCGCGTTCGACTGCCCCATCGGAGGAATGAACGACATACTGAATGGAGCAGATGGAACATTGTTAATCATGACACTCGTCACCGACTGATAGTTAGGCATCTTGGTAAGATCTTCCGCATCAAATGTTGGAGAAAATTTCTTGACTAATAATTCGGCGTCAGTAATACCGATTCGACCGCTAATGACAGTACCGACGTTACCGATAATCGCTTCCCGTACTTTGTCGGTCAGCTGAGTCATAAACTGGTTGCCTAAGATCAAGTTCAGACGGTATTTTCGAGCTTCAGATAGGATCGACTCAAAGCTTTCGGTCGCAAAGTTCTGGAACTCATCAACGTATAGTGAAAAATCTTCACGCTGATCTTCAGGCGTATCAGCACGACTCATTGCCGCTACCTGGAATTTCATCACAAAGATAATACCTAAGAGCTTAGAGTTAAGCTCACCCATCTTCCCCTTACTCAGGTTAACCAAAAGGATTTTCTTGTTATCCATAATATCGCGAATACCAAATCCACTCTTGGTCTGGCCAATGACGTTACGCATAGCATCGTTAGAAATGAACGGCCCAAACTTACTGACAACCCAACTAACCACCTCGCCTGCTTCGTTAGACTTTTGAGAATTAGGGAATTCTTTGGTCCAAAAATCCAAGACTGATTGATCAGTAACATATTTCAACTTACTCTTCATGAAATCTTCATCAATGAGCAATTTAGGAATATCAATAAATGTTCCGCCGGCTGGATCAGCCATAAGAAGCAGTGCACAGTTACGGAAAATATGTTCCAAACGAGGTCCTACAATACCTGTGTGGCCAGGGTCGTATAACCCATAGAGCATATTAATAGCCTCTTGAACTAAGAAGTCTTTTTGGTCAGGATGTTCAAACTCAAACATATTCAGCCCAATAGGGTTAGCCATATCACCAGGGTTAAAGTAGATGACATCTTCAACACGTTCTTTTGGTACTTTGCCAAGCAATGACTCAACCGAATCACCATGCGGATCAACAAAAGCAAAACCTCGGCCATCCATCATATCTTGGAACGCCAAGTTTTCAAGCAGGACTGATTTACCTGTACCTGTTTGACCAATTATATATGTATGCCGGCGGCGATCATTAGTACTTAAGCGAATTGGCTTTTTGACGCCGCGAAATTCGTTATACCCAAGCAAAAAGCCTTCGTCCATAACCTGTGTTGGTCCATCAACTTGTTTTGACATCTGACGTTCAACCTGCGAAGTTGGGATATTCTTTTGATTTGGCAGATGGAAGACTGTCGCAAGTTCAATACTGTTTAGAATATTCTGTGTCACTGTTTGCGGAAAAAATCGGAAAATATAGGCCGTAACTAGTTCTTCTATGTTCTTCGTGACAGAAAATTTAAAACCATTGTGGCTTGGTGAATCAAATAGCGAAAATGCAGCAACGATATTTTTCAGTAGTACTTGGGAGCGCCCCGCTGTATTTGACGAAACAACAACTCGAACTAAGACTTCGTATCCTGGATAGCGTGTCTTTTCTTCGATTGCTTCGACGGTCGTTTGTTCTAGCGATGTTAGATGCTTTTCATCTGTTTTGGCTTCAGCCTTTTCGGGTGGACGCCACAGAGCTTCCATTAATTCCTTAGGAGCAATAACTCCACCAACACCATGTTTTTTTGTGCCTTTATCTTTATTGATTTTTTCAACAGCGTGAATTGAGTTTTTTACCCATCCTTCGCGTGCTGGGCGAATGAGTATTTGAATAGCAGCGCCATCTTCACGTCCAGCTGAAGACAATGCATTAAGTAATGCTCTTGAAGCATCCTGTTTTGATTCCTGATATGTAGCAATTGGATAAACAAAATTTTTCTTTAGTGTGAATTCACCACCAATCGTCCCGCTCATTTTGCCAACCTGGCTAAATATATTGTGTTCAGTTACTTCTTCTAGACGAGCAGATGGATAAGCGGCGGCGATTGCCTGACGCACCACATCAATTAGAACAACAGGAACGACTGTATAATAATGGACAAGCCCATTCCTTGCGACAATCTCTAATGACAAATGACGTTGCCCGTAGATTTTACTCTTAAAGCCTTTGGTGGCAGTACTTGCGATAATGTTATACATGACCTGTGCTTGCGAAAGCACTTCTTCGGTTAAGTCACGTTCATCTCGCCCGTTTCCTTCAATGTCATCACTTGATGGCGGAAGATGAATGAGTAATGGCACCATTTTTAGTCCACGTTCGTAGTTCTTGGCTTCGCGAAGCGTCTTTCGATATTGCGAAAACACAAATAGACCCACCGTAGAGCCAAGCACCACAAAAACAAATATACTGATAAATATATTTGTCATAACTTCCCAAGGAGGCTCCGCTACTGCGAAGCGCCCAATTCCCTTCCGTAGCGTTTGCGGAGGTAGTCCGCCTGTAGCTTTCCAACTTCATGCTCTCGACGATAAGGGTCGTCTTTTGTTTGAGTGATTATTTTCTTTGCCTTATCAACCCACTCCTTTTCGATAAGATCGTCGTCGCTTGCTACAGCGGGCATTGCGTTATCATCAGTTACCGCTGTTACCGTATCATCAGCAGGTAGCGTCACGACTGGTGTCGGCAAAACTGGCGGAGCCATAACTACGACTGGTGTCGCTTCGCTACGTTGTTCAAATCGTTCCGGATTACGTTCGGGCGTTACTTCAGGACTTGGTGGCATTGGTGCCCGTTCCAAGTTTCTCCCGTAGTCGACCGGCGAAAATTCTGGTCCAATATTCGGTGCGGGCTGTTTGGGTTCCATATCTGTAATTATAGCATAATCATTACATTGAACATACGCACTTTTAATTCGTTCGTTTTGAGATATACACACATGCAATTACTGCAAAAACAGTCACGAGGAGTATTTCGTATACACCAACTTCACCCACGGATTGCATCCCAATGAACATCACAGGCACTAACGCAATGACTGATGCAAAGTAATACGAACGGTTGAAACTAAGTGTTTGTAGCGGACGTTTTACTGTAATAGAGCGTGACAATTGGGCGCTTGCCCGGCTGATGCCATAAATAAAAAAAGTCAGCACACCAAGCGCTGACACATACATTAAAATAAATACGATTAAAATACCGAGAGGACCGGCCGTTGCTGGAGCCGTAGTATACAATAACATCGCTAACAATAGCGTCGCTATAATAGAACTGATCGTTACTACTTTTCCCAACATATTTCCCACTATACCACCTAAAAAGATAAAAAAATGCTTACTAGAGCAGCAACCATAAGATTCTGGTAGCTACATCCGCCGCTGTAATTAAATATTTGGCGCGTGCACCAATGAATCAGCTACTGCTCTAGAGCAACTGACCGCTCCAGGATAAACCTGGGGCATAGTAACATGCGACACGTTCCACGATATGCCTAGTAGTTTCGCTGTTTAAGGTAAACAGGGATTAACTAGACATATCAGTACTAATGTACGCGCGCCCATCGCCTTTCGGCGGAGCATCGATAACGCCACAACGTGCTAATCAAAAGGTGCGTTGGTTTGCAGGTGCAAAATCAAAGTTAGATTACTAGTGTCGTTATCGACTTCCGCCAAAATATATATGATGCGCGGTCAGTTTTTTTAATTGTAAATGTGTTTTTTTGCTTTTGTTTGTTTTTGTAAAAGCTTATGGCTACAATAGCACGTTGGATGGGAATGGTCAATATACTTTCAATAAATAATTGATGTATTAATTACAAAAATATATATAAATTTAATTAACTAATCTGTAAATTAACAGTATCACACTATATAACAACGATGTATTATAATCTACGAATAGTCATAAGTTAACCGCATGTACGTGTTAATGAGTTGGCTGTCTGTCACATTCATCCTATGAAATGATGTCGCAGCAGACCTATGTAACTGAATAGAATCTAGCTTTATTTTTAATACTATTTTACGTATCTGCAATAAACTGACACGCCCTAGTCATCCCCCACCCGCTAACCATGTGCTCATGTATGCACTCAAATCTAAGTACTTACTTAATACACAATAGTAATACTGTAATGGCTACGGCCTGGTTCATGCTGAGTACTAGACTTTACTTTTAAACCATCCTGCTTCTGGTAGTCTTAAGCTCACATAACGTAGGTACTCGGACGGCGCAGAATTTTTCTACACACATATACTTAGTCGCCCACAAGCATGCGCTTAGCATGTCAGTCCGGGTCTTATAAAATCGATTTTTTAATATGCTTATTTAATGTACATATGTCTGCATGTCAAAATATTCAAAAAATAAAATTCTTTTGGCTCGTAATAAAATTCGAACGATCGTGTATACACGGTCATAAAATCAAAAAAATCATATTGAATATTATTATTTATAAAAAAGACTTTTACTCTGCCCTACTTACCTACCCTGGGGACCATTGAGGTTATCCACACGTGGTATGTTTTATGAAAAGATTTTTCAAGAATATTATTGACACAAGCGCTTTGACGTCATATTATAGGGGTAGCTCCTGAATAAATAAATTATACAGAAGCCAAAAATAAACAAGAACTCAAAAACTCCACACAAAACAACCACTACTCGCAGGTGGTTGTTTTTTTATGGCGTTTTTTAGTCAATTACTGAACAAAAAACCACCATATGTGGTGGTTTCGTTATTCAAATTGGTGGAGCTGCGGGGCACTGCCCCCCGGTCCAAAAGGTAACTGATTATTCGTCTACAAGCATAGTTTGTCTTAAAAATTTACGACGCCTTGAACTAAAAAACAAACGTAAAATGTCCAATTGGTCGCGCAGTAAAATGTTCTTCCCTGACGCTGCTGCACATTAGA
>Ga0193752_1001717_pt1 | contig 17724 bp, 18 predicted proteins | sample H1c1metaG_FD_144924 | JGI IMG/M metagenome (GOLD analysis project Ga0193752, IMG submission 144924) | Soil microbial communities from a riparian zone of the East river system, Colorado, United States - H1c1 | ecosystem: Environmental > Terrestrial > Soil > Riparian zone | place: USA: East River...
GATCGCGTGAGCCCACGCAGCCCGCGGTGGCCCACGCGATCAGCACGATCACCAGCCTTTCCGAGACGCGAGCCATGCGCATGAATGCAGGATTGCACCCCGCGCGATTGCGGCCCAGTATTCCCGCCACCTCGGGGGTCCGGCCCTATATAAGGAGCGCCGACCGAGGCCGTTCAGCTCATCTCTCGTCTACCCAATGTCGCAAAAAGACGGCAACTCCAGCAGCGACTCCCCCGAACGCGGAGCCATGGACCAGCTCTCCGCACACCTGGACCGGGGCTGGGACCTGGTCCACCGGGGCGACTTCGAAGGCGCGCGCCGCTCGGCCGAGAAGAGCGTCGAGATCGACGGCGAGGCCCCGGAGGCTCACAACCTGCTCGGCTACGTCTGCGCCGTGCTCGGCGATTCGGAGACCGCGCTCGAGCACTACCGCCAAGCGATCGCGCTCGACGAGAGCTTCATCGAGGCAATGCTCAACGCCGCCGAGGTGTTGATCCACCCGGTCCACGACTTCGACGCCGCGATCGCGCTGATCGACGAGGCGCTCGACTGGGCGGAAGGCGACGAAGAGATCGCCGACGCCATGCTGCTCAAGTTCGACGCCTACGCGCACCGCGGCGACGACGAGGCGGCCAAGCGTGTGCTCAAGACGCTGCCCGAGACCGCCGGCGCGAGCGGCCGGGTCGCGTTCTTGGTCGGCCGCGCGTACTTCGAGATCGCCGACCTGCCCACTGCGCGCAAGCACCTGGAGCGCGCCGTGGAGATCGAGGCCGCGCACGCCGACGCTCGCTACTACCTGGCGATGACGCTCGACGGCCTCGAGCAACGCGACAGCGCGACGATCGAATTTCTGCGTTGCCGCGAGCTCGACCTCGCCGCACCGCGCGCGCACTGGGCGCTGCCCGTCGCGCAATTCGAGCGCACCGTGCGCGCCGCGATCGAGCAGCTCGAGCCGCCGCTCAAGGCCGTGCTGGAAGGCGCGCTGATCGTAGTGGTCGACGCGCCCGGCGCCGAGGTCGTGGCCGAAGGCGTCGACCCGCGCGCGGCGGTGCTGCTCGATGCGCGCGCCAACCCCGCAGTGCCGCAAGCCTCCGAGACGCGCGCCGGCCGCGCGTTCATTTACCAGCGCAACATCGAGCGGCTGTGCGAGGACAGCTCGGTGCTGGAAGAAGAGCTGATCGAAGTGCTCAAGGCCGAGATCGGCGCGACCTTCCCTTCGCTCGCCCCTCCCCCGACGCCGCCCACGAGCAGCGGCGGCGACGCCTGTCATTGAGCTGCTCGCGCCGAGGCGGATGAAGACGCGCGCCAGCGTGTTGCGCACGGTGTTCGGCGAGACGCCGAGCGCGGCGGCGATGTCGGCGTTGCGGTGGCCGAGCGCGGCGTGCGACGACTTGGCACTGGCGCGCCGTAAGGCGCGTGTCGCGGCAGCGCAGTTGGACGGGCTACCAGATGGCGTGCGCGCTGGTCGGCTCCGATGCGTTCTACGAAACGCTGTGGTCGCGCCGTGCCGAGCTCGCGCCGCGCTTGACCGACATCGTGTGGGGCGACAAAGATCCTGCGTTTACCGACAAGCACCTGGCGCGCTGGCGCGACGCGTTTCCGAGCGCGGTGGTGACACGCTTGCCTAACACCGGGCACTTCGTCGCCGAGGAGACGCCGGAAGCGGTCATCACCACGCTGCGAGCACACCCGCGAGCATAGGCTTGAGCTCGATGCCGAGCGCCGCGCTCGCGAGCCGCTCGAAGTCATCGAGTGGCGCACGCTCGAACGCGCGCGCCGGGTGCTCGATGCCGGAAGCGCGCAGCGCGGGCAGGCGCAGCGCAAAGCAGTGCAGCATCACCCGCCGGGCGCCGAGCACCGCGCCGTCGCTCAGCACGACGCGCGGCGCGCCGCCGTACGGGCGGTCGCCGAGCAACGGCCAGCCGGCGTGGGCGAGGTGCACGCGCAGCTGGTGCGTGCGGCCGGTGATCGGCTCGAGCCATAGCAACGCCGCGTCGGGCGTGCGCACGAGCACCCGATAGCGCGTGCGTGACGGCCGTGCGTTGCGCTCGCCTTCCGGCGCCACGCGCCGCTTGCGTGCGTCGCGTGGATCGAGGCCGATCGCGCCGTCGAGCACGCCTTCATCCTCGGTGGGCGCCGCCGCGACCAAGCCCACGTAGGCGCGGCGATACGCGCCTTGCTCGCGCGCATCGAGCAGATAGCGGGTTGCTTCCGCGGTCCGCGCGAACGTCACCAGGCCCGACACCTCCGCATCGAGCCGCGAGCTCGGATGCAAGCGCGGCGCGTCCGGGTCGAGCGCCTGGGCCGCCTTCACCAGCGTGTCGTCGCGCTCGTTCGGACTGGTCGTCGGTAGGCCCGACGGCTTGCACAACACCAGCAGCGATGGATCGCGATAGACGATCTCGACGCCGCGCTCGAGCCAGTTCTTGCCGCTCATCAGGCGTGACCCAGCAGCTCGACGGTGCCCGCGCTGCCATCGAGGCGCACGCGATCACCCGTCTTGAGCGCGCGCGTCGCGCTGCGCACGCTCACCACCGCCGGCAAACCGTATTCACGCGCCACGATGCAGGCGTGCGAGAGCGGCCCGCCCAGCTCCGAGATCAAGCCGCCGGCGGTCACGAACAGCGGTGTCCAGCCGACGTCGGCCGCGGTCACGACCAAGATCTCGCCGGGCTCGACGCTGGTCTCGGGCGAGCGCAGGACGCGCACGCGGCCTTCGACCAAGCCGGCGCTCGCGGCCAGGCCGGTCAAGCGCTCGGCGCATGCCATGGGCGGCGGGACGAGCGCAGGCGGCGGCGGATAGCCGATGAACGTGTCCGGTGGATCCGGCAGGCTGAGGTCGCGCGCGTACTGGCGCTTGCGCAGCACGGTCAGCGCGCGAACGCTGCGCAGCTCGCCGCGCAGGAATGCGTGCAGCTCGCTCGCGGTGAGCATGAACGCGGGATCGATGCCCAGCTCGGGCTCGCGGACCAGCATGCGCCGCGAGGCGTCGAGCGCGACGCGCCGGAACATGCCGAGCACGTGCGCGAGCTGCGAGCGCAGCTCTTCGCGCCGGCGCACGTAGCGGCGCACGACCGAGAGCACGCCGCGCAACGCCGGCCGCGTCGGCGCCGGCAGCTTGCGCAGCGCGACATCGGCTTGCTCGCGCAGCACCTCGACGCGGCGCTCGAGCAGCCCGAGCGAATCGAGGCCGTGCGCCTCGTGCAGCAGCTGCATGCGTACCGCGTCGAGCAGGAAGCGCGGGTTCTCGCGCCAGCGCGGCTCCGCCAGCTCGACCTCGCGCACCGCGCGGTGACCATAGCGATCCAGCAAGCGCTCGAGCGCAGCGAAGGCTGGCCCGGCCGGTAGCTCAGCCATGCTGCTCACGCCCGCCATCAGCTTCTCGCGCGCGCCGGGATCGCCGTTGAACGTGCGCCCGACCGACAGCACCTCGCGGCCCGGGCCGGCGCTCTCGACGTCCTCGATCGCCGACAGCAGCGCGCTCTGCACCGCGGGAGCATCGCCCGGCGCGAGCAGCGCGAGCGCCGAGCGTAGCGGCAACAGCGCGGCGACCAGCCCACCGTACGCCTGCGCGAGCAACGCGCCGGTCTGACCCAGTAAGCGCTCGACATCGGAGAGCGTTTCGTCGAGCGCCGCGCCGGGCAAGATCCGCAGGTCCAAGCGATCGATGCGCGCGCGCTCGAACGCGAACGCGCTCTCGAAGCGCGCGTAGCGCTGCTCGAAGCCGAGGTGGGCGCTGGCCAAGCGGCGGGCGACGCCCGGCAGGCGCAGGATCACGTTGCTTTGTTTGCCGTCCTGCGCGGAGAGCGCGTCGTGCGCGGTGCGCGCCAAGTCCTTGCCGGCGCTGCTCGCGAGCAACAGATGGCTCGAGCGCAAGCCCGGCACCTGCGCAGCGATGCCCTCGAGCTCGCTCAGGTTCAGATAGATCCGCCCGCGGAAGCTGCCGAGCAGGCGCGCGCCCTTCGGCACCTTGCAGCCGAGCGCGCCGAGCGCCTCGCGAAAGCCTTGCTCGGCGAAGCCCGCCAGCGCGCTCCAGGTGAGCGGCGTCGCGACGCCGGGCAGCACCTCGCCGACGTTGAGGTTCGACCAGAGCAGCGTGGACGGATCGCCGTGCCCGCCGGCACGCGGCTTCTGCTTGCTCGAGCCGCCGAAGCCCAGCCGCGCGCGCAGCCCGCGGCTGCCACCTGCCCCGTGGTCCGGCGCCAGCGTGCGGCGCGCGGAGACCGGCCGCGATTGCAGCACGTACACGGTGTCGCCCGCGACCGCGAACTCCACGTCGCGCGGCTCACCGAAGTGCTCTTCGATCCGCTTGCCGAGCACGGTGAGCTGCGAGAGCACGTGCTCGTCGAGCGATTGCACGTCGGCTTCCCAAGCGTGCACCGGCTGCTCGATCACCCCGCCGCTCTTGGCGGATGCGATGCGCGTGGTCTTGTGCGCGATCACACGATCGCGCACGAAGCCGGTGCGCTTGTCGACGCGAAACGTGTCCGGCGTGCAGTGCCCCTCGGTGACCTGCGTGCCGAGCCCGAAGCTGGCGTGGATCACGATCTCGTCGGGATCGCCGGTCAGCGGGTTCTCGGTGAACAAGACGCCCGCGGCGTCGGCCGGCACCATCGCTTGGATCACGACGCCCATGCCGGCGTCGTCCATGGTGCCCACGGTCGCCGCGTAGCTGAGCGCGGCTGGCGAGAGCAAGCTCGCCCACGCGCGCTTTACAGCTTCGAAGAGCGCGGCTTCATCGCGCACGTTGAGCGTCGAGCTGAACAGCCCGGCCGCGGAGGCCAGCGCGTGGTCCTCGACCGTGCTCGACGATCGCACGGCGACGCTCTCGGCCGAGGCGGCGCGCAGCAACGAGAGGGTTCGCGTCAGCTCCCGCTCCAGCGCGGGCGCCAGCGAAAGGGCCATGATCTTCTCGCGCAGCGCCGCGCTCTGCGCCTCGCGGGCCGGGCCGTCGCCCAACATCGCCAGCCGACCGGAGGGCAAGACGCGCGCATAAGCCTCGTCGGCGGCCTCGCGCGACAAGGCGTAAGCCGCTGGCACTGGAAATCCGGCGCGCACGAGCGCAGCAAGGCCGGTGGCTTTGCCGCCAAATTGCCGCCCAAGGCGCGGCATCAACGCATCGATCGGCCGGATGAACATGGGCGCTTTAAGAGCGGCGATGAATGTAGACGTTCGCCCTTACGGGCGCTATGGATCGCGCGCGCCGCCCGGACCCATAGTTAGCCGCACCCTATGAATGATCATCCCGAGACGGATTTTCTCGACGACGACCACTTCCACGATCAGTGCGGCATCTTTGGCGTCGTCGGCTCGGCCGAAGCGTCGAATCTGACGTACCTGGGATTACACGCCCTGCAGCATCGCGGGCAAGAGAGCGCCGGAATCGCCACCGCCGACCAGGGGCGGCTGCTCCTGCACCGCGAGCTGGGCCTCGTCCGCGACGTGTTCGACGAGACCAGCCTCAAGAAGCTGACCGGACATAAAGCGATCGGGCACGTGCGCTACTCGACCGCGGGTGAGACGCACATCAAAAACGCCCAGCCGCTCGCCGTCGACTACGAGCTCGGCTCGGTCGCGGTCGCCCACAACGGCAACTTCACCAATTACGAGGAGCTGCGCACGCGGCTCGAGTCGGAGGGCTCGATCTTCGCGACCACGACCGACAGCGAGGTTCTGGTCCACCTGATCGCGCGCTCGCGCCAGCTGACCCAGGTCGATCGCATCGCCGACGCCCTGAGCGAGGTGCGCGGCGCGTTTTCAATCATGTTTCTGACACCCGAGCAGGTGATCGCCGTACGCGACCCCCATGGGTTCCGCCCACTCTCGATGGGGCGCACCAAAGATGCCTACGTTTTTGCCTCGGAGCCGCCGGCGTTCGATCTGATCGGCGCCGAGTACCTGCGCGACATCGAGCCCGGTGAGATGGTGATCGTGACCGACGAAGGTCTCGAGAGCCGCTACCCGTTCGCGAGCAAGCAAGAGCGGAAGATGTGCATCTTCGAGTACATCTACTTCGCGCGTCCGGACTCGAACTTGTCCGGCATCAGCGTGTACGAAGCGCGCAAAGAGCTCGGCCGTGCATTGGCGGCCGAGTGCCCCGTCGAGGCCGACGTCGTAGTCCCCGTGCCGGACAGCGGCGTGCCCGCGGCGCTCGGCTTCGCGCATGCTGCGAACATCCCGTTCGAGCTCGGTCTCATCCGCAGCCACTACGTCGGCCGCACGTTCATCGAGCCGCAGAGCTCGATCCGACACTTCGGCGTGCGCCTCAAGCTGAACCCGGTGCGAGCCGCGATCCAAGGCAAGCGCGTGGTCGTGGTCGACGACTCGATCGTGCGCGGCACCACCAGCCGCAAGATCGTGAAGATGGTGCGCGACGCCGGTGCACGCGAGGTGCACCTGCGGATCAGCGCGCCGCCGACACGCTGGCCTTGCTTCTATGGCATCGACACGCCGTCGCGCAGCGAGCTGATCGCTTCCAACCACTCGCCGGAAGAGATCGCCCGCTACATCACCTGCGACTCGCTCGGCTACCTGAGCATCGAGGGCATGCACAAGGCGATCGGTGGCAAGGGCTACTGCGACGCGTGCTTCAGCGGCAACTACCCGGTGGCGTTCTCACAGCCGGGTCACACGCGCCGCCAGCTCACGCTCATCGGCGTGTAGGCGGGCCTATGGTCGATCACGACGAGGATGACCAAGATGACGAAGCGGCAGGCGCTATCGCCGCCGACCCGCATATCGGTGACGACGATGGCTGGGACGCCGCTCAAGAAGGCGCCGACCTGATCGCCGAGGGCAACCCGGAAGCCGCCGTGCTCGTGCTGAACAAGCTCGTCCTGGAACAGCCGCGCAACGAGCACGCGTACTTCTTCCTCGGTGCTGCGCACTACGAGCTGGGCAAGTGGGACCTCGCGCTCGCGGCGTACGTGAAGACCTTGGAGATCAAGCCGCAGTTCATCGGCGCGATGATCGCCACCGGGCACGCGCTGCGCATGCTCGGCCGCCACGAGCAGGCGCTGCGCATGGGCAATGAAGTGCTCAAGCGCGACAAGAACGACGCCGACGCGCTGTTCCTGCTCGGCGCTACCCACTTCGCCCGCGACGACGGCGCCGCGGCGATCGGCTACTTGGAACGGTTTCTCGACACGCGTCCGGAGGCCGAGGTCGCAACCGAAGCGCGCGGCATGCTGCAAGTGCTGCGCGGTGAGGTTGCCCCGGCGATGCCGGGCGACGATCCGGACTGACTACTATGAGCGGCTCCGCGCCAAGCGCTCCGCCTTTGCGCGAGCTACCCTTCATCGACCGCGCCGGTGTCTTGCGCTCGCAGCTCCCGAAGCTCGAGTCGTTCCTGGACGATCCGCAGAGCCTGCTCGTGCCGGTGTGGCGCGACAACCCGCTGCTGCTGCGCCACGGCGAAGGCAGCGCCGCGCGCGTCACGCTCGAGATCCTCGAGCTGTCCAATGCACGCGCGCTGCTCGATGAGCGCTTCGAGCTGGTGTTCCTCGGCGTGCTGGAAGAGCGCGGCGTGTTCGCCGTCGACCTGAGCTCGCACGGCGATCCGATGACGCTGCCCGCGCTGCGCGGCTCCGCGGAATTCGCCGACCTGCGGATGGCCGGCATGCTCATGCCCGAAGGCGACGCGGCGCTCGCCGGCTACGCGCGCGGCCTCTTGAGCTGGCATCGCCGCAACGGCTTCTGCCCGGTCTGCGGCTCGCCTGCTGCAGCGCGCCGCGGTGGCCACGTGCGCGTGTGCACGAACGAAGGTTGCAAGACCGAGCACTTCCCGCGCACCGATCCAGCCGTGATCGTGCTGGTGCAGGACGGCGACCGCTGCTTGATCGGCCGCCAGAACGGCTGGCCGGCGGGCCTCTACTCTACCCTCGCCGGCTTCGTCGAGCCGGGCGAGACGCTGGAGATGGCGGTCGAGCGCGAGATCGAAGAAGAGAGCGGCGTGCGCGTGGCCGACGTGAAGTACTTCGCGTCGCAACCCTGGCCGTTCCCGCAATCGCTGATGCTCGGCTTCACGGCGACGGCGGCGACGACCGAGCTGCGCATGGACACCGAAGAGCTCGAAGACCTGCGCTGGGTGACGCGCGACCAGCTGCGCAAGCCCGAGGGCTTCTGGGTGCCCAAGAGCTATTCGCTCGCCAGCAAGCTGCTACGACACTTCCTCGGGGAGTGATCAACGTGTCCGCTCTGCCGCCCGTCGACAGCATCATCTTCGACCTAGACGGCACGCTCTGGGACACGTGCGACGTCTGCGCGCGCGGCTGGAACAACGTCGTCGCGCGGCACGGCATCCGCTTTCGCACGATCACCGGCGATGACGTGCGGCGCGTCGCCGGCAAGTCGCACGACGCGTGCATGCGCGACACGTTCATCGGGTGCAACGAAGCGGAGCTCGAGATCTTGAGCCGCGAGACGATGGCCGAGGACAACCTGCTGATCGATCAGGAAGGCGGCGCGCTGTTCGACGGTGTGCGCGAAGGGTTGATCGCGCTGCGTCGCAGCTATCCGCTGTTCATCGTCAGCAATTGCCAGGCTGGTTACATCGAGCTGTTCTTGAAGCACAGCGGCGTCGGCGAGCTGTTCAGCGACTTCGAGTGCTGGGGCAACACCGGCCGGCCGAAGGGCGAGAACGTGCGCAGCGTGATCGAGCGCAATCGCTTGAAGCAGCCCTGGTACGTGGGTGACACGCCGGGCGATCAGGCGGCCGCACGCTTCTGCGACATTCCGTTCGTGTACGCGGCCTACGGTTTCGCCGCGTGCGATGAGGTGGAGCTCAGGCTGGAGCGGTTTCTCGATCTGCCGGCGCTCTTGTTCGCGCGCGGCGAGTAGGCTCACAAGCAGCTCTCGCGAACCTCGCCGACCTGGCGCGATCCGCCGGTCGTCTCGTCGACCAAAAACGCGCGCCACTCGTTCTCGGTGAGGCGCAGCGTCAAGAGCGCCTTCTCCAGCTCGACGCGGTACTCGTGGCCGAGCTGTGCTTGGAAGTCGAACGTGAAACCCGCCGGCGTCTCCGAGCAGCCGGCCGGGCAACGAATGACGTGGACGGTGTAGTGCCCCGGATTCAGCTCGATCGGTCGTGCCGTGCATTGGCCGCGCGCGACTTCGTCGCCTTGACTGATCACGATTTGCCCGGCTGCATCGCGGACCGAGACCAGCGCAAAGCCCCGGCTCAGGGAGGCTCGGTCGGAGCCCGCCGCCGGGCCTAGCGAAAGCTCTGCCGTACCTTTAGAAGGGTCGAACGTGATCGGGCGCACGGGCGCCGCGGCACAAGCCGCTATAAATATCGCGCATGTAACGAGCGCTGGTCGCATCGCGAAATCGAGCAGCTCCAAGGGGACGCCCATGAAACTCTACACGAATCCGTTTTCCACGTTCGCTCGTCGCGTCGACATTGCGCTGCGCGAGAAGAACATCGACGCCGAGCGCGTGATCGTGGACATGGGCAAGCGCGAGCACCGCTCGGAAACCTATATGGCGCTGCATCCATACGGGCGCGTGCCTACGCTAGTCGATGGCGACTTCGTGCTGCCGGAGTCCACGCCGATCCTCGAGTACCTCGAGGCCAAGTACCCGGAGCCCGCGCTCGTGCCGCCGGACGCCAAGGGCCGCGCGCTGGTCTCGCTGCACATGAAGCTGTGCGACCTGGAGCTGGCTGGGCCCAATTACACGACGGTGTTCTCGAAGCGCTTCGTGCCGCGCGACAAGTGGCGGGTCGATGAGATGGAGCGCGCCAAGAAGCCGACCGAGCGTCATCTGAAGGTGCTCGGCAAGCACCTCGACGGCAAAGACTTCCTCGTCGCGGACCGCTTCACGCTGGCCGAGGTTTGCTACATCCCGTTCCTGTACTTCATCGACCTGCTCGACGTCGAGGTACCGGCCAGCGTGCAGCGCTGGTCCAAGGCGCTATCGGCTCGCCCGAGCGTCATTGCGACCGTCCCGCAGATGTGACGAATCGCGCGTCTTGACGGGACGCATGCCGAGCCCATGACTTGCTCGACATGCGGGTGCTCTTGACCGGCGGGACGGGCTACATCGGCAAGCGCCTGCTGCCGCTGCTGCTCGAGCAAGGCCATACGGTGGTGTGCGCGGTCCGCGATGCCCGCCGCTTTGCGCTTCCGCCTACACGCCAGGAGCAAGTCGAGGTGATCGAGGCGGACTTCCTCGATCGCTCGAGCCTCGCGAAGATCCCCGTGGCGATCGACGCGGCGTACTACTTGATCCACTCGATGGCGGGGCCTGATCCGGGCTTCGAGGCGCTCGAAGCCGAGTCAGCTCGCAACTTTCGCGACCGCATTTCGGAGACGGACGCCAAACAGGTCATCTACCTGGGCGGCATCGTCAACGCCGGCGAGCTGTCGCCGCACTTGGCGTCTCGACAAAAGGTCGAAGCGACGTTGGGCGAAGGGCGCTACGCCCTCACCGCGTTGCGTGCAGGCATCATCATCGGCTCGGGCAGCGCGTCGTTCGAGATCATGCGCGACCTGGTCGAAAAGCTACCGGTGATGATCACGCCGCGCTGGCTCGACACGCGCTCGCAACCGATCGCGGTGCGCGACGTGCTATCGCTCTTGCTGCGCGTGCTCGGGCACACGCCGGCCTATCGCCAAGCGTACGATATCGGCGGGTCGGAGGTGCTGACCTATAAGCAGATGCTGCTGCGATTCGCCAAAGCTCGCGGGCTGCGGCGGGCGATCGTGACGGTGCCGGTGATGACGCCACGCCTCTCCTCGTACTGGCTGTACTTCGTCACGGCCACCTCTTATCCGCTCGCCGTTCATCTCGTGAACAGCATGAAAGTCGAGGTGGTCTGCAGGCCGAACGATCTCGCCCGCGATCTCGGCGTAGCGATCACACCGTTCGACACCGCGATCGCGCGCGCGTTTGCGAAGATCGAGCAAAACGAGATCGTGTCGTCTTGGAAAGATGCGCTGCGCCGCGGGACGCTCAACCGACTGATCGCCCACTACGTCGAGATCCCGCGCTTTGGGTGCTACCACGACGAGCGGGCGATGCGCACCGACGACGTGCACGCTGCGCTGTCGCGCATCTGGTCGATCGGCGGCGCGCGCGGCTGGTACCACGCCAACTGGCTGTGGCGCTTGCGCGGTTTTCTCGACAAGGTCGCAGGTGGCGTCGGGTTGCGTCGCGGGCGCACGCACGCGTCGGAGCTCCACCCGGGCGATGCGCTCGACTTTTGGCGAGTGCTGCTCGCGGATCGCGCGAGCAAACGCCTCTTGCTGTACGCCGAGATGAAGCTGCCCGGCGACGCTTGGCTCGAGCTGCGGATCGACGAAGAAGGCGTGCTGCATCAGGAAGCGACGTTCCGCCCGCGCGGGCTGCTCGGTCGCTTGTACTGGTACGCCGTGCTGCCGCTGCATGCCTTCGTGTTCAGCGGCATGCTGCGCAAGCTCGCGCAAGGCTGACCCGTCAGTGACCGATCAAGAACGGGATCGCGGACGACACCGCGATCAGCACGATGATCACCAGCTCGAGCAGCTCCATCCGTAAGCTCTGGGCTCGCGTGGCCAGCTTCTCATAGATGCCGTCGAGCACGCGCAGGTTGCGCTCGAGCGAGGTGTTCCAGTCCGGCAAGTGGAAGCGGCCTGCGGCGGCGCGATACAGCCGGGCCAGATACTGATCGCCGAGCAGCTTGAGCGCGTTGTCGACGCCCTCGAACAGCACCGCCGCATCGGCTTGCAGCTGCGCGATCCGGTTCAAGTCGCCGCCGCGCGTGCTGAGCGCCGTGAACGCGCTGCGCGACTTGTGCAGCGCACGGTGGGCGTCCTCGATGCCGCGATCGAGCTGCTCGTCGAGGTAGCGCAGCTCGAGCAGCTCGGCGACGGCGATCTCGAGCACGCGCCGCTCGTCCTCCATGTCGTCGCCGACGAGCAGCGCGGCGAACCAGTCGATCAATACGATCTCATTGGGCAGGTACGCGCAGTGCACCGAGAGCGCGTCGGCGATCTCCTCTTGCGCGAGCAGCTGAGGCTCCGCGCGCAGGATGCTGGCCACCGTGGCGCCGTGCTCCTCACGCAGCACGGTCACCGGCGTGCCTTCGGGCAGGCGCACGTCGAAGACGACATAGTCCTCGAAGCGTTCCGACAGCGCCGGCTTGTCGATCGCAGACCCGAGCGCGAGCACGAGCTGCTGCGCGCGCCGCCGCGAATCGCCCATCAACGCGGCGTGGTCCCACAGCTCATCGGCGAGCGGCACCAGCTCCGAAAGCTCGGCATCGATCGCGGCGCGATACGTGACCGTCGCCGCGCCAAACTCCCAGACCGTGATCTCGACGCTCGGATCGGTCTCGAAGCGCCCGACCTTGATCGCTTCACCGCGCTGCAAGAGGCGCGTAGCATGCCGCGGGAGCAGCGACGCTTCGGGCGCGCGGCGTGGCCGCTTGAACGTTTGACCCAGGCTCTCTTCGGCGACCAAGCGCTCGACCTGAGCAAGACCGACGGCGAACCCCACGTCGAACGTGAAGTACATGTAGCAAGTGCCGGTGACCCGCATGGACTAAGTATGACCCGAGCGAAGCCGCCGCGTGGGTCAACGCGGTGACAGGCTCGTATGCGCCGCGCGGACCATGTCGTAGTTGGTCGAAGGGTCCCAGAACAAATGGCCGTCCGCCCCGCCGGTGGTCGCGCCTTTGATTTGCTCGAGGATGAAGTCGGGCGTGAAGTAGTCGGACCCGCGTTCGAACGCTTGCAAGAACGGACGGATGACCGGGCCTGGGCCGAGTCGGCCGCGCAGACGGCCGATGGCGAGGCGCACCAAGCGCTCCGCGCGACGCGGGCCGGGCGCCATGTAGTTGCTCATCTTGTTCACGTAGAGCATGGGGCTGAACACCTGGACGTGCGCGGCCCAGCGCTCGGGGTCTTGACCGAGCTCTTCTTGGGGCTCGAACTGAAACGCGGTCGTGCCGAACACGTCGACGCCGAGTGGGATGTCGATCGCCTCGTCGACGCGGCGCATCAAATTGGTGAGCAGGTCGGCGCGGCTCTGCTCGGTCTTGGCGGGGAACACCGCGAACGGGGTCGCTTCGTCGACCGGGAACCGAATGTAGTCGAGCTGCACCTCCTGGAAGCCGAGCTCCTGCGCGCGCTTCGCAAGATCGATCACCATCTGCTGGTTCTCGGCGTTGTACGGGTCGAGCCACGTGTTGCGGCCGCCCCAGTTCGCCCAGACCTGGCCTTGCTTATGCGGGCGGCCGTCCATCACCGCACGCTCGGGGTGCTTGCGCGGCAACACCGGATCGCTGAAGCACACGATCCGCGCGATGGTGTAGACGCCGAAGCCCTCGAGCTGCTCGAGCAGGTCGCGTGTCACCGGCTTCCACTTGGTCGGTGGTTGGTCACCGCCGAGCGAAGCGCTCATGTTGCCTTCGCTGTCCTTGAAGTCGATCACGACAGCGTTCAAACCCGCGTTGCGCAGGAAGCGCGCCGTGCCTTCCGCACCGCGCGCCGCGATCGTGTTGCGACTGAAGTACGCGCCGCGCACGCCGCGCGTGCGCGCGTCGATCTCGGGCTTGACCACCGTCTTCACCGACGAAGCCTCGTCGCTCGCGAGCTGCACCGGTTGTAGGTCCGGCGGCCGTCGCTTGTCGTCGGACGCGCGCGCCGCGCGATCACCGGTTGAAAGTAGAGACAGCAACAGACAAAGGACCGCGAAACCACGCGCGCCGTACTTCATGAACAACCCTCGCAACTGATCTTACGCAACGACGTTCTGCGCGCGAATAACCTTGTGCGTCGAAATGCGAAGCAGGCCGCTCAGCCGAACTGGCGCGCGTGCAGGTGAGAGTCTGTCGTGCGCAAGCACCGCGGGGAGGAGCATCGAGCAGGTACGCCGCGCACGTCCTCCCGAAGAAGACAGCCCATCCGTTCAAGCCTCGCGGCCGGCCCTACTAGGCTCAGCGCATGGCACCGCCCGGCTCCAGCTGATGTTCCTGGGGCGCCGTGCTGCTCGCCCGGCCTCGCGCGGCCGCGGGCCCAGGTAGTCGTTGGTACGGAACGTGTGTAGCTACCCGCTTTATGGCTATGCAGATGAATCTCCGCGGCAAAAGCGCCGCACGAGAGGCGAGAACGGCGAGCGACCGGCGGGCAAAACCCGCAATGGTTGCGCTAGCAACTGTGCTTTTTGCGCTCAGCGGCTGTGGCTACAACGAGGTCATCGAGCGCGACGAGGACGTGAAGGGCACCTGGGCGGAAGTCCAAAACCAATACAAGCGGCGCGCCGACCTGGTGCCGAGCCTGGTCAAGGTCGTCCAGGGCGCGGCGAAGTTCGAGCAAGAGACGCTGAAGCAAGTGGTCGAAGCGCGCGCGAGCGTGGCCGGCGTGAAGATCGACGCGTCGACGATCGAGGATCCAGCGAAGCTCGCGGAGTTCGAAGCGGCGCAAGCCAAGCTCTCGGGCGCGCTGTCGCGTTTGCTCGTGGTCGCCGAAAACTACCCAGACTTGAAAGCGAGCGCGGCGTTTCGCGATCTGCAAGCGCAGCTCGAGGGCACCGAGAATCGGATCGCGGTCGCGCGCGGCCGCTACATCGAGACCGTCGCCGAGTACAACAAGGTCGTGCTGCGCTTTCCGAGCAGCATCGGCGCAGGCATGCGCGGCAAGAAAGAGCGGCCGACCTTCACGGGTGATCCAGCGAACGAAAAGCCGCCCGAGATCAACCTTTGACCATGACGGCGCTCGCGACGAGCTGGCTGCGCGCGGTGATGGTGCTCGGCGCGCTCGCGTGCGGAGCGCCGTCGCTCGCGCGCGCGCTGGACGTGCCAGCGCTGCGCGCACACGTGAATGATTACGCAGGTGTCTTGCCCGCAGATCGCAGCGCGGCGCTCGAAGCCAAGCTCGCGGCCTATGAGCAGCGGACCGGACAGCAATTCGCGTTGCTCACGATCGACAGCTTGCAAGGCGATGCGATCGAGCCGTTCGCGATCCGCGTCGCCGAGCAATGGCAGCTCGGCAACGCCAAGCGCGATGACGGCCTCGTGCTGATCGTCGTGCCTAAGGAGCGAAAGCTGCGCATCGAGGTCGGATATGGGCTCGAAGGCAACGTGCCCGATGCGGTCGCGGCGCGTGTGCTCCGGGAGATCATCACGCCTGCCTTTCAGCGCGGCGACTACGCGGGCGGCATCGACGCCGCGTTCGACGCGCTGATCCGCGCCGCGAGCGGACAAGCACCGCCGGAGCCCGCGCCCGCGACCCAACCGCAGCGTAGCGTGGAGCGCTCGCCGCTCGCGTTGCTCGGCCCGCTGCTGTTCTTCGCCCTGCTCATGCTGATGAGTCGCGGCGGCCGGCGCGGTCGCGGCGGGATGATGTGGCTCGGCCCGCTGATCGGCGCCGGCATGGGCAGCCTCGGCGGTGGGCGGCGTGGCGGTGGTGGCGGCGGATTTCGCGGCGGTGGCGGCGGCTTCGGCGGCGGCGGCGCATCGGGAGGTTGGTGAGATGGCACTGCTCGACGAAACCGCGCGCGGGCGCATCGCAGCTGCGATCACGGAGGTCGAACGACGAACGTCGGGCGAGATCGTGGTCGCCGAGACGCGCGCGAGCGACGACTACCCGGACTTGGGCCTCGCGTACGGCGCGGCGCTCGCGCTGGTCGTCGCAGCGCTCGCCCACATCGTATGGCCGGCGCTCTCGGTCAGCTGGGTGCTGTGGCTGCAGACCGCAGTGCTGTTCGCTTGCGTCTTGGGCGCGCGCGTAGGCCCCGTGCTGCGCGTGCTCGCGCCGGAGCGCCGGCTGCGCGAGAGCGTTGAACGCCGTGCGCGCGAAGCGTTCCTCGAGCACGAGCTGTTCGCGACCCGCGAGCGCACCGGCGTCTTGATCTTGATCTCGGAGCTCGAGCACCGCGTGGCGATCCTCGGCGACGCCGGGATCGATCGCCACGTGCAGGCGGCGGGTTGGTCCGTGCACATCCAGCGGATGACCGCCGCGATCAAGCAGGGCCGTGCGGCGGACGGGATCTGCGAGGTCACTCAGGCGATCGGCGCCGTGCTGGCCGAGCATCTGCCGCCCCGCGCCGACGACACCGACGAGCTTGCAAACCAAGTTCGCGGAGATGATGCGATAGTGCCGCGATGAGCCCACTGATCGTGACCAAGCCTGGCCGCCCGCTCTCGCTCGCCAAGGCTGCGACCGAGCCGCCGACTGGCCACGATCGCGACGCTGCCAAGGAAAAGCTCAAGAAGCTCGAAGAGGAGCTCGGCACGCTGCAAGAGCTGCTGTGGGGCGCGCGCCAGCACAGCGTGCTGATCATCCTGCAGGGGCGCGACACCTCGGGTAAGGACGGCACGATTAAGAAGGTCGCCGGCGCGTTCAATCCACGCGGAGTGAGCGTGGTGTCGTACGGCGCACCGACCACCGAAGAGCGCGAGCACGACTTTCTATGGCGCGTGCATCGCCACGCGCCGCGCAAAGGCGAGATCGCGATCTTCAACCGCTCACACTACGAAGACGTCTTGGTCGCGCGCGTGCACAAGCTGGTGCCGGACACGCTGTGGAAGGCGCGCTACGACCACATCAACGACTTCGAAGCGACGCTGGCGGATCACGGCTGCATCATCCTGAAGTTCTTCCTGAACATCAGCAAAGCCGAGCAGAAAGAGCGCTTGCTCGAGCGCGAGAAGGATCCAGCCAAGGCGTGGAAGCTCGACCCGACCGATTGGAAGGAGCGCAAGCTGTGGTCGAAGTACTCGACGGCCTACGAAGACGTGTTCGCGCGATGCTCGCGACCGGTTCCCTGGCACGTCGTTCCGGCGAACTCGAAGAACTATCGCAACCTCGCGGTCGCCGAAGCGGTCGCAGCCGCGCTCCGACCGCATCGCAAGCAATGGCTCCAGACGCTCGCCGAGAAGGGCCGAATCGCTAGCGGGCTGGTTCGCTGAACCGCGTTGACACTGACACTACGGACTGTCACAGTGCCAGCCACCTTCGATGAACGACGCCCCGGAACCCACCGCTTCGACCGAGCATTTCACGATCGATGAGCTGGCGGCGAAGACCGGCGTTCCGAGCCGGACGATTCGTTTCTACCAAGCCAAAGGCGTGCTGCCCGCGCCGCGCCGCGATGGCCGGGTCGCTTACTACGACCAGACGCACGTCGATCGGCTCGAGGTCGTGGGCAAGCTGCAGGACAAAGGCTTGCACCTGCGCGCGATCCGCGACGTGGTGACGCGCCGCGACCTCGACGGCACCGCGATTCAGAAGTGGCTCGGCGTGGGCGAGCGGCTGGGTGAGCTCGCGGGCGACACGCCGCAGCTGCTCACCGAAGACGAGCTCAAGGTGTTCCTCGGCGATCCGCCGCCTGGAATCGTGGGGCGACTGGTGCGCCACGGCGGCGTGACCATGGAAGGCGAAGGCGCGTCGCGCCGCTATCTGGTGAAGAGCCCGGCGCTGCTCACGCTGGGCGCGAAGCTCGTGCGCGCCGGCGTGGCGATCGATACCACGCTGCAGCTGCACGACATCCTGCAGCGGCGGCTCGCGCGCATGGCCGACGAGGTCGTGGAGTTCGCGGCCAAGAACGTCGGCAAGGGCTTCGGCCGGAGCAGCACGCCGGACGACGTAATGAGCGTGCTCGAGACGCTGTTCGAGGGCGATGTCGGCGCCGAAGCGGTGAAGCTGCTGTTCAAGAAAGAAGTGGAGCGCGCGATCCAAGGCGTGCTGCCGATCAGCACCAAGCGCTAGCTTGCCGGCGGATTGCGTCGGTGTTGAATCAACC
>Ga0193752_1001718_pt1 | contig 17722 bp, 9 predicted proteins | sample H1c1metaG_FD_144924 | JGI IMG/M metagenome (GOLD analysis project Ga0193752, IMG submission 144924) | Soil microbial communities from a riparian zone of the East river system, Colorado, United States - H1c1 | ecosystem: Environmental > Terrestrial > Soil > Riparian zone | place: USA: East River...
CTTGTTCGCTATCCGAACGTGTAAGCAGAGCATGCAAAAGTCCGCTTTGCGGAAATTCACTCACCAGGCGCTGCAAATTTTGGGTATACAAATGACCCTTGTCGGCTGTATTAGCCAACAGGTTCCATAAAATTTCGTTCTGCCTGTTATTTAGGTATTGATCCACGAGGTTGAAACTACAAATTAATTCCAATTGGCAAAGGCCCGGTTAAAAATATCTTCTGTCAACTGCTTATTTATGGTAGTAATTAACTGCTGCTCCTGGTCGGATATATTACCAGTAAAATCGGCGTGTGCAGAAAATGGCTGGGTAAAATTAAGCTTTTTATCGGCAGCATTGGTATAGGTGGTGTAAGTTACATTCACTGTAATGGTTAACCGCTGTGCACCAGCTATCGGGGCCACATTGTTATTGGTAGCCTGGATAGATATGGGCTCGATAGAGTAACCTGTTATAGTGCCTGCCATCCTCGCGGTGGCCTCACCCTGTACAATAGACAGGCGGGTTGTGGATCGTATACGATCTTTTAAAGACTCCGTAAATTGCTGGCTCAGGTAATTTACTACCAGGGGGGCAGTATTCTCGAAATATTCCACATTGATCGTTTTTAGATCTGGGGGGATGGACGCACCATTGAGGCTTATACTACATGCTGAGTTAAATAGAACCAGCGTACCCATCAACATCATTATTACAAATATCCTTTTCATTATTTACTATAGATCCAGCTCTTTTATTTTACGATATAACGTTCTTTCCGATATGCCCAACTCATTCGCGGCCAATTTTCGCTTGCCTTTATGCTTTTTTAAGGCCTTGCGGATCAGGTCCGATTCCTTATCGATCAGCGACAGTGATTCCTCTACCTCTTCGGCATCATGGGTTATATTATAAGCGTCATTTTTGTTCCCGTTGTTGTTTATAACGGGTTGCTGCAAGGTAAATTGTCCTTCCTGGTTGCCTCCCGGCAATTCAATGTCCCGGTACAATTGGTTCAGCGTTTGCGAATGATTTGAGTAGTTGGCATGTTCGATAATATCAGCAACTAATTTTTTCAGTTCGACCATATCGCGCTTCATATCAAATAATACCTTATATAATAAGTCGCGTTCAGAATAGTCTTCTTTGGGTTGATTACCCAGGCGCATAGGCAAATTCCGGCTGGTGGCCTCAAGGGGGATATAATTAAGCAATATTGGCCCTGTTATCAGCCTGTCCCTCTCCAGTACAGCCAATTGCTCGGCAATGTTTTTTAACTGGCGCACGTTGCCCGGCCAGGAGTAATTGATTAATAGCTGCTGAGCTTCTTCGTCCAGCAGGATAGGTGGCGTGCGGTATTTATCTGTAAAATCAGATGTGAATTTTCTAAAAAGCAGATAAATATCTTCCTTCCGTTCGCGCAATGGAGGAATACGGAGAGGTACCGTATTTAAGCGATAATAAAGGTCTTCACGAAACTTACCATTCCGCACGGCTTCGTAAACATCCACATTAGTAGCGGCTATCACCCTCACATTGGTCTTTTCAACTTTGGATGAACCCACCCTTATATATTGCCCTGATTCAAGAACCCTGAGCAAACGCGCCTGCGTACCCAAAGGCATTTCGGCTATTTCATCCAAAAATATCGTTCCGCCGTTTACTGTTTCAAAATAGCCTTTACGTTCGCCAATCGCACCTGTATAAGCTCCTTTTTCGTGACCGAATAATTCAGAATCTATGGTACCCTCGGGTATGGCACCGCAGTTAACCGCGATGAACGGCCCATGCTTGCGCGGGCTCATCTGGTGAATGATATGCGAAAAAACCTCCTTGCCGCTACCGCTCTCCCCTGTTATTAAAACAGAGATATCGGTAGGTGCAACCTGGTTGGCAATATTTATAGCCCGGTTCAATAACGGCGAATTGCCAATGATACCGAAGCGTTGTTTTATTTCTTGTATTTCCATTTTTTAGAATCAAGAGTCAAGAACCAAGAGTCAAGACTCGCTTTCAGAACCAAGAGCCAAGAATCAAGAGTCAAGACTTTATTTTTAAATTACATCTTTATAAGAGTCAACATCCAAGACCTGTTATTTTAAATTATCTCTAAAAGCGAAAATCATCTTTTGTACTTCTGCTGTTAGCGCTAAATTTTTTAATTTATCAATGTCACCATATTGCCTGCGTTCGCATATTAACAATTGGGTTTCTAATTCAAATGATGAAGTTAAAGCAGTAGTTAAAAATTCTGCAAAATGATTAATAGTACGCTTTCCTGAACCTTCTGCAATATTTGATGGTATAGAGCACGAACATCTATTGATCTGATCAATTAAATTAAATCGTTCCCTAACCGGCAAATCTTCAATATAATAAAGTGCCAAATCTGTAAGGTCCATTGATTTCTGCCATATTTTTAAATTCTTAAAATTGTGCATAAACAAATCTCTGTCTCTCTTGATTCTTGGCTCTTGATTCTTGGTTCTACTCTACTACACGTCCTATCAACGTAGCCGTAGTCGTCTTTTCAACAACTACATTTACATACTGACCGGGTTTATATTTTTCATCAACCGGGAAAACTACCATTGCGTTCTGGTCGCTTCTTCCGCAATAATCCTTGTCTGATTTTTTTGAAAAACCTTCGATCAATACTTTTTGCACTTTGCCTAATTGCGATTGCAAACGGATGAACGAGTGCTCCTGCTGTTTGGCAACGATCTCTTTTAACCGGCTTCTTTTTACTGCGTCAGGTATATCATCAGCATAACGTTTCGCTGCCAAAGTACCCGGCCTTTCCGAATACATGAACATATAAGCAAAATCATAATGGACATAATCCATCATGCTCAAAGTGTCCGCGTGCTCCTCGCCAGTTTCGGTGCAAAATCCCGTGATCACATCGGTTGATATGGCGCATCCGGGGATGATCCGGCGGATGGCATCGATACGGTTGATATACCAATCACGGTCGTAAGTGCGGTTCATCAGGTCGAGTACGCGACTGTTGCCTGACTGCACCGGCAGATGGATGTAATTGCAGATATTCTCGTATTTATTAATGGTGTATAAAACCTCATCGGTAATATCCTTTGGATGCGAAGTAGAAAAACGCACCCGAAGATCAGGATGAATGGCGGCAACCATTTCGAGGAGATTGGCGAAGTTGACAACAGCCCCCTCTAAATCTCCCCCAGTAGGGGAGACTTTTAAATTGGTTTCTTCAAAGCCCTCCCTCCCGGGGAGGGTTGGGTGGGGCTGGTTCCATTTATAACTATCCACATTCTGCCCCAACAAAGTAACTTCGCGGTAACCCTGGTTAAACAGGTCGGTACATTCTTTTATGATCGAAAGCGGCTCGCGGCTACGCTCGCGGCCACGGGTGAATGGTACTACACAGAAGGAGCACATATTATCGCAGCCACGCATAATGGATACAAAAGCATTGATGCCATTGCTGTTTAAGCGTACGGGACTGATATCGGCGTAAGTTTCCTCGCGGGATAATAAAACGTTGACGGCTTTCTGCCCGTCATCTACTGTGCCTATCAGGTTTGGCAGATCGCGGTAGGCATCAGGGCCAACTACTACATCAACCAATTTTTCTTCTTCCAGAAATTTTGATTTCAGGCGCTCGGCCATGCAGCCTAATACACCCACCACTAAACCCGGGTTTTTGCTCTTGGTTACTGCAAATTCTTTTAAGCGGTTACGCACACGCTGTTCGGCATTTTCGCGTATGGAACAGGTATTGATGAAAATTACATCGGCGGTGGTATGGTCGGCTGTGGTTTCAAAACCCTGGTCAGTTAATATAGACGCCACGATCTCGCTATCCGAAAAATTCATGGCGCAGCCATAACTTTCAATATAAAGCTTACGACCGTTGTTTTTACCTTTCACCGGCTCTAATACTAAAGCCTCTCCCTGCCTGCTCTCATCGTGTGTTTTATCCGGAATAACCAAATCCATCATCATTAAAAAATTGAGCAGCAAAATTACACAAACTTTTAAATATAAAGTGACAGTTTGTCAGTATTTAACAAAAACATGATAATGTTGTTGTGATTGAATAATAAACAAAAAGAAATAAGGTTAACTCAGCTATACCGAATTTAGTAAATTGCTCAACAAAGGCAGGACGACCCAAAAAAGTGTCAAACAAAAGTACGTGACAATTAGCGAATGGAGATAAAATTTTTAAAGCATAAATGGCAAAAAAGGCTGCTGATCTCTCTCCTGGTATTTTTTGGTATCGTAGCCATTCTTATTTTTCTCATCAACCTTTACTGGTCGCCCATATTGGCTAAAAAACTAAAGAGCGCAGTTTTAACCAGCAGCGATAGCCTTTACAAAGTTGACTTTTCGGATGCTAAACTGCATATCATACGTGGCGAGATCGAAATAAATAATATCGTTTTAAAACCGGATACTGCGGTTTATAACCGGCGACAAAAAAATCATCTGGCACCCAATAACCTGGTGGAACTGCACGTAAAGCGCATTGTGTTATCACATATTCATCCCTTTAAACTGTATTTTGGCCATAAGCTGGATATTGGCCAGGTTATATTAAGGGAGCCCGAATTAAATGTGAGCTACCAGTTAAATCACACCAAAGATACTACTACAAAAGACCACCGCACTACCTGGCAAAAAATATCAAAATCACTTAAGTCGATCCATATCGGGGAGATATTGCTGAGCGATGTGAAGTTTAAATACGAAGATTATTCCGGGAACAAAGTAGCCATATCCGAGTTAAAGGAAATGAATTTAAGCGCTACTGACCTGCTCATAGATTCGGCTACCCAAACTGACCGGTCAAGACTTTTATTTTGTAAGGACATTTTAACAGAATTGAATAACTATTCGGGAAAAACATCTGATGGCTTATATTCCTATAAAATGAAGTTCTTGCGTTTATCCACGCAGACATCAAAGCTGCATATTGAAGGCCTTGATCTGGAACCGGCTACCCCCAGTGTGTTTTTTGAGAAGAGTAAGCGTAGCCGCTTCAAATTTCATCTTGATTCGTTGCGGTTGAATAATTTTGATTTCTTGTCCTATCACAAATACCGCATCTTAAATGCATCCAGCCTGGTATTATCAAATGGCAGTCTTAGCATATTTAATAACCCGAAGAAGAACCCTGCAACAACTGACAAAGTAAAGACCTTCCCAAATTTCGGGTTGGGAAACATAAAGGCTGATCTGACTATTGATACCATCAAAGCCAGCCATATTAACGTAAGCTATACCGAGTTTAATAAGAAATCTCAAAAAACCGGTACCATCGTTTTTAATAACTCATCGGGCCTGTTTTTAAATGTTACCACCAATAAAACAGCTCTGCAAAAAAATAATATATGCACGGCGCAGCTAAGCAGTTATTTCATGAATGAGGGTAAATTGGATGTAACATTTGCCTTTAATCTTACTGACCAGAATTTCCCTTACAGCTATAAAGGCTCATTAGGACCTATGAACCTGTCGTTAGTCAATCCGGCAGTTATGCCGCTTGCGCTTGTAAAACTCAATTCGGGTAAATTAAAACGTTTGGATTTTGATATCAAGGCCGATAGTAAGGTTTCAAAAGGGAGGGTATCCATATTGTATAACGACCTTAAAGTAGTGATGCTGAAGGCCGATACGGATAATAACCGGCTAAAACGTATGACCATAGCCTCGTTATATGCCAATATCGTAGTGATCAAACATAATAACCCTGATAATGATGGCGAGGCTCCGCGGTCGGCCGATGTGATTTATGATCGGCCCGAGGATTCGCCATTTTTTAAAACGATATGGAAAACACTGCTTACCGGCATAAAACCATGCGCAGGGCTCGATGAACAAATGCAGAAAAACGTTAAAGCCACCTTGACCAAGCATGCCCAGGAGAAACAAGAGCATATTATTAAAAAAGCAAAAAGAAAAGAACGAAGGGCCGAACGGAAGAAGAAACGGGAGCTAAAAAAAGAAGAAAAGGAACGGCAGAAAAGGGAGAAACAGAACCAGGATGCAAAGAAGATTTAGTAGTTCATGGTTGATGGTTCATAGGTCATAGTGGATTGCCAATAGTTTTTAGTTGATGGCATATGCGTTCTTTTTGAAGGTTATCATGTGATTTTCAGAAGTTACTGGTTCATGGCATATACGTTAGGATAGCATACTATGGTCGATAAAACCTGGATAGCTTGTCGCAAATTGGTTGCAACAATGTCGTATACTCCCCTGTTCAGTGCCTGTTTTTACTTGCATCTTTGTTAAAACAAATTGATATAAGCAACAATTAATAGCTAGTGGAGCAGCTACCACATGCAAAAACGGGCGATCCGAAAAGCCAAACGAGTAGGGATACAAAAAAATAATTTTATGTCAGACAACAAAGTTTCATTGCACAGAGTTATTAAGGCCTCACCTGAAAAAGTGTATCGTGCCTTTACCGAAACCGTGGCGATTGCTTCATGGTTGCCGCCCTATGGTTTTCTTTGTACCGTACAAGATATGAACGTTCGGGTAGGCGGTACTTTTAAAATGTCGTTTCACAATTTCACAACCGGCGGCAGCCATTCATTTGGTGGGGAATATTTAGAGGTCAAACCCAATGAGTTTCTGAAATACACAGACAAATTTGACGACCCAAACTTGCCTGGAGTAATGACTACTTCCGTTTGGCTTCAAAAAACATCAGTAGGTACAGAACTGAAGATATTGCAGGAAGGAATACCTGCTGTGATACCAGCCGAAATGTGTTACCTGGGTTGGCAGGAGTCACTGGAAAAGCTCATTAAGCTGGTTGAACCTGAAATACCTGATGCCTGATCAGCTTCAAAACTGTTTCGGCGTTAATTTGGTGAAAATTGGTAATCGTGAACTGAATACATTTTTTGTGCAACGTTTATTAAGGCAATTGCGTCTATTGATTAAAATAGAAAAACTATGAAAAGAATTTCATTCACCCTTTTATCGTTGATGCTGCTGGCAGCGGTATCATTCAGTGCCCTGGCCCAGGGACAAAAAAGAGAAGTTTCGGGCTTTACTACTGTAGCGTCAGCCGGCCCGTTCTCTGTTCACATTAAATTGGATGGAACCGAAAGCTTAAGACTTGAGGCCGATGCCAACGTTATCAATGACATCGAAACCGTAGTTGAAAATAGCACCCTTAAGATCAAATTTAAAAACCGCGACAATCAACATAATAATCCCGGTAAGATCGATGTATACGTTACTGCAAAATCATTAAACGGGTTGATCAACAGCGGATCGGGAACAATGAAGGTTGACGGAACTATCAACGCATCTGATTTTAAAGTTGTACTAAGCGGTTCAGGAAATGTCAGCACATCCGTTAAATCTGACGAATTAAAAGCTGTGATCAGCGGCTCGGGTTCTATCAACCTGGATGGCAGCACAGGCGGCGCAGATATGGTGGTAACCGGATCGGGACAAATTCACGGCAAAGGACTTAAAACACAGTCGGCAAAGATTGTTATTACCGGTTCAGGTGATGTTTATTTGATTGCTGATAAAAGTGTTTCGGCACATATTACCGGCTCGGGCAGTGTGGTTTATTCAGGTAACGCCAATGTAGTTGATACCAGGTATACCGGCTCTGGCAGGGTTACTAAAGCTGATTAATTTTATAGCGATTTTCATTATAGCGATGGGTTTGAAACCCATCGCTATGATATTCAAAACATAAAAGACCGCCTGTGTTGGCGGTTTTTTTATGCGCCATAGTTGAGAAACCCACTGGGGATAGATTTTCTTAATATACTAAAACACAAAGGCTTATGAAGTTTCTAAAACTTCGTAAGTCTGTTAAATTGAAAAAAATCGCAGCATGTGGAACACTTAATTGGCTGGTATACAATTATTAAGAGAAAAATCGTCTACACAAATATCAAAAAAACTCAAAATCAGGTATTCATTAGCTGTAACTAATTGATAATCAACAACTAAGATCGTTCGATTTTCAATGTGATTTGGAACACTTAATTGGCTTATAGACAATTGTTTACAGTGGAAACGTTTACGACAATGATCCAAAATGCCTAAAATTCAGTGTCATTAAAAGTTAATCTGTTGATTTATAGGGAACTATATTGACCTGTTCCAAGTGTTCCACATTTAAAAGTGGAACGCCCTAAAAAGCGGACATTTTTATTGAAGCAGCAATTTCAAGTTGATACCAAAATTGGTAAAGGCGGTATTGAAAGTTTGGGAAGTATAAGGCCTGGTGATGTTGGAATCGTAAAATAAGCTCAGGTTAAACCGCTGATTGATCACGTAATCAATTGATGGGCGGTAAGTGATGTTTTGAGCGCCTGATGATATCTCGGCCCCCTGGATATCTGCCTGGTATATCAGCACCTTATTATCCCGTAAAGAGAAATCCAGTTTGAAGGTGAGGTCATTATTCAACTTCCCGCCATTGAACAAGCCAAATGGGAACCTGAAATTTTTGGTTTTATAGCCAAAGCCAAACACCAATATATTTTCATTTTGCTGCGAAAGCTGGCTGTTAGAAAGGCTTAGGCTCAAAGTCCGGCTTTGGCGGTATTCCATGTTGGCGGTAATATTATTTTTGAAGCGTACATCAATACCAATCAATGGCACAAACTGCTCAAATATGGTGACCGAAGAGAATTGGTAGAAGGGCAAAAAATCCCCGTTCAAATCTTTTGAACTGACGTGCCCACCCGTTTCTGCATACTGCAGCAGGGTATTGTAATTACCAACCGTATAAGTTGACCGGTAGCCATCCCTTATATCAACGGACTCAAACATTTCGCTGAAAAATGGGATACGGCTCAATCCGCTATACATGATATCCCAGTTAGGTATCGGTATATTGGGAAATCCGGTTAAGTCTATGCTGCCGGCGTTTTTGCCGGTATAAGCGGCCAAAAATGCCGGCACAATTACATTTTGTGAGTTCGGCCCGTAACCGTCAGCATACCCTCCCACCGGTGCACCCGAATTAGGGTTTTGCGTCCCCAGGCGTTGTGATATAATAGCCCGGTTACTCAGGAACTTATCAAAAATAGGCGAGGAATTATCCAGTCCGCTCGATTTTGAGAAGGCGGTTCCGATAGACATATAGGATATGCTGTAATCGCCTGAGGTAATAGGGGATAAATTATCAAAGGAGTTGGTAGAAGGCAGATATTTGAAATTGGTTTGATAGCTATGATCCTGTGTCTTAAAAGCGATCAATTTTATCCGGAGATCCTTGAATGGTTCCAATGTTCCATTCAAATGCAGGTCCTCGTTCAGCGTTTTTACATACAATTGGTTTTGTAAGGTATCCGCTGTGATCCAATGATTGGCAAGTGCTCTCTGGCGTATATCGGCCTGGCTGCCTAATAAAAATCCTATGCCCGGTGAATTATAACTAAAATCTTCGCCAAAGTAATCCGTTCCGGGTAAATAGCCGGGCAGGAACGTTCCCTCGGTACGTGAATAAGAAGCATTAACTTCTTTAATACTGGTCAGCAAGCCGAGCAGCACCTTAGTAATCCCGCTTTTCTCTTCCTTGTCTTTATCCTTGGTAGCCGCCTTTGTAGTACGCAGGAACGGGAATTTATTATATAAGGTGACAAAGTTGAGCGACGGATTCAACTGGATTGTGCGCGAATTTTGTATGCTGTTACCCACATTATAAGCGGGATCATTAATAGCAAAAAGTGGTTGTGCCTGCCAGGTAAAGTGCGTGCTGTATCGGGCGATAACGGTTGTCCAATCCATATAAGGCAGCTTGCTGATCGGCACATTATAGTTAAAATCCAGGGTATGGTTATAATTGGTGGTGCGGCCGAGGTTCAATATATTATGCCATAGTGTATCCCGTTTTAGACCATTGATACGCCCCGCAGGCTCATCCACTGTAGCGAGGTTGGTAGCATCAATAGCCAGCGTTAGCGATTTGGTCAGGTTCCAGCCCATGCCATATACCGTTGTAATGTTGAAAGTTTTATTATAGGTAGTCGGTATCGGGATCAGGTTGGTGGGATCGTTGTTTCGGAGTGTGTTTTCTGAGTAGAAGCGGTCGAAATTAATGCTATAATTCAACCTCGACGGCATCAGGCTGATATTGATATCTTTTATCAGCGACAGCAAATTACTCTTTATGATCTTCTCAAACGGGCTATAATATTTAGGCTGATTGGTATAATTATAAGCCAACGCCACATGATATGTTTTTTCAAAATCGCTTAGCGTATTAAAATCATGATGATCATATTCGGTATAGGAATAGGTCGCGTTCAAATTCTCAACATCCCAAATATGGTTTGTGGCCGATGGATTGGTTTTGGATTTATGAATATTAGTGAAGTTAAAACTTTTCCTTACCGTATAATCTTCCGCGGCATTTTGTATCGAATCCCGCTGTTTGGTGCTGGTTGCGGCTCGTAAGGTTTGTTTCAGCTCCACATCAGGTTGGGCGGGGTCATATTGCGGCGTACTTATCTGCGAGGATACGTTGACATACAGTGGGATATGAATCCCGCTTTTATCCGGGAAAAACTTACCTAACTCCACGTTTCCGGCTATATCGTAGCTTTTAGTGTCGTTCATGCTGCGGTCGTTCAACCTTGAGTCAAGGGCGCCAAAGCCAACTGTAGTGCGGGTACCGGATGCCGTGATGGTAGCAAAATCGGCAAGTTTTGCATCAACCCTGCCGGTAGCCGCCCAACCTCCTTTATTATCAAAATCCGTCAGGCGTAATTCATCAAACCATATAATACCCGATTTATCCAGCCCGTCATCAGTGCCTGCCTGTGAGTTGTTTCTATAAGGGTTTCGCGTTCCTACCATTACAGTAGCTAAACGGCTCAGATCCGGTTGCCCTTTAATCGTAATTTTATTGCGGCCGTCTGTTAAAGTAAACGGCACATTCAATGGCCAGGGTTGTCCATTCAATTTGGCATTGTTACGTGCTACTTTGGCGCTGGTAAGCAGGGACAATTGCAGGTCGAGCTCATTTGCCGCCGGCCATATTGAATTTGGATCATGAGTGCCGGGTGACGTTACCTTTAGCGGTATTTCATATTCATAATAGTTATCTACATAATCAATACCCAGCCTGATAAAGGCGCTCATGTCATTATCCTTCAGTGTGCTGCCTTCAGCATGGATAAACATTTGCAGGCGCTTGTATTTCCGCAGATCATTATTAAATGTTTTAAATGCTGCCCTCGAATAACCATCGCGCAGGCTGGTGATATTTAAGCTCAGCGATTGCTCATTCAATTGGCTATTTGTTTGCAGATTGTTATAATTCTTCTGCCTTGTAATACCTGGCGGCACCACATAAGGTATGGGTGTGCGATTGCCATTCTCTTCAATGTTCACCGTTTCTACATCCAAAATGGAATTATCCAGCGGCGCATTTACAATAGCCGGATCAGCGATCACATTGGCAGGGTTATTTTCGTTGTTGAATGCGCGCCATTCGCCTCTCACTAACTGCATGGTGGCAAAACGCAATATAGCCGTATCGACAAAATCGGTCATAAACATCCTGATGAAGCGGATGGATTTAAAATCCTGGATGTTGCCCACGGCCGTTTTTTGATCACTATTGATCGGTATCCTGAATTGGTACCAGGTAACAGCCTGTGTTTGCCCGTTTGGCAATTTAACCTGCGAGGTTACCTTATCATTTACATATCCTTTTCCTACTACCAAATCCTGCGGACGAATGGATACCTTGTATTGAAAATATTCATCATCCTGGTTCATATTGTTGTCCCGGTCCACATCTTCCCCATCGGGCAGGGAGGTAGAGGCTGACGTTGGAATACCAAGTGCCGCCTGCGATTGTTCGGCGGTTTTAGAGTTGCTCTCGGTTCCATTATACTTACTGTATCGTTGCAAAATACCCGCGTTTGCCTGGTCGAGCAAAGGTCCCTGGTAATATTGATAGTCGTCTGATGACGGGTCGTTAGTAATTGCAGTAGCGGCTTGCGGATTTACAGCACCCGATACCTGCTGTACTACGTTTGCAAATTTCGTTCTTTCATCAGCATCATTCAAGCCATCAAGGCCGACATCTTGTAATACGCGCGCTGTAGGGTTATTATCAAAGGCATTTACCACCGGTTGTAACTTGGCAACTCTGCCCCAAACGGTATTGTCAACCTGGCTCAGGTCACCATTTACCGGGATGCCGTTTTCCAGGCTCTTGCGCCCGTCCTTCAATATATCTTCGGATATATTACCTAAGTTGAAGTACAGATCGCCGCCTTGCGAATTGGGCTTGGTGATGAAAGGGTCCATTACCCAAAACTCGATATACTGCACATTCAACGATTCAAAATCATTGGTAGATATGCCGCGGAATATACCCCCCCAACGGTTTCTTGGGGTTGCCAAACTACCATCACTATTGATCCCTGTGGTAGCGTAATTGTACTGCCCACGCACCGTTGGATAAAAAGCCAGATCAAAGGTAGGCAGGGTTAAAGGCTGACCGGTAACCGATTGCTTGTAAGGGAACACTTCGGTCTCTAATACTTCCCTTACGTAAGGGTTAGATAGTTCGGTGCGCGAAACCGGTATGGTACCGCCGGTATAAAATACAGGGTCGATGTTATAAAAGGCAAGCCGGGCACGGTTATAACCGTAATCCAAACCAAATGACTGCGACTCGAGGAATTGCTGCGGTGTACCCGAAATTTGCCAGGTGGAAGCGCTCTTGATATCAATTACCGATTGGCTGCTTTCAAAATCATCCAGATAAGATGTACCGTTCTTCGAGCCGGCAAAATTTAATACACTTGGATTACCGGGTAATAATTGCGCGAACTCACCATTAAAGCTAATGGACGATGGCACCTTGGTGGTAATGAACGGTATCTTATCAACCAGCCGGGTTAAAAATCTTGAGTTGGAATTATAGTTGACATCAAAGCCGTAAATAGTATTGGAAATGGATTCCTGCCCGACTACTTCATTTTGCGTAATAGGCTGCTCGGTTAAGTGCATGATCGTGGCACCCAAAGCCAGTTTATCATTTACCTGGTAATCAAACCTCGACCCAAACAATGATTTTTGTTGAACACCGAATAGTTCGTTATTCTCCAAATTCACGGTGATGGGCTGCCCTGATGAAAGTAATGCCTGGTTAACAATGCGTATTCTACCGGCGCTGTAATCTACCGTGAAGTCATTGCCTTCCTGTAATTTCAAATTCCCGGCGGTAACAATTACCGATCCCTGCGGAATATTAGTAGCGTTTAGTTGATATTCCGAGCCTCCTTGCGAAGTATAGGTTCCCTTGATCACATACCTGTTTAACTGCGGGAAAAATTGCTGCGCGATGGTTTTGGTCGAATCATATATCGGCTGGTATACATAGCGTTTGATCAGGTCCTGCTCGCCGGGGTCAAATTGCTTGGCCAGGTCACCGCCGAAAGGCTCAAGTACGGGAAACATAATCCGCCCATTCTGCGAGTCGATCGTGATCCCTTCCAGGTAATCGAAATAGCCATCCGGCTGTTTGTTATTCTGCGGATCTAAGTTATCCACGCCGGTCAATTGCAGCCAAAGCTTGCTTTTGGTATGCAGCCCCTCGTCCATAATGGGCTTAGCAATACCCGACTTCTCATCAAGCCTTGATATAGTCATTCTGAAGTTATTCGGGCTGATCTGGAAGGCCCCTAATGAATATATGTTTTTCATCATCAGCTTCCAGGTGGGCAGGTTGGTCTTTAGCAAAGCATTTTTAAGCAACTTTACATAAAGCACCTTCGGCGTAGCCGGATCTACCGGGACATCAGTTGAAAACTCACCTACCTGGTATTGCACGCCATTTACGGTATATTGATAAGCAACGGCAAGCACTTCATCATTATTCAAGGGATAATTGAGCGAGATATAACCCAACTGCGAATGCAGGGTAAATTCCTTATCAGTCAGCTTTCGGGCGTAGGTCAGCTTGGCGTAGTTATCATTTCCCCCGGTTGCCTGGAAATAGCTGACAACCGTATTTGAATTGGTTTGCCTGACAGTAGCGGGCAGGTTAGTCAATAACGAATTTGATTGCTGCGGAAAGCCCGGCCCCTGGAAACCCGCAGGCAGGCCGCTAAACCCGGAGCCACCCTGCACTAAAGTTTTATTGTAAGGCTTGTTTTCGCCTAAATCCATAAAAGCCAATATATCACGCGAGTTGGTAGTGCTGTTTACACGGTTGGTTACCCAAACCTCAATTTTGGTAACATTTGCATTGGTGCTGATGATGGGGATATTGGCCAATGTCTTATTGTAGCTATCCCGAAAATATTGGGATAAAAAGTAGTGTTTATTTGCTTCGTAATCAGCGGGCGTCAGGCTGAAGTTTCCCTGCTGCGATCCATTGGTAATAGTTATAGTTTTTGATTGCGATCGTTGTTGCGACAGGATGCTGGTTACGTTCAGTTTACCAAACTTCAGTTTGGTTTTGATACCGAACAGTGCCTGCGTACCTGTGATCAATGTTGTATTTAGCGGAAAGCTAACTGTACCCACTTCTATCTTCTGAATGATCTCATCCGGGTGGCCGGTATAATCCAGTTTTATCTGGTTCTCAAACTGGAACTGCGCATCCGTATTGTAATTGGTTGATATCTTTAACTTATCGCCAATAGAGCCCGTCACATTCATTTGAATGCGTTGGTCGAAATTAAAATTGAACTGGCTGCGCTGCTTGGTATTGAACAACGGGTTCTGGTTGCTGTTGATTTGCCCGGCCATGATCATTTCGGCAGAGCCCTGTGGCCTTATCGTAATATTGGAGCTGCCAAATATCTGCTCAAACGTACGGCTCCGTACTTGTATAGGCGATATAAATCCGGCCTGCTGCGATTGGTAAGCATAATTATCCGCCAGCTGCTTAAAATAGGTGCGCTGCTCTTCCCGTTCTTTCAAACGTAAATACTCTATAAAAGTAAGGTACTGTGTACAGCAAATTACCAACCCTTTCATACAGGATATACTGATTAGTAGCGGCGTTGTATTCAAAGGTACGCACCAGGTTTGGCGGATCGGGCAAAACGTAGCCGTGCCTCAACTGGTTGTTTCTCGATTCTAAACCTGTGTAGGGCGTTTTAATAGTTAGTGAATCACTCTTTGATCTGGCAGGCTGCTGTTGAGCAAAAGCATTTCCTAACCCGCAAAATGCAGAAATTAGCAGTGCATTTAGTACAACCTTAGAGGTAAAGTTCCGGATCAAGCGTTAAGGTAAAAATATGCGTAATTATAAGCTTTTTAGTGCAAATTTAATTAGTTGTTCTACAGTTAAATCTCCGCTATTTTTATTTAATTCCTGCTCTAATACCTTCTCAACGGCATTACGGGCAAAGCCCAGCATCACCAAAGCCGAAAGTGCCTCATCCTTAACTGTTTTAGTTAATGGCATGCTGATGAGGGTATCAGGGCCCTCTTTGCGCAGTTTATCTTGCAGCTCCAAAATAAGGCGTTGGGCTGATTTTGGGCCGATACCCTTGATACGCTGTATCAGCGGGACATCGCCCTTTACAATGGCCGACTGTATCTCATCAGGAGTAATGGACGAAAGCATCATGCGCCCGGTGTTTGGGCCAATACCCGATACCGATACGAGGTGCAAAAACAGCCTGCGTTCGCCTTCATCATAAAAACCATAGAGGGTATGGGCATCTTCCTTCACATGCAGCCACGTAAACAGTTTGCATCGTTCGGCAGCGCCCAGTTTTGAATAGGTGTTCAGCGATATATTGATGTGATAGCCCACACCACCTGCCTCAACCACCACATACGAAGGGCTCTTATAAGCCAGCTTGCCATCAATATAAGCGTACATTTAATTTCGATTATTATTTAACGTGTACGTGAAATCACGTTACGGGTTTCAATTTCGGCCTTTTCCTGCGCATCAACAACTGCAATTGTCACCATATTAACAATTTCTCTTACCGAGCTGCCTAATTGAAGTACATGCACCGATTTTTTTAGCCCTAAAAGTATCGGCCCAACAGCCTCAGCACCACCTATTTCCTGTAATAATTTATAGGCAATATTACCTGATTCAAGGTTAGGGAAAACCAGCGTATTGGCAGGTGCACCATTTAGCGTAGAGAAGGGAAAATTATCTGCAAGCAGGTCTGAATTTAAAGCGAAGTTGGCCTGCATATCGCCGTCAACTACCATATCGGGGTATTTTTCATGCAATACACGCACGGTTTCCCTTGTTTTTACAGGTATATCGCCTTCGTTCGAACCGAAATTTGAATAGGAAAGCACGGCTATGCGTGGTTTTATATTGAATTGCTTAACCGATCGATCGATCAATACCGTGATATCCACCAGTTCCTGCACAGATGGATTAACGTTTACCGTTGCATCCCCGATAAATACAGGCCCTTTTTTGGTGATCATCATATACATACCCGCCACACGGTTCACACCCGGCTCGGTACCGATAATTTGCAGGGCTGGTCTGACTGTTGATACATAATCTTTGGTCAGACCTGAGATCAATGCATCGGCTTCGCCAAACTGCACCATGCAGGCCCCGTAGTAATTACGCTGGGTAAGCATCTTTCTTGCTTCAGAAAGGGTGATGCCTCTACGCTGACGTTTGTTGTACAAATACTCCGCATACTCGCTAAAGTGTTCACACTCTTCGCGCGGATCAATAATATGGACATCATCCAGTTCCAGGTCACATTCTTTAATGATCTTTTTGATCCTGGCTACATTACCCAATAATATTGGGGTGGCAATACCTTCTTCCCTTACGATCTGGGCGGCCTTTAAAATTTTATAATTATCCGCTTCAGCAAACACCACACGTTTTGGGTTTTGCTTGGCTTTGTTAGCTATATTTCTCAGTAAGCGATCATCGGCCCCTATGCGTAAACGGAGCTGCTCCCTGTAAGCATCCCAATCAGTGATAACCTTACGCGCAACTCCGGAATCAATAGCCGCCTTTGCAACCGCTGAAGAAACTTCGGTGATCAGGCGCTGGTCCATAGGTTTTGGGATGATATAATCCCTGCCGAACTTCAAATTCTGGGTATTATAAGCCAGGTTAACTGCTTCGGGAACCGGTTTTTTAGCCATCTCCGCAATTGCTTTCACAGCTGCTATCTTCATTTCCTCGTTAATGGCAGTAGCCCGCACATCCAGGGCGCCCCTGAAAATAAAAGGAAAGCCCAATACATTATTCACCTGGTTGGGGTAATCCGCACGACCGGTTGCCATCAGGATATCCTTACGGGTTTTTATAGCGATATCGTACTCTATTTCGGGCACGGGATTGGCCATGGCGAAAACAATGGGATTTTTAGCCATTTGCTTCAGCATATCGGGTGTTACCACATTTCCGGCAGAAAGGCCGATAAAAACATCAGCATTCTTCATGGCATCAGCCAGAGTTTTGACATCCTTGCGTTCTGTCGCGAACTGCAGCCGCATTTCGTCCAGATCAGTACGATCGGAAGTGATCAGGCCATTAATATCAAACATCACCAGGTTTTCCTTTTTGACACCCAGCGAAAGATACATTTTGGAGCAGGATACCGCAGCAGCGCCGGCGCCATTCACCACCATTTTTATCCGGTCGAGTTTTTTGCCCTGTATCTCGCAGGCGTTTATTAATGCTGCACCCGATATGATAGCCGTTCCATGCTGGTCATCATGCATCACGGGTATTTTCATTTCAGCCTTCAACCGGCGTTCGATCTCAAAACAGGTTGGTGCCGAAAT
>Ga0193752_1001719_pt1 | contig 17720 bp, 15 predicted proteins | sample H1c1metaG_FD_144924 | JGI IMG/M metagenome (GOLD analysis project Ga0193752, IMG submission 144924) | Soil microbial communities from a riparian zone of the East river system, Colorado, United States - H1c1 | ecosystem: Environmental > Terrestrial > Soil > Riparian zone | place: USA: East River...
GCGAAGGAGGGCGGTGAGCGTAGCGAGCGGGTGGTTGTTTTTGGTTCCGCACTCTAAAACAGGATGTAAGTCCAAAGAACAACCACCCCTGTCGTCTTCGACGCCTTCCCCCTCCTTCGCAGGAGGGGAGCCTGAGCTTTACTTAAGCACCTCTTCCACAACCTGGCCCACATTGCCACTGGGCATTTGGATCTTTAGCAATGCAGCAACGGTAGGTGCAATATCGGTCATATGCGTTTCGCGGCTGATCTTACCGGGTTTGATCTTCCAGCCATAAAATAACATGGGTACATGCGCATCATACGGATTCCAGCTGCCATGCGTGGTTCCTGTGGCCCCGCCGTCGATATAACCAGGCTGCAAAATCATTTGAATGTCGCCTCCCCTTTTCGGATAATACCCATTAGCCACCATCTCCTTGATTTTATAATTCAAAGTTGTTCCCGAAAGATCTTCCAGGTCAAATGCCCTGGAAATCGAAGGCTGTTTGTTAAGATAATTAATGATCCATTTTTTCACTGCTGCCCGATCAATTTTCATTGAATCCATCAGCTTATTATTAAGATGCACCTGGTAATTGTAATTGCTCACAATCAATTTATCCGATCCAAACTGTTCTTTCAGGCCCGCTGCCATTTCTTTTGCCCACACTTCATCGGGGATCGTACCACCCGGTAATTTATTTGCAACACTAAATCCCGGTACATGCGCCACGCCATGGTCTGCGGAAAGAAAAACAAGGTATTGCCCCTTCCCTACTTTCGCATCGAGATAACTGAAGAACTCTCCCATTTCTTTATCAAGACGCAGGTAATTATCTTCGGCCTCAATTGAATTGGGACCAAATGCGTGGCCGATATAATCGGGCGATGAAAAACTCACTGTCAACATATCCGTAATGTTATCAACACCCAGCTTTTCATTTTCAATAGCTGCCTTTGCCAGTTCTATTGTCAGGGTATTACCGTAAGGTGTACTTGAGACCAGACCATATGATTTGTCCACATACTTTTTAAGATCATACGGAAATCCACGTTGATCTGTACCAAAAGGTTTGCCTTCATACGGTTTATCATCTTTATCACTCTGAACATAAGTATTGATAGGATATAAAGTGTTCCAGCCCTTTTCGAAATAACCATTCATCAGCTTACGTTTGTTGAATGCCTGTACCCAGGCAGGCTCTTCATTCATATAATAGGTTGATGTCACAAAATTACCGCTGCGTCCATCATACCAATATGCCGCATCTGCCGAATGTCCTGCAGGTAAAATCGCACCACGGTCTTTAATCGCAATACCAATTACCTTACCGCGAAAATTTGTTGCAATTTTTAATTCATCTGCAATAGATGTTACAAGCATGTTCCTTGGACTCATCTCACCTGAGTTGCCTTCTGCTCCAACCGTCTTCACTGAATTATCTTCCGCGCAGTAAACAGAACGCTGCTGTTCCCTGTCCCACCAGGCATTGCCGGTTATGCCATGAATGGCCGGAACACTGCCTGTATAAATACAGGTATGTCCACATGCCGTGATAGTAGGAGTATATGGTATCAGGGTATTTTCTGCACTGAAGCCCTGGTTTAAAAATTTTTTAAATGCACCGTTCGGAGCATAGCGGTCATAAAAGCGATACAGGTAATCCCATCTCATCTGATCCACCACAATACCGACAACGAGTTTCGGGCGTGGCGTTTCAGAAGCAGGTGCAATTTTGGTTTGGGAAAATGTTAAATTACTAATAAAACAAAGACATGTAACCAGCAGTGATTTCCTCATCAGATTTTAAAATTTCCAACAAATGTAACGAAACTTAAAACTGATAGCCCTAGGTTAAAAAAGGAACACGATGTTTTAATATGCAAACTATCCACATAGGTGCATATCCGGGGCAGATGGCTTTAACTTCCGCGATTTACATTACCTTTGCGCCAATTTATAGCCACACTAAAAACTAAAATAACATGGCAGATATTTTTGAAAGACTCCTCAAAAACTACGGTCCCATTGGACAGCATCGTGAAAGAGCACATGGATATTTTGCATTCCCAAAGCTGGAAGGACCTATCGGCAGCAGAATGAATTTCCGTGGAAAAGAAAAAATCGTTTGGAGTCTCAATAATTATCTCGGTCTTGCCAATCACCCCGATGTTCGTCGCGCCGATGCAGATGCAGCCGCAAAGTTCGGCCTCGCCACTCCCATGGGTGCGCGGATGATGAGCGGAAACAGCAATTATCACGAACAACTTGAAAGAGAACTTTCTGTATTCGAATCCAAAGAAGATTCCATTCTCCTCAACTTTGGTTACCAGGGAATGAGCAGCATAATAGATGTTCTCTGCAGCCGTCACGATATTGTTGTGTATGATGCCGAAAGCCATGCCTGCATCATCGACGGTCTTCGCCTTCACCCCGGTCACCGTTACGTTTATAAACATAATGATATTGCCGATTTCGAAAGACAATTACAACGCGCCACCGCGCTGATCGATAAACAAAAAACAGGCGGTATCCTGGTTATCACGGAAGGTGTATTCGGTATGGCCGGCGACCAGGGCAAGCTGAAAGAAATCGTGGCACTGAAATCAAAATACCAATTTCGGTTATTGGTCGACGATGCTCATGGATTTGGAACCCTGGGTGCTACAGGAGCCGGGGCAGGTGAAGAACAAGGAGTGCAGGATGATATCGATCTTTATTTTTCAACTTTTGCGAAATCCATGGCTTCAATCGGAGCTTTTCTCTCCGGGCCTAAAATGATCATTGATTTTATCAGATATAATATCCGTTCTCAGATCTTTGCAAAGAGTCTTCCAATGCCTATCGTATTGGGTAATCTTAAAAGGCTTGAACTGTTACGTACACAGCCCGCATTGCGCGAAAAGTTATGGAGCAACGTCAGACTGCTTCAAAGCGGGTTAAAGGAAAGAGGCTTCGATATCGGCAAAACAGATTCACCGGTTACGCCCGTCTACATGAATGGAGGCGTCGAAGAGGCAACAGCAATGGTGATGGATCTTCGTGAACACTACAATATTTTCTGTTCTATTGTTGTTTACCCGGTTATTCCAAAAGGACATATTATCTATCGTTTGATTCCGACAGCCTCACACAACGAAGAAGATATTCAGCTTACTTTACTTGCATTTGATGAAACGAAGAAGAAGCTGGATGCAGGTGATTACAAGGTTGAAGCGATTCCTGATATGGCGAATGCTTAGCATGTGCAACGGATCTCCCGATCCGTTGATTTTTAAAGCTGTTTGGTATTAGATTAAATCGAGTCCACGCTCTATTTCAACTTCGCGTGTTGTAATAGCCCTGTTGTAATACTTTCTGGTTAATAATTATTCGTTCATCCCTCATTTACCAGGTTATAAAGTCGTTTTAACGTTCAGGTTTGTCTTATTGTCCCTACTTGATTTTAACGACTCGCGGAGAATTGAATACATCTTCAGGAACTTGAAAATTAAACCGGAGAAAAAAAATCGGATGAGCTGCAGAGCTGATTAAAAAAGAAAGCCTCCCCAGAAAAGGGAGGCTGCACTAATCAAATACCATTAACCATTAAACCTTATCCTATGAAAAATCAAATATAAGATGATAGCGTTGAAACATTGGTTGTACCACTCCTTTTTTTTTGCTAAAACTGTGTCTTAATTGATTTGTATCAAGAGAATTTTAAAAATAAATAAATTATATACCCAAAGTATAGCACAATCATACCAAAATAAAAAAAAGGGCCAGGATAAAAATCCAGCCCCGTATTAAATCCAATATCCTATGAAAAACCAAGGTTATGACCTTTATTAAAAAAGATTAGTTGCATACAGGTTGTAAAATATTTTTAAAAAAGAGGTTATAATAAATAAATTGGATATGTCATTCGTAATTCAGCCCCTTTCGCAACGATTGAAAATCTGAAAGGAAGCTTGGAGAGCAGGGGGTTAAAGGCTTTACAAACATCAGGTAATTCTGGAAAGCAGCTATCGTAAATGGAGCTTTGCTTATATTTGTAAAGCTATCCGGGATAGCCAGGGTGGTTAAAAGAAGTTCGCAATAACCAGTCCTGAGAAGCACAGAAAAGCATTTATCTATGAAGAAAATGAAAAAGCTGATTGCAGGTATTACGGAAATTCTTATCCAATATAAATGACTTACCAGGTAGCCTTAAAAGATTTACGGTAGTCTTCAAACGGCACTTTGCCGAATTTACCTTCCCCAAAATACTTCACGATCAATTCGAAATCTTTTGGCTCTAAATAGCCGGGAATCGCTTGTGGATTACCGTTATCTGAAGGGATAAACACCGTAGTTGGATAAGAAAGTTGACCATTGGTTAGATAAATGGAAAAATCATTGGTGCGATAACCGGAATTAAACAAGTATCTCTTACCATTCCAGTTGATTTCCTTCCTGGTTTCTGCATCAAGTTTGACTGCATAAAACTTAAGCTGCAGGTATTCGCTTACGTTTTTGTTTGCATACGTTTTCTTATCCATCACTTTACACCAGCCACACCAATCGGTATATAAGTCGATAAGAATTGGTTTCGGATTGATACGCAAACTGTCTTCAGCCTGTTTCAGGGTAAGCCAGTTAACTTTACCGATTTCTGATTCAGCGGATTTATGACGGCTTGTTCCGGACTCGACAGGCGCATCAGGCTTGCGTAGGGACAGACTCACTATGAGTGTTCCCGTAAAGAAAAAAAGCCATTTTACGCTCCGCATAACTATTTTTGTTTGTTAGCTTGATAACTCAAATACCATGCATAAAATTGTGTTGGCCATAACAGGCGCCAGTGGCTCTATCTACCCAAAATTACTGCTCGACAGGCTATTACAGATAAAAGATCAGTGGAACGAACTGGCTGTGGTGATGACCCAGAATGCAAAACTGGTGTGGAAAACCGAACTCGACAATGATAGTTATCAAAATTACCCGGTTAAGTTCTATGAAACAAACGATTTTATGGCTCCTTTTGCCTCGGGTTCAGGCAGGTTCAATGTGATGATCATTGCGCCGTGTTCGATGGGCACATTAGGCCGTATTGCAACGGGTGTGTCGACAGATCTTATTACCCGGGCTGCGGATGTCGTACTTAAGGAAAGGCGAAAACTGTTATGTATGATAAGGGATACGCCTTATAACCTCATCCATATTAAGAATATGGAAACCGTCACGCTTGCCGGCGGGATCATTTGTCCGGCTACCCCATCATTTTACAGTAAGCCTTCAAGTATCGAAGCCGTTGCGGCTACCGTTACAGATCGGATACTTGATCTTGCGGGTCTTGATATTCAGACTTTTCGATGGGGGAGTTAAAAACTCCCCTCCTGCGAAGGAGGGGAAATGCCGAAGGCATGGGGTGGTTGTTCTTTGGTAACCGCAAACTAAAACAGTTTGTAAGACCAAAGAACAACCACCCGCTCGCTACGCTCGCCGCCCTCCTTCGCAGGAGGGCAGCCACCATTTTCACCTCAAATCAACCTCTTCCACTCCCGGATATTTGGCTTTATCAAACACAAACGTAGCATCGGGAACATTAGCTTTGCCATTAAGGCTGTTAACCGTATAAGTATATTTATTTCCGTTCTTCTCTAAAACCCTTGTACTATAAATGCTCTGCGTTTTTTTATCAACCATAGCATAAACCTTATGAAAAGCCTTTGTTTTATCAACCGGCGTAAGTTCTATTTCCTGAACATTGTGTGTCCCAACTTTTTTCTCACCATTCAGCTTATACAAAAAATCCTTATCATAAAAATTCGTAAAAAGCTTTTGAGGTGTAATCGCATTAGCTGAAGGATCAAGTTGAGAAATAGTCACTTCATTAGATGCCTTATCAAACGTCCACACATTTTTCCCATCGCAAAATATTTCCTGACCCGGGATTTTAATCTTATACTTCTGACCTTTCATAGACACTGTTCCGGTTTTGCTACCTTGAACCTTCCCTTTAGCATCTTCTATCTTAAGTGTGAAATTCGCCAATACGGCAGAGTAAGTTCTGAATTTGGCGCTGACTGCATCCAGAATCTTTTTTGCTGCCGGATCATTGGTAGCTAATGCACCCTGGCTAAAAACGTTCGAAACAAAAATTAATAAAAAGGCAAACAAGCTTAATTTTCTCATGCTGAATATTTAAAGAATTTAATCATGCGGACAATCAGTGAATTTTACGCAATATATGGGCAGATGCTGAAACTGAGGCTAAGGTTGCTTATTAAATGTTGCTAAAAGCTTAAAGAAGTCTTTGCAAATTTAAAGATGTCTTTAACAATTTAAAGAAGACTTTAACAATTTTTATAATCCCTGTTATCCCATCTGATCAACCAAATGACGCTCAAGATCTGCTTCCGTTTTGATCAGCACATCCCTGGTTTTGCTTCCCTGGCTGGGGCCTACGACCCCACTTGCTTCAAGCTGATCCATCAGCCTTCCGGCGCGGTTATAACCCAGTTTCATCCTGCGCTGCAATAACGATGTTGATCCGATCTGACTTTGTACAATTAACCTGGCAGCATCTTCAAACAACGCATCCCTGTTGCTTACATCAAAATCCTTGCCTTCCATCTCCTTTTCATCCACATATTCAGGCAAAAGGAAAGCTTGTGCATAACCTCTCTGATCGCCAATGAAATCACAAACACCTTCCACTTCGGGAGTATCAACAAATGCACACTGCAAACGGGTAAGTTCACCATTGAAAGAAATCAACATATCGCCTTTTCCGATCAGCTGTTCAGCGCCGCCGGTATCCAGGATCGTACGGGAGTCAATTTTAGAAGAAACTTTAAAAGCAATCCGGGCTGGAAAATTCGCTTTGATGGTTCCTGTGATGATATTAACCGAAGGTCTTTGGGTTGCAATAATAAGATGGATCCCGATCGCACGTGCAAGCTGGGCAAGACGCGCTATCGGCATTTCCACTTCTTTACCCGCCGTCATGATCAGATCTGCAAACTCATCAATAACAAGAACAATAAACGGAAGGAACTGATGACCTTTTTCGGGACTTAATCTTCTCTTTATAAACTTCTCGTTGTATTCTCTGATATTTCTTGCACCGGCTTCTTTCAACAGATCATACCTGTTATCCATTTCGATACATAAAGCATTCAACGTATGAACCACTTTTTTTGTATCGGTGATAATAGCATCTTCTTCACCGGGCAGTTTGGCAAGGAAATGTTTTTCAATCGTCCGGTATAAACTAAGCTCAACTTTTTTAGGATCAACCAATACAAACTTTAACTGGGATGGATGTTTTTTATAAAGCAGTGAAACAAGTATGGCATTCAATCCAACAGATTTACCCTGGCCCGTAGCTCCTGCCATTAACAAGTGCGGCATGGTGGTAAGATCGACAATGAAATTATCATTGTCAATTTTTTTACCAATGGCAATGGGTAAACTGAAATTATTCACCTGGAATTTTTCAGATGCCAGTAGTGACTTCATACTTACCACAGTCTTTTTCACATTGGGCACTTCAATACCAATAGTTCCTTTTCCGGGAATAGGCGCGATGATCCGAATGCCCAGTGCAGCAAGGCTCAACGCAATATCATCTTCCAGATTTTTGATACGCGAAATTCTTACGCCTGCCGCAGGAACGATCTCGTATAATGTAACCGTAGGACCAACCGTTGCACTGATCTTTTGAATGGATATATCGTAATTCTTGAGAGTATTAATGATCTGGTTTTTGTTTGCTTCCAGCTCAGCAGGATCCTGGATGATCTTTTCACTGCCATGCGTTTCCAGCAGGTCAAGGCCGGGGTATTTGTAATCACGCAGATCGAGTGTTGGCTCATAAGGCGTGTTCAGACTTTCCGGCAGTTTTTCCAACAGTGCTTCTGCATCTGCATCACCCACTTCCGTCTTGTCACGGATCTTGTCTTCAACCGGATTTATTTCGAACTCTATATCAGCCATTGATTTTTTTGATGGCCGTTCAGAAGGTCTGATCACTACCGGCGGATTAATGATCTCATCGGGAATTTCCATCTCTGCGTCATTGTCTACAAAATCGCCAAAAGTTTTGCCTGGCGATGAGAACTCATCTTCCAGATCCATCTTTTCTGTAAGCTTGAGATCATGTGCCGGGATATTATCTTTACCAGTCGCGATCGCTTTTTTATTTTTTGACCGGGACGTATCGGCTACCAGCAAATTGGAATCACCAGCCTTGTTTTTACCAGCGGGGTCAAGGAGTATGTCCTCTTCCGTGCTGGTCTTCTTTTGTTTGGGGAAATCAGGAACTTTGAAAACCGGGTTGAATCGCCAGATTATGTAAGCGATACCGATCACCAGCAACAGTACCGATGTACCGACCATTCCCAAAGTAAGCGAAAGCCAGTCGCTGATTATCTTGCCAAACTCACCGCCCCAGGGGAAAAAACTGCCATTGCTTATAAATGCCAGCGCAACCGAGAAATAGATGATACCAACAAGCAGATACCGGATATTACGACCGATCGAAAAGATTTTTTTGGCAAAAAGTGCATTTGTCCCAATAACAAAAAACAAAGTGCAGAAAAGAAAAGACGCTAATCCAAAACCGTTATAGAAGAACTGGTGCGCTATAACAGCGCCAAGGTTACCCATCAGGTTAGAGGTTTTCACACCCTCAGAAGGCCATAAAATAGAAATACCGCGAAATACCTTATCCTGGTCCACCTTCCAGGTAAACAGATAAGAAGCAAATGCAATCAGTAAAAAAAGGCCGCACAAAAGAGATATCACACCCAGGATTTTATGGGTTCTTTCATCCTTTGCAAGCTCTCTCACCGATACCTTCTCTTCTTTCTCTGGCCTTAATTTACTTTTTTCAGAAGACTGGCTTTTTTTACTTGATTTCGCACGATTTGCCATGTTCGCAAATATAAGTAGTTTAGGCAATCTCAGGTAGAAGGTCTTCTGCATAACCCTGATATTTGCTTAATCTTCACTAAGGACTTTTACTTAATTATGCAAGCGCGTGATCCCTTACAGAAAAATCAGTAATTTTCAGGAACATACATTCGAAGCTCCACCGCTTATGAGCAGCCCGAGACCGCTGATTTATACGATTGAATTAAGACACTTAACTTATAGTACAGTTTGTTTTCGTCTGCAAAAGTTGTTGACATGGCTGTTTATTTTGTGTGCTTTAAAAACATCAGCACAGGGTCCCTTACATAAAGTATCTACGCACCAACCCGCCCTTAGGGACACTCATGAAACTCCGTTCATTGAAATAAATAGTTTTCGAAATCTGAAGTCGATTGATTCTTTTGTAAAATATGAACTAACAGCTCCAGGCGAATTGGCAGACAATGAAATACCGCTTAAGCTCCGGTTCTCTGACTTCCTTCCATCTAAAATTTCCACCAGGCTACCCGACAACTGGGTAGAAAAGGAGTTATATCTCAAATTTGCATTGTTGAACGATACGGATCTGACCCGCACAATTAGTTTTTATCCGGGAACATATTTTACAAAGATTAAACTGTTCAGGGCGAAACCCGGTGCCATCGCTTCTACTTTCCAGGCAATTAAAGATTCTGTTCCTTCCGACAGAAATATTGATGGTTACAAATTAATCACCCTGCAGCCGAAAGAAAAGACGGTCATCTTTGTGCGTTTGCGATTTTTGAGATCATCGCAGAATACCGTGAGTCCATTACTGATGAAGCCTGATTTTATCGACAAACACAGAGCTGTCGCCATTGTCAGAAGATCAGGGCTTGATGTGGTAACCTACGTCGCAAGTGGCATGATGCTGATGATGATCATTTATTCATTGGCAGCTTATATACAAAATGGCAACAAGGAATTTTTATATTATGCGTTATATGCCTTCTTCACCGGTATACTGCTTTTCTTTATATCATTCCTCGGGATGCGTTTGAATGAATTCAATTTCATTTATATGGAATACCTCGATCTGATGATCCTTTGTGCTTCGGTGTTCTACTACCTGGCTTTTATGCGAAAGTTTCTGGACACAAGCGAAAATCATCCTTTTCTGGAAAAGGTATTCAGGATCGGGCACCTGCTCATCATCACTCTGATGATACTTTATACCAGCTTTTATTTCCTGACAGAAAAGTTTTTTATACTTTCTATATTGGAAGATATCAGCAAGGAATTTTTCCTGATCATTGGGGTCATTTTCATTATATATGGCATTCGTACCAGCGATAAACTCATGAAGTTCCTGGTAGCGGGTAATATAGCAGTGGTAACTTTCAGCCTGGTCTCACTGGCCATGCTGATATCGCCATTTAAAATTACTGCCAACAGTAATTTCAGTTTGTTGAACCGGCCATTGGTTTATTATGAGCTTGGTATTGTGATAGAACTGATGCTATTTCTTTCGGGGCTGGCTTATAAAAACCGGGTTGATATTATTGACCGGGTAAAAGAAAGGGAAAGGCTTAAGCTTCAAAATGAACGGCAGGAGTTTGAAAAACAAATGGCTGTCATGGCGGCACAGCAAGGTGAAAGGGATCGTATCTCGGCAGATATGCATGATGAACTGGGTTCGGGTGTAACAGCAATCAGGCTAATGAGTGAGATTGTCAAAAGTAAGTTGAAATCTCAATCGCTTCCGGAGATCGATAAGATTTCCAACTCCGCGAATGAATTGTTGAACAAGATGAATACGATCATCTGGACGATGAAAAGTTCGAATGATACGCTTGAAAGCATGATCGCATATATCCGTGCTCATGCGATAGAATATTTTGATGCAACTTCTATTGTTTGCGGGGTACGTACTCCGGCGACTATTCCGGAAGTTGAAATGAGTGGCGAAAAAAGAAGAAATATATTTTTAGGCGTTAAGGAAGCGCTTACAAATATCATCAAGCATGCACATGCTACTGAAGTTACTATCAGTATCAGTACGTTTAATGATTTGCTGGTGATTGAAGTGGCCGATAATGGTAAAGGAATGGACATTGACAATACCCGCAGATTTGGTAATGGCCTGACCAATATGCGCCGTCGAATGGAAAGCATTGGTGGCTCGCTTAGTTTTCATCAGGCAAATGGAACGGTTTTGAAGTTTGAATTGGGTTTATAATGGCTCCCCTCCTGCGAAGGAGGGGAACGAGCGTAGCGAGGGGGTGGTTGTTCTTTGGTCTTCGCAGGTTATCAGAACGCGGTTACCAAAAAACAACCACCCCTGTCGTCTTCGACGCCTTCCCCTCCTTCGCAGGAGGGGAGTTTTACTTCCAAAACCCAACCACCATACAAAGCCATCCTGCTATCAAAAACAACCCACCAAAAGGTGTAATGATCCCAATACCATTTAACCCCACGGTTCCTGTTGCTTTTATTAATGTCAAAACATATAACGAACCGGAAAAAAGAAGCATGCCCGTAATAAAAGCATAACCTGCATAATTAAACCATGCAGATGAAAACTTTTCAGCAAGCATTCCTACCAATATCAGCGCAAAACAATGATAAAACTGGTATCTGACACCGGTTTCAAACGTTGATATCGTTTCTGGCGGAACAATTTTTTTTAACCCATGTGCGCCGAAAGCGCCAAGGGCAACAGCCAGCGCACCCAGAATGCTCCCGGTAATAAGAAAGCCTTTATGCATGTAAAACAATTTGAGCGAATTCAGAAACACTAATGGCATTTTCGTTGTCGATGATCAGATCTGCCTGTTCATAATACATCCGGCGTTCATTCATCTTTTTGATGATAAAAGCTTTTAATTCATCATCCCTTAATCCACTAAGAACCGGCCGGTGATTACGTTGCTTCAGTAACCGGTTACCCAGCACATCAATGTTGGTGTTTAGCCAGACAACCAGACCGTAATTTTTCATGAAGTCAATATTATTGAAAAAGCAGGGAGTCCCGCCGCCACAGGATATAATGATCGACAGGTTTTCATCAACCAGTTTTTCAAGCAATTCTTTTTCTTTAATCCGGAAATATTCTTCACCGGATTCGGTAAAAATATCTGCAACAGTACGCTTTTCATTTTCTTCTATTACCTCGTCCAGGTCATAAAAAGGCATACTTAAACATTCAGATAACTGTTTTCCCCAGTGTGTTTTACCTGAACCCATAAAACCAATCAAAAAAATCCTCATGATGCGGCAAAGTTAATTGAATTGAAACATCGGTTAAATGTCAGCCGATGTTATAATCTGATCGGCTGGTCCATTTGTTATTTAAAAGCATTGATACCGGTAACGTCCATACCGGTGATGAGTAAGTGCACATCATGTGTGCCTTCGTAAGTAATAACACTTTCAATATTCATCATATGTCTCATGATAGAATATTCGCCTGTGATGCCCATGCCACCGAGCATTTGCCGGGCATCGCGTGCAATATTGGATGCAATTTCACAACCGTTTCTTTTAGCCATTGAAACCTGTTGGGGAGTCGCTTTGCCTTCATTCATCAATACACCGAGGCGCCAGTTGAGTAATTGTGCTTTTGTAATTTCGGTGATCATTTCCGCCAACTTTTTTTGCTGAAGCTGAAACCCTCCGATTGGCCGGTCAAACTGAATTCTTTCCTTGCTGTACCTGAGGGCGGTATCATAACAATCCATCGCTGCGCCCAGGGTTCCCCAGGCAATGCCATACCTCGCCTTGGTTAAACAACTTAAGGGACCTTTTAAGCCTTTGACGTTTGGTAAAATATTTGATTTGGGCACTTTTACATTATCAAAAACGAGCTCACCGGTGGCAGACGCACGAAGACTCCATTTTCCATGGGTTGTCGGTGTTGAAAATCCTTCCATACCCCGTTCAACGATTATCCCGCGTACATCGCCGGCTTCGTCTTTTGCCCATACAACCGCCACCTGTGAAAATGGCGCATTGCTGATCCACATTTTTGCTCCATTCAGCACAAAATGGTCGCCCTGGGTCTTTATATTTGTCAGCATTCCGCCAGGATCGGATCCGTGGTCCGGTTCGGTGAGACCGAAACATCCCAGCCATTCGCCACTGGCCAGTTTGGGCAGATATTTTCGCCGTTGTTCCTCGCTTCCGTATTCGTAAATCGGGAACATGACCAGCGAACCCTGAACAGATGCCGTTGACCGCACTCCGCTGTCACCTCTTTCGAGTTCCTGCATCATCAGGCCGTAACTGATGTAGTCCAGCCCCCCACCTCCGTATTCGACGGGTATTGTCGGGCCAAAACAGCCCAGATCGCCGAGCTGTTTGACAATTTGCTCCGGGAATTCGGCTTTTTTAAAGTAATCGGGGCTCGAAAACAGGTCGGTTCGTACTGCCATGCCATAAATTTAGTTAATTTTAGCTCCCCTCCTGCGAAGGAGGGGAAATGCCGAAGGCATGGGGAGGTTGTTCTTTGGTAACCGCGTCCTGATAACCTTCGAAGACCAAAAAACAACCAGCCCTGTCGTCTTCGACGCCTTCCCCTCCTTCGCAGGAGGGGGACTTTCTTCCCCCGCATGCAACATCTTTCAAAAACCCATGTCTCTATACCATACACTTAAAATGTAATCATTTGGAGCTTACGGCAAACTACATAAAAGACGAACTGGTAGAGCAGTGTAAGCGCGGTTATATTCCGGGATTCCAGGTACTGTACAACAAATATTCAAAAGCGATGTACAACACGAGCCTGCGGATCGTAAACAATTCAGATGATGCGGAGGATGTTTTACAGGAAGCTTTTACTGACGCTTTCAGGTCGCTGAACGATTTTAATTACAGATCTACCTTCGGCGCCTGGCTTAAAAGAATCGTCATTAACAAATCCATCAATGTTCTCCGTAAAAGAAAATTCGATGTGGTAGACATCGACCATCCCGATGTTTACTTAAAACCCGAAGAAGAAGAAATCGACGAACAGGAAATACAATTTAAAATAAACGCAATAAAAAATTCAATAAAACAACTGCCGGATGGCTATCGAATGGTAATAACGCTGTATCTGCTGGAAGGTTATGACCATGAGGAGATAGCCGAAATACTGGGAATTACACACAACACTGTAAGAACCCAATACGTAAGGGCGAAGCAGAAATTATTGTTTTTACTCAAACAAGGAGGATTATCATGAACAAACGTTTGGAAGATTTTATAAAAGAGAACAGGGAACAGTTTGATACTGATGAACCGGCGCCTCATGTCTGGAAAAATATTGAAAAGGACCTGGCCGGTGCTGAAAAAAAAACCGTTTTTAAAATCTCATCATTCCAGAGGTGGGTCGCGGCGGCGGCGGTAGTCATCGCCATATCGACCGGTGCATATTTCATATTATCACCAAAAAATAATATTGAAGATCTAAGTAACAATAACGGCTCTGATCAGCGTGCAGGAACTCAAAAGGATATTTTGGACGAGATCAATCCAACTTATGCTAAAGAGGTTTACCATTTCACACAGTTAATAGAACTGAAACAAAATGAACTGAAACTTATAGAAAAAGATCAGCCCGAATTATATCGTCAGTTCATTAGCGATATTACGCAGCTTGACAGTTCATACAATTCACTACAAAAAGAGTTACCAGCAAACCCCAATCGCGAACAATTACTCGAAGCCATGATTCAGAATCTTCAGCTCCAGACGGAACTTCTGAATCAACAACTACGGATTATCAAGCAAATCAAACAATCTAAATCAAAAACAAATGAAAGCAATTCTAAAATCATATAGTATCATTTTTCTGTTCACCGCAGTTGCAATGCATGCTTTCGCGACAGAGACACCCTTGGTTGAAAAGAAAAAGACTTATACTAAAACATATGAACTTGCAGGCAGTGATGTTGTGACCCTCGAGAACAAATTCGGTGAGTTAAAAATTACAACCTGGGACAGAAACGAGATCAAGGTAGAAGTGACGATGTCGGCAAAAGGAGGTAATGATGAAAGAGCTACATACATCCTGGGCAGATTATCCATTGAAGATGGCAAGAACAGCAAAGGTGTTTACTTCCGGACAGATATCAATGATGGGGAAAAAAAGCACAAAAACTCAACGTATAAAGATGAAGGATTTAGTATCAACTACCTTGTTATGATGCCTTCGCGCAACAGGCTGTCTGCTTCGAATGAATTTGGCTCTACCATTATCCCCGATTTCAACGGACAGATCTCGATATCAAGTAAATTCGGCTCTCTCACCACAGGTAAACTATCAAACAACCAGAAAGTAAATGTTGAATTTGGTTCGGCTGATATTGAAAGCGTAACCAACGGTGAAGTGGAGATTAAATTTTCCCGTGCAATCCTTTCAAATCTGGACGGATTGGTGAGAGCTACTTTTGAACATTGTAGTGGGATCCAGCTCAACCTGAATACAAATCTTAAAGGATTGGTGATAAAAAATGATTTTACCAATCTTCAGCTCAATGTCAACAAATCACTGTCGGCCAAATACACTATATCTACAAACTTTGGCGACTTCCACAACAAAACAGATTTTGACATCAGTAACTATGATGATAAAGACAATGATCATGGTCCCAGATTCAAGAAACTATATGTTGGTAAATCGGGCTCGGGTGCCATCGATCTCAAAATAAGCTCCGAGTTCAGCCAGATAACCGTTGGTCATTCCCTGAAAATGGATCTGAAAGCTCCCAAAAAGGGTGATAAAGCTGTAAACATTTAAAAGTAGCGCATGTGCAACGGATCTCCTGATCCGTTGATTTGCAAAGCTATTTGGTAATGAATATTATATTGGTAACAAATATTGTAAAAAAAAACTCCGATGATCTATTATTTCCCGAATCCTGCCGGTAAACAATATTTCATCGGAGCGTTATTCTAAAAGGTACTAAAAGCTGATTATTTCAATGTTACCTGAGCCACCAATACTGCAGAATCTCTTTTAACAGTATCTGTAGGTTGTGGTTTCCTGTTAGTGGTATCTTTCTTTCTGCCCGGTAAAGTATCCTGGAAATTATCACTTACGATTGAATAATCTTCATGAACGTAACTTTTGTTTTCGCCAAAAGCACCACTATAAAATCCAACCGAAGCCATTACCAGTCCACATGCAATAAGTATCTTTTTCATAATTCAAAGTTTAAGTGTTTCTATAAAAGTTTAAATGTTTCTAAAATCTATACACCTGATTTTTATATCAGTATGTAAAATGATTTCCACCCCTACTAATACAATTACCGTACTAGGAAGTGCCAAAAACTCTTAATTTTCAAAACAATCAAACTTAATCCTTTAAAAATCAACAAGATATAAAAATTGCCGAATTGTCATAACTTCTGCCTTCCTGGGGAATTTAGACCTCTAAAAGTTGAAAATCTCCCGGTTTCGAATGAAAATCCCATTAAATGCGAGTGATTTTTACAGGTATCCCACTAAACCGGGATACAGGCTAACTTGTATATACTACTTATCAGGATAACCGACGGCGATAGCTATCTATATATACTTACTCATTTCAATCTGATAATCGCTGGCTACGGCTTTAGCCTTTTCGGCAAAATCGGTCCCTGAAGAAGCATAGATAATAGCCCGGCTCGAATTAACCAATAATCCGACATCAGCATTTTTTGCCTTGATAGATATATCGGCAAGACTTCCTCCCTGAGCCCCGATTCCGGGTACCAGGAAAAAATGAGAAGGAATAAGATTTCTGATACGAGTAAAAAGAGAAGTTTGCGTGGCTCCGACCACAAACATGAGATTTTCTGAATCCGCCCAGGTTGCGGCCTTTGTCATTACTTTTTCGAAAAGGAATTCTTCGTCGTATTTAAGCAGTTCAAAATCCCGTGCTCCTGAATTTGAAGTTAAACCCAGTAAAATGGTCCACTTGTCTTTATACGCAAGAAAGGGTTTAATGCTGTCTTCACCCATATAGGGAGCGACGGTGATCGCATCGAATGACATGGTCTCGAAAAACGCTTTGGCGTATTGAGAAGAAGTATTGCCTATGTCCCCACGTTTGGCATCTGCAATTTTCAGATGAGTTGAAGGAATATAGTTAACTGTTTTTTCCATGGATTGCCAGCCTCGTAAACCATTGGCCTCATAAAATGCTGTATTGATTTTGTAACACACGCAGAATGGCGCCGTGGCATCAATGATTTGTTTGTTGAATTCAAAAACAGGATCTGGAGCGGATAAGAGATGAGCGGGAATCTTTGATTCGTCGGTGTCAAGTCCAACGCAGAGATAGGACTTTTTTGACCGTATTTGCTGTATAAGCTCTCTCTTAGTCATGTAGCAAATATAAAGAGCTGCATTGGGAAGTATAAAAAATTTATGTTACGCTTCTGAATGCCTTGCTTAAAGCTTCGGAAAACCGGAATAGCTCCTCAAACGAATTATAAAGCGGCACAGGAGCGATCCGGATCACATCGGGTTCGCGCCAGTCCGCAAAAATACCGGAAGCTCCCAGACTTTCAAACACAGCCCGGCCATTTGTCCGGATCATCATCGAAACCTGCGAGCCGTGTTGAAGCGGATTTTCCGGTGTTATGATCTTCAGCTTGTCTTTGCCTGCCTGTTTTCTGACCTCATTCAATAAATAAAACAAGTAACCACTCATCAATGCGGATTTCAATAAAATGTTTTTCATTCCCGCCTCTTCAAATATTTCAAGTGCCGCGAGATGAGATGCATATAATAACATCGAAGGCGTACTAAGCTGCCAACCTTCCGCTGTGTGAACCGGTATAAATCCTTTTTGCATTTTAAAACGGGTCGCTTTATCATATCCCCACCAACCGGAATATCTCATC
>Ga0193752_1001720_pt1 | contig 17712 bp, 4 predicted proteins | sample H1c1metaG_FD_144924 | JGI IMG/M metagenome (GOLD analysis project Ga0193752, IMG submission 144924) | Soil microbial communities from a riparian zone of the East river system, Colorado, United States - H1c1 | ecosystem: Environmental > Terrestrial > Soil > Riparian zone | place: USA: East River...
GCAGGTGTATGAAGGAAAACCTTCGCCGTAATACCAGTCTGCAAAATACCAGGAGAGATTTTGTCCGGACGATTGTTCGAGATGCAATTTGAAATCATCGGTGGTGGCAAAACCGTACGCGAGCAAAGGATCGTTCAGATAATTATTCACGCCCGCGTACCACGCACTGTCGCCGATCACCCAGCGCAACGTGTGCAACACCATTGCCCCTTTTGCATACGACAGGCGTGGATCGAAAATGCGGCTGGCAACGGTGGTGTCGTCTACAAAAACAGATCCGTCCGGCAGCGAAGTGATGTAACTGATTTCGGCACCGAGCCACGGTTTCCAGTACTGCATGAATGCGTAATGCTCGTAGCACAATCCGCTGAGATACGTGGCGAATCCTTCGTTAAGCCAGATGTCTTCCCATGTTGCACAGGTTACTTTATCGCCGAACCAGTGGTGTGCCAGTTCGTGTGCAAACAATTCGTACCAGAATCCGCCGAGGAAAGTCATGGTCTGGTGTTCCATGCCGCCACCGATTCCGCACTGCGTGTGACCGTATTTTTCATTGGCAAACGGATAAACGCCAAAGAGTGTGTCGAACAATTGCATCTGCGGGATCACATCAGGCGTTGCCGACATGGCCCATGCAAGATCTTCGGGATAGATGTAATTCACCACTTCCACGGTGTCGTTATTGTACGGAACAAAATCGCTGTACACTACGTAATCAGATACGGCGAAACAGACGAGGTATGCTGCAATCGGGTAACGATGTTTCCAGGTGATCGCGTGATGTACCGCGAAGTCTTCATCCCGCACCAGTAATCCGTTGCTTGCAACATTATACCACATGTAAGTTGTAACGATAATATCAATGGAATCAATTTTGTCAGCGAGATTTTGTTTGCATGGCCACCAGTTCATTGCACCGTATGGTTCCGAGAGTGTCCACATCACCGGTGTATTAGCTACACCATGCACGTCGAGATTAAATCCACCAATGGAAGTGTCCGGTACTCCATGGTAGTAAACCGCAACAGAGTCGACAAGGCTTGCGGGCAGCGCCGAAGGAAAAGTAGCGTTCACAATATTAAACGCGTGCGAGAACAGCAATTGATTGCCGTGAAATACAATGCTGTCAACCGTCAGCACTACCGACAGGTCAAACTCAATCGTTGAAATGGACGATGCCGGAATAAAATGTGTTGTAATTTTTCCTTCAATGAAATTGATCGCCGGATCAACGTTCCATTCGCAGCGTTGAAAAACAAAATCGGCGTTATTCACCGCCTGGATTTCCGGCGGCGCATTTCTGCACGAGTGAATTTTGCTTTCCGATTCAGCAATGCTTCGGAGTAATTCCTGTGCGGTTGCGTTCGAAAAAACGCAAAACGACAAGAGGGCTGATGCGAGAATATTTTTCACATAGTCAAGTTACGAAAAAGACGAGCGCGGTGATCATGAAATGGAAATACGTCGATCTGGGTTAGCAGTTTCGCCCCGATAGGGCTCAGATATTTTCGTTTTAGCCAGCCCGTCGCTAACGCAACTGGCTAGCTATGTTTCGCCCCGATGGGGCTCGGATTTTTCGTTTTAGCCAGCCAGTCGCTCACGCAACTGGCTAGCTATGTTTCGCCCCGATGGGGCTCGGATTTTTCGCTTTAACTAGCCAGTCGCTCACGCAACTGGCTAGCTATGTTTCGCCCCGATGGGGCTCAGATATTTTCGCTTTAACTAGCCCGTCGCTAACGCAACTGGCTGGCGATGTTTCGCCCCGATGGGGCTCGGATTTTTCGCTTTAACTAGCCAGTCGCTAACGCAACTGGCTAGCTATGTTTCGCCCCGATGGGGCTCGGATTTTTCGCTTTAACTAGCCAGTCGCTTGCGTAACAGGCTGGCTATGTTTTGCACCGATGAGACTCTGTAGGTATTTAATGTTGTCTCTGCAATCACATTTCCACACATAGCTCCGTAGGAGCGAAACCTTGCTAGCCCAATGCGTGAGCATTGGGCTAGCAAAGCAATTGGGTGATGAGCCCCGTAGGGGCGAAACATAGCGTAAGCCCCCAAGCAGTTTCCGCTTCTGGAATTTACTGCTTCACAACCCTCAACGTATGCTGCTGCGTTCCTTCCAGGCGAATGAAATACACGCCACACGCGAGTTCGCTCATGTCGATGTTCATCTGCGTACCGTTGGCCGTGATAGAACGAACGACCCGACCTGTTGCATCCGTGATATTCACCTGGTGCACATTCGAAGCTTCGGACCACTGCACCACCACATTATCTGTAGTTGGATTTGGATAGGCCGTCGGTGCCGCAGTTGCCGTTGCCACTGAATCAATGCCCATGCAGATATCAACGTTGATCCAGTACGAAGCAGAACCTGTGCAGCCATTGGCGTCCGTGTAATCATAAGTGATCTCGATATCACCTAAACCGGCCATCATGGGATCAAAGATTCCGCCGCTCACACCCTGACCGGAATACTGTCCACCAGCCGGTGATCCACCAGTGAGTGTTACAGGATTGCTCAGCACGCAGAACGTATCCTGTGGCATTACCAACGTTACAATTGGTAATGGATTTACAGTGATGATCGTCACGGATGAAGTGTCGTGACAATTTCCGTTTGCACTTGTTGCGATCACGCTGTAGTTGCCCGGCACGGTAACGCTGAGGTTTGAACCCGGTTGTCCGTTACTCCACAGGTACGATGATCCACCTTGCGCGGTGAGTACAACGTTTCCACCTGCGCAGAATGTAGTCGGACCATTTGCAGACACAGAGACTAAAGGCATTGGATCAACGCTCACAACAATTGCATTGCTCACAGCGGTACATCCGTTTGCACCGGTTTCGGTTACGCTGTATGTTCCGCTCGTTGAAACGGTAATGCTGGATGCTGTGCTGCCCGTGCTCCAGAGATAAGTTCCTCCTCCAATTGCGGTGAGTGTTACGTCACTGCCCTGGCAGAATGTAACCGGACCAGATGCGGTGATGATTGGAGTTGGCGCAGGATTCACGGTAACTGCAGTCACCGAAGATGTATCTGTGCATGTGCCGCTTGTGCTGAACGCAACCACGCTGTAGTTACCGGATGTTGTTGCACTGATGCTCTGCGTGGTTTGTCCGTTGCTCCATAAGTACGTGGAACCACCATTCGCAGTAAGTATAACGTCATCACCCGCGCAGAATGTGGTGGGGCCACTTAGTGTAACCGATACTGACGGTGTTGGATCTGCTGTAACTGTTGTGGTGCTGCTCACTGCGGTACAACCTCCCGCGCCTGTGGCGGTCACTGTGTAATTTCCGCTTTGCGTTACCAAGATGCTTGTGGTTGTGCTTCCGTCGCTCCACAGGTAACTATTTCCACCGGATGCGGTGAGTGTAACACTTCCACCTGCACAGAATGTGATCGGACCTGATGCAGTGATTGCCGGTGTAGGTGGCGGATAAACAGTAACGGTTGTTACCGCGGAGTTATCCGTGCAGTTTCCATTGGCACTGTACGCTGTTACGGAGTAATTACCCGATTGCGTTACTACGATACTCTGCGTGGTTTGTCCGCTGCTCCAGAGATAGGAACTTCCACCTGATGCAGTGAGTGTAACGCTACCGCCCTGGCAGAATGAAGTCGGGCCGCTTACGGATACACCTGCAGTCGGTTGTGGATCAACAGTCACACTTACTGAATTACTTGATGCAGTGCAGCCATTGCTACCGGTAGAAACAACGCTGTATGTTCCGGTTGTTGTTACGGTGATCGCGGCAGTTGTAGATCCATTGCTCCACAGGTAAGTGTTCCCACCCGCGGCAGTAAGTATCACGTTGCCACCGGCGCAGAATGTAAGCGGACCAGACGCCGTGATCGTTGCAGTAGGAGCGGGATTTACAGTAACAGCAATCACCGATGAAATTGCGGTGCAGTTGCCGCTCGCACTGTAGCTGGTAAAACTGTAATTGCCGCTGGTGGTTACGTTGATACTCGTTGTTGTAGCGCCATTGCTCCACAGGTAACTGTTGCCACCTGATGCAGTAAGTGTTACACTTCCACCGGCACAAAACGTTATTGGTCCTCCTGCGGAAATTGTAGCTGTCGGTTGAGGATCTACGCTAACGTTTACGATCGTACTGTTCGACGCGCATCCTGCCGGTGATGTTACCACAACACTGTAGCTGCCTGCAGTAGTTACGTTAATGCTTTGCGTGGTAGCGCCGTTACTCCACAGGTAAGTATTTCCACCGGGTGCGGTAAGTGTGACGTTGCCACCTGTACAGAAGGTGAGCGGGCCCGACGCACTTATCGTTGCGCCCGGCAATTGATTTACTGTAACACTGACTGTAGAAGCTGTAGCCGTGCATCCGTTTCCATTGGTAGCGGTTACGTAGTAGTTGCCGCTGGTGGTTACGTTGATGCTCGTTGTTGTAGCTCCATTGCTCCACAGGTATGTGTTTCCTCCCGATGCGGTAAGTGTAACACTGCCGCCGGCGCAGAACGTAGTCGGACCACCTGCCGCAATAGCCGGGGTTGGAACGGGACTTACTGTAACAGCTGTCACTGCTGAAGTTGCTGTACAGCCGCTCGCGTTGGTTACAGTTACCCAATAGCTTCCGCTGCTGTTCACTGTAATGGCCGGCGTGGTTGCACCTGTACTCCAGAGATAACTTGTGTTGTTCGTTGCGGTGAGCGTTACGTTGTCACCCTGGCAGATCGATGTAGGTCCGCTTGCGGTAACTGTAGCGAGCGGTTGGTTCGGGCAACTGATATTTGCGGCCCATCCTGCACCCACTGAGCTGCCATCGCTCTGGAAACGGAATGTCAATGCACTTCCGCTCGATTGAATAACCGGCGGTAACGTGCTGCCACCGTAATTTCCGATCAAAGGAGATGCAGTGCTTGGTCCGTCGTAGACATACAATCTGTCGCAACAGTTTTCAGTGGCCATTTGTGTAAACGTAAACCGGATTCCGCAACCGCTGTTGGAATAAAAAGTCATCGTGCGGTTTTCGCTGTTTGCGTAACTGCCCGCGCTACCGCCTACATCGTAGAATGCACCGCCACAGGTATAACGCACGCCACCGCTCATGCTGATCTGCGGATTATTATCCGGTGCGCTCACGCAACTGATCCACGCCTGCCATCCGATACCTACGGTTGCTCCATCGCTCTTGAAACGGAACGTAAAGCAACTGGTATTGGAAGTGATTGATCCTGGTGCGGTGTTACCTGTGAAGATGGCGAACATCGGTGCGCTGGTACTTGCTCCGTCATATACGAACAAGGAATCACCTGCGGCAATGTTGAAATGGAGCGGATTGAAATCGAATTTCAGGTATTGGTTGGTTGCCGAACAGAACGTTACCGTTTGGTTGGTATTGTTTGCATAGCTGCCTGTTGGTCCGGCTGCATCATAGAATACGCCGCTGCACACTGTAACGGTTCCCGATAGCGGAGTGTAAACATCAAGTACCGGACCTGCGCAGGTAAAGCTTGCTGACCATCCTGCGGCCACATTGCTTACATCAGAAGTGAAAACGAAGGTCAGCGATGTTCCGCTGGATGTTACCGTTCCCGGATTGGTTGCGTATGCGCCGAGCAAAGGATATGCAGAAGTCGGCCCGTCATAGATATATAAACGGTCGCAACAGGTTTCTAAGGAGAATGTACTGAATGTAACGGAGAGTCGTTCTCCGGTATTTGAAACATACGTCTGAGAAAGATTTGTGTTGTTGCCATAATTGCCACCTGCTCCGCCAACATCATAGAATGAAGCATTGCACACGCCACGGATTCCGCTGGTCATGTCAAAAGACAATGGTCCACGCGGTGTAGTGGTGCACTCGAATTGTCCGGCCCAACCTGTACTGTTCGTGGACGCATTACTCTTGAAGCGGAACGTTATGCTGTTCCCGGTAGAAGTGAATGTTTCCATGTACGAACTGGCCGTATGTGCAGCAATCAACGGAACGCTGGTTGTGGCACCGTCATAAATGAACAGTGTATCACCGGCTGCAAAGCTGTTGGCGGCGCTCAGGAATGAGAAGCGCAGGAAATCACTTGTACCCGAGGTAAACGTTTGTGTGATGATTGCATTGTCGGTATAGTTTGCTGAAGGTCCGCCATTGTCTGTAACAACACCACTGCATGCGGTTACTGTTCCGTTGGTAATTGGATACACCGTCAGCGGTGCAGTTGTACAACTGATATTCGCGCTCCATCCTGCAGCAACGTTCGATACATCAGATGTGAATCGGAACGTGAGTGAAGTTCCTGTCGAAGTAATGGTTCCCGGGTTGGTGGCATACGCACCGATCAGCGGGTAAGCTGTTGTGGGACCATCATAGATGTACAAACGGTCGCAACAGGTTTCCACGGCAAACGTATTGAACGTTACGCTCAGGCGGTTGCCATTGGTGGACAAATACGTTTGTGTAATGTTTGTGTTGTTACCGTAATTACCCGCAGCACCGCCAACGTCATACAGCGTTCCACTGCACACGCCACGTATACCGGCGGTCATGTCGAATGAAAGTGGTCCGCCGGGTGTAGTGGTACATTCAAACTGTCCGGCCCATCCGGCTCCTGTTGTTGACGCATTGCTTTTAAAACGGAATGTAACGCTGTTGCCCGTCGATGTAAACGTCTCCATGAATGTGCCCGTAACATGCGCGGCGATCAGCGGTGCAGCAATGGTGGCTCCATCGTAAATGAACAGTGTGTCGCCCGAAGCAAAATTGACCGCTGCATTCAGGAATGAAAAACGCAGAAAATCAGAAGTGCCCGAAGTGAATGTTTGTGTGATATCTGCACTGTTGGTATACGCAGCAGATGGTCCGCCGTTATCGAAAACTGTTCCGCTGCACGCAGTGACTGTTCCGGTGGAGATCGGGTACACGTTGAGCGGTGCCGTTGTGCAGTTGACTGTAGCGGTCCAGCCCGCAGCTACGTTAGCCACATCGGAAGTGAACAGGAACGTAAGTGATGTGCCGGTAGAAATAATTGTTCCCGGGTTTGTTGCATAAGCACCGATGAGCGGATACGCAGTGGTCGGTCCATCGTAAATGTACAGGCGGTCGCAACAGGTCTCCAGTGCAAACGTGTTGAACGTAACACTGATCCGGTTTCCGTTGTTCGACAATAACGTTTGCGTCAGGTTGGTGTTATTTCCGTAGTTACCGGCTGCACCACCCACGTCATTGAACGTTCCGCTGCATATTCCGCGTATGCCTGTACTCATATCAATGACGGTAGGCGAACCTGGTGTAGTGGTACACTCGAATTGTCCGGACCAGCCAACGGTATTGCCCGATGCATTGCTTTTGAAACGGAATGTTACGCTGTTCCCGGTAGAGGTAAACGATTCCATTTGCGAACTGAGCGTATGCGCGGCAATAAGCGGTGCGCCGGTGGTGGCTCCATCATAAATGAACAATGTGTCGCTGACTGAGAAAGCATTTCCCAACGGCAAGAATGAAAAACGCAAAAAATCTGATGTACCCGAGGTGAATGTTTGCGTGATGTTTGCATTGTCCGTGTAATTGCCCGAAGGGCCACCATTATCAGTGACAACACCACTGCATGCAGTAACCGTACCCGTGGTTATCGGGTAAACAGTAAGCGGCGGAGTTGTACAGCTGATGGATGCAGCCCAGCCCGATGCGACATTGGCCACATCGGATGTAAACCGGAACGTGAGCGAAGTACCCGTTGATGTAATTGTTCCCGGACTGGTTGCATAAACACCGATCACGGGGTACGCCGTTGTGGGCCCGTCATAAATGTAGAGACGGTCGCAACACGTTTCAAGCGCAAATGAAGTAAACGTTACACTCAACCGGTTTCCATTGGTGGAAAGATACGTTTGCGTGAGGTTTGTATTGTTGCCGTAATTTCCGCTGGCTCCACCTACATCATAGAGCGTTCCGCTGCATACACCACGTATTCCTGTGCTCATGTCAAATGAAACCGGAGCACCCGGCGTGCTGGTACAATAAAATTCTCCGGCCCATCCTACTGTATTTCCTGATCCATTGCTTTTGAAACGGAACGTCACACTGTTTCCGCTGGACGTAAATGATTCCATTTGCGTGCTGAGCGTATGTGCTGCAATGAGCGGCGCGCTTGCGGTTGCACCATCGTAAATGAAAAGTGTATCATTCACTGTAAATGCATGCCCGAACGGAAGAAAATCGAAGTGCAGAAAATCAGTCGTGCCTGAAGTGAATGTCTGTGTGATGTTTGCACCGTCGCTGTAGTTTGCCGACGGTCCGCCGTTGTCGTATACGAGGCCTGCGCATGCCGTAACAGTTCCCGGTGAAAGCGGGTAAGCAGTCAGTGGTGCAGTGGTACAATTGATGGTAGCTGCCCAACCTGAACTTACGTTTGCAACATCTGAAGTAAAACGAAATGTCAGCGAGGTTCCGCTCGACGTTATTGTTCCCGGGTTGGTTGCATACACTCCGATCACCGGATGGTTGGTTGTTGGACCGTCGTATACGTACAACCGGTCGCAGCATGTTTCCAATCCAAATGCACTGAACGTTACACTGATGCGGTTGCCGTTATTCGACATTAAAGTCTGCGTCTGGTTGGTATTGTTTCCGTAATTACCAACCGGTCCGCCAACGTCATAAAACGATCCGCTGCACACACCGCGAATTCCACCGCTCATGTTGAATGATGCAGGTGCCCCCGGAGTTGCCGTGCATTGGAACGAGCCTGCCCATCCCACACTGTTTCCGGAAGCGTTGCTTTTGAAACGAAGTGTTACGCTGTTGCCGGTGGATGTAAATGTTTCCATTTCTGAACCGGTGCAATGTGCCGCAATCAATGGTGCGCTGGTTGTTGCTCCATCGTAAATGAACAATGTATCTGCCGAACCGAATGCATACCCGTACGGAAGAAAAGAGAACTGCAGGAAGTCGCTTGTTCCGGATGTAAATGTTTGCGTGATGTTGGCCCCGTCGCTGTAGTTGGCTGCAGGACCGCCATTGTCGTAAATGACTCCACTGCACGCAGTAACTGTTCCGCTCGTCAGTGGATAAGCCGTGAGCGGTGGAGTAGTGCAGGAAATATTGGCCGCCCAACCTGTGCCCGTTCCACTGACGTCTGATGTAAAGCGGAACGTGAGCGAAGTTCCGGATGAAACGATCGTACCCGGATTCGCAGTGTACACTCCAATCACGGGGTATGCGGTAGTTGGTCCGTCGTATATATACAGGCGGTCGCAGCACGTTTCGATATTCAGAAAACTGAACGCGAAGCTTAGCCGGTCGCCGGTTGACGAGGTAAACGTCATCGTTGTGTTTTCGTTGTTCCCATAATTGCCCGCGCTGCCACCGGCATCGTAGTAGGTGCCCGTGCAGGTAGTTACGGATGAGGTGCTTTGATTGTACACCTGCGATTGCGCCACGTTACCAAAAAACAGCACGATCACAAGCAGGAAAGAATGGCGTAAAAATTTCATGAAGTATAAAGATTTAGTTGCAAAGTTAAAGCAAGCGTTGTTCCTATCTTTCAAACGACGGTCGCAGGTACGGTATGAAGCCGGACGAAAAAATTCACACGGTTGTTTTCCAGCACATTATTGTCCGGATTGTGAACTCATACAAATACCGTTTTCTTATCTGTCTGATCAGTCGTTTGTGTTTGGAGCATCCGCCGCCGCGGATGCGTCGCCACAGATTCGCAGATTACGCAGATTTTGAGATTAAAAATTAAGCATTTAATTTTTTTAATCTGCGAATCTGTGGCAGCAGGCCGAAGGCCAGGTTTCGATTTGAATTTCTCATTCAAACACCGTGCAACAGTTTTAACGGACAATACTGATTCGGTTAGCGATGGAGACCGCTGGAAATGACTGACCCCGCACCAAAGCACGGGGCCAACCAATCGTTTTATACCAAAATTTATCCCTGCAATTCCGAAAGACTTAATACGTCATTCCCAGGTTGAAGAAAACAAACGCCCAGATATCCGCCCATTCCTCGATCTGCTTGTCAGTTGGTTTTCCCGCACCGTGTCCTGCGTTTTTGTCAATGCGGATGAGCACCGGTGCAGAACCTTTCTGGTGTTCCTGCATGGTTGCTGCAAACTTGAACGAGTGTGCCGGCACCACGCGGTCGTCGTGATCACCGGTTGTAATTAACGTTGCCGGATAATTCGCGTCTTTCACATTGTGCAGTGGCGAATACGCCATGAGGCATTTGAACTGTTCTTCGTTTTCGCTCAAACCGTAATCGCTGGCCCACGCGCGACCAATCGTGAATTTGTGGTAACGCAGCATGTCGAGCACACCAACCTGTGGAATACACACTTTGAACAGATCGGGACGTTGCGTTTCTACGGCGCCAATCAGCAGGCCACCGTTTGACCGGCCGGTTACTGCGAGTTTTTCACTGCTGGTATATTTCTGTGCAATGAGAAATTCACCGGCGGCGATAAAGTCATCAAACACATTTTGTTTGTTGCAAAGAATTCCGCCTTCGTGCCATTTCTCTCCGTATTCATCTCCGCCACGGATGTTGGCCACCGCATACACACCGCCGCTTTCGAGGAACACGGCGCGGTCAATCCGGAACTCCGGCGAATAATGTTGATTGAATCCGCCGTAACCAAAAAGAAAGCATGGATTCGTTCCATCCATCTTGATTCCTTTTTTGTGCGTAACGAACATCGGAACTTTCGTGCCGTCTTTGCTTGGGAAGAATACCTGTTCAGTTTCGTATTCGTCCGATTTGAAATCACATTTCGGCTGGAAATACAAATCCGTCTTGTTTGTATTCAGGTTGTATTTGTAAATCGACGGAGGACCGGTGAACGTTCCGATGCCAATGAAAACAAGACTGTCTTTTTTGTGCGCACTCAGTTCGTTCACTGAACAGATGTCAATACCTGTAGGGATTTCACCAGTCTTTTTTCCGCTGCGATCATACACCACCAGTTTCGATTTCACATCCACGAGATAGTGTGCGATGTAGCAGTTTGGTGCCATGGAAAGTCCCAGCATGTAATTTTCACTTTCCGGGATCACTGTTTTCCAGTTCGATTCTTCCGGGTGATCAAAGTCAACTTCAACCAATTTGAAGTTCGGCGCTCCGTGGTTTGTACGGATGGTCATTTTGCGATCGACAATGTCCATGATCGTATAATCATCGGCAGTATCTTTCAACGGAACAATCATTTTGAATTCCTGGTTCGACTTGGAAAGATCCTTCACGAGCAATCCGTTTCCGTGCGTCGATTTGTACGAATACACAATTAACCAGTTCTGGTCATCGGTTACGTCGGGACTGAAGCTGATGTCGCCGTTTGAGTCGTCTTTGTAAATGAGCTGGTCTTTGCTTTGATCATCGCCAATATTGTGATAGAAGATCTTATGGAATTTATTTTCCGATGAAAGTGCGCTTCCTTTCGGCTCATCAAAACGGCCGTAGAAGAAACCATCATTTTTCCATGCGGCGCCCGAGAATTTGATCCACTCGAGATGATCGGAAAGTTTTTCCCCTGTCTCGATATTCATCACATAAAATTCTTCCCAGTCGGAACCGGCTTTGCTCAATGCATACTGGAGGAATTTTCCATCGTGTGAAACAGCCCATCCGCCCATTGAAGTTGTTCCATCAGCAGACAATGTATTCGGATCAAGCAGCAGTTTTCCTTCGTTGGCCTCCACCGATTCTTTGTAATACAGCACGGACTGGTTTTGCATGCCATCGTTGCGCGTATAGAAGTAACGGCTTCCCCTGCGGTATGGTGCGCTGCGTTTTTCGTAATTCCACACCTGCTTCAGGCGGTCGCGGATCTTATCGCGGAAAGTAATTTTCCCGAGATAATCGAACGTCACTTTGTTCTGTTCATCCACCCATTTTTTCGTGGAATCCGAATTGTCGTCTTCCAGCCAACGGTAAGGATCGGCTATGGTCACTCCGAAGTACGTATCGACCGTATCCACTTTGCGGGTTTTCGGGTACGTATAACCGGTTTCTTCGGCCACGCTGGACGAACAGGATGAAAGTGCAATTGCACCACTGGTGAGAAGGAATAAGGTACGTAGCATAGGTTTTTTGAATGAGAACCAAATTTAACGGTATTTTCCTGTGAATTACCGCTTTATGGACAAACGGAAGATTGCGTGTAAGATCGGCTAAACTGCTGTGAAATCGACATTCATCTTGTTACATTTGCCCTTCAATCGCAATTTTATGGAACCCGCAAAGAAGGAAAAGACGCAACCGAAAACACAGAAAGTCTATCGCAACTACAATGGCGACTGGGACCAGGTGGAAGGAGAGGAAACGCCCGATACTTCAGCGTTTGTACTCACGTACGACCGCGAGTTTACCAAAGCCGGTGAACTGGTGTTTGAAATTGAGTACGATGCACAGAGTAACGAGGTGCAGAAGCAATTGAATACATACAACGAAAAAGAGAAGATTGTCAGGCACGAGTTGTACAACGAAGGAGAGCTCGTTGAAACAATTGTGTTTGAATATGATGAGAAGGGAAACCTCGCCAGCGAATACCGTGAGTTTGAAGAAGGTTATCCTTTGAAAACGACTTACGCCTACGACGATGAAAACCGCGTGATCGAAAAACGTGTTGAGGATTCGGATGGTGAACTGGAAAAACGCGAAACATTTGTGTACCACCCGGAGTGGAAAGAGAAAATGGTGAAGCACGAAATCTACGACGAGGAAGATAGACTCACCACCGTAGAAGAAAATGAATTTGAACTGCGCGACGGAGAAGTAAAGACGAAGAGCCAATCGGTGAGGGACAATACGATCAACATCACGCGCAAAACGGTTTTCTACGATGCGAAGGTTCGGGAAGACAATATCGCGTATGTGACGTACAACGAAAAAGATAAGGCCGTTGAACTTTTCAAAATGGTTTACGATGAAAAGGGCCGCGAGATCGAAGAGCGTTCAGAATCTGTGAATGCTTCTGAAAATTTTGAAGTATACTACACCTACGACGATGAAGACCGTGTGATTCACCAGGAGCACCGCCAGGAAGACCGCATCCTGAGTAAACACAATCGTCGCTTCAACGAGAGAAGTCTGCCATCGTTTCATGGGTTCCGTTCCGCGAGCCGGGGAATGCATGTTGACTTTTTCGAGTACAGCTATTTCGATTAGTCCGTTCCGGGTTGAAAAAGGTTCGGGCAGCAAGGAATTTCTTTTTTTGATATCGCTAGCCCAGCGCTTACGCATTGGGCTAGCGATATTTCGCTCCTACGGAGCTCCGCATCGACTTCGGAGAAGTCGCATGTCGCTTGAACGAAGTGAAAGGTTTTTTCCCGACCCTGAAGGGGTCGAAGGTTATTACCCGGGGGTAATAACACAAATAAAAAAAATCCTTGCTGCAGCAGGCGCTAAACCCAGAACCCGAAACTCTTTAACCCGAAACTATTCAAACACCACATTCCCAATCCTGATCACCACCTTCGTCCCGAGCGAATTCCCCTCCCCATCTTCCAGGTCAATAATCTCCATCGAGCTTTTCGGTTTTCCCGGTTCATTCATCTGTTCCAAACGCTCGCGTGTAATTTCCAGCGCCGCCGACTTATGATCTTTGCGTATTCCGGCTTCGTACTCCGCAGCTTTTTTGCGGCCAACGCCGTTGTCTTCCACTTCACACACAATGCAACGCTGCTTGCCGTTTGTTCCGTTGATTTCTCCTTCGAGCATGAAGCGGATGTACAATTCACCTCCGCCTTCGATTTTGTGTTTGAGCCCGTGAATGATTGCATTTTCCACGAAAGGCTGAATAAGCATCACGGGAATAAACGTCGACTCATGCGGAATCCGTTCATCGATATCAATGTGAATACCAAATGGATGTCCCTGGCTCATCGCTTCGAGCGCGGTGTAATTGTACAGCAGTTCTGCTTCCTGTTCAATGCTTGTGTACGATGTGCGCGAGTTCTCCAGCGTCATGCGCATGAGTTTACCGAATTTGGCCAGGTATTTCCGCGCTTCGGCTGCATCGTTGCTCGCAATAAATCCGTTGATCGATTGAAGCGCATTGAAAATAAAATGCGGGTTCATCTGCAAACGCAATGCTTTCTGTTCGAGTTCCAGCATGTGTTTGGCCAGTGTCACTTTCTCCAGCTGTTCTTTGTTGCGCTTCTGTGCTGTTTTCAATTGCCAGCGGAAAATGAGCATGAGCAGCAGCAGAATTCCTGCGCCAACGCCGATACGAAACGGCCACGTGGCATACACCGGTGGAGTGATCGTAAACGAAAACCGCTGAAGATCGCTCCAGTATCCGTCGCTGTTTTTCCCCTGGATCTCGAACGTGTAGTCGCCCGGCTGAAGGTTGGAGTAGGTGGCCTGGCGTTCCGTGTTTTCCGGCGACCATTTGTCTTCAAAACCTAAAAGACGCCAGCGGAATTTCACGCCTTCCGGGTTGCGTAGATCGATTCCCGTAAATTCAAAACGTAAATGATTTTCGGTGTATGGCAACACCAGTGTATCCGGAACCGGGAACCATTGATAACCTCCCGCTTTTTTTCCGTAAGGTGTGTTTTCAATCGGGTCAAAAAACAAACGTATGCCGGTGATGTGAATTTTCGGGGGTTCTTCATTCACGTATTCGTACTCGGCATGATACACGCTTGCACCGTTGATCGTTCCGAACCAGACTCCCGTTCCTGTATCGAGGCAAGCGGCGTTCTGACTGGTTTCAATCCCGGTGAGACCTTCGCCTTTTCCATAATGCTTGATACTGGTTATTTTTCCGGAGTGATCATACAGCGCTTTATCAAGACCTTTTTCTGTTCCCACCCAGAGATGACCGGTTTTGTCTGCGATCAGTGAGTACACATTGTTCGAAGCCAATCCATCTTCTTTGCTGAATGTCACAAAACTGTTTCCGTCGAAACGCGAAATTCCTCCACCGGCAGTGCCAAACCACATGTTTCCGTAGTTGTCGCGCGTGATTGAACGTACAATGTTCCCGGCGAGACCATCTTTTTCGGTGTACACTTTTTTTACGCGGGTAGAAGCACTGTCGTACTGCATAAGGTAAACGCCGTCGCCCGTGCCGGCCCAGATATTTCCCTGCGCATCCATGCCGAGCGAATACACCCGGGCGCTTTTCACGTCTCCGAAGCCTTCCTTCTTACCCACCTTAATAAATTTCTGGGTGAGCGGATCATAAATGGAAATATACCCGCCGGCTGTTCCCATCCATGTTCTGTTCAGCGAATCGGTAAGAAAACAATGAAAGTGATTGCTCGAAGCGCCATCCCTCGTGGTGTAGTGTTTGAACGAACCTTCGTAAAACGAATACACTCCATCGCCGCTGGTTCCAAACCACATGGTTCCTGTAGTGTCCTGCCCGATGCATTTCACTTTGGCGGAAGTAAAACCAGCACCTTCGTAGTAGTTCGTGTAATACATGCCGTCGTACTCGGTCACGCCACCGCGCGATGAAGCAAACCACATGTGTCCTTTCACATCGCAATGAACCGCGTACACCCAGGCGCCCATGTCACCGCTTTTTTCATTAAAGTGAATGAAGCGTTCTCCGTCAAGGCGACATGCTCCTCCGCCGGAAGTACCGAACCACATGTTGCCCCAAGAATCAACAGCCACACTCATCACCGCATCGCTGCACAGACCTTCTTTCTCGGTGAAGTTGGTCACGGTTTCTCCATCAATCCGCGTTACACCGGAAGCCGTTCCCACCCACAATCTTCCGAACTGGTCGGTCTGCATGCAGTGAACAGTGTTGTTGGTTAATCCGTGGTCCTGGTTGAACCGCTCAAATCCCCCGGTTTGGTATTTACGGAATAATCCACTTCCGTAAGTTGCAAACCACAAACGGTTTTTTCCATCGCGGGAAACTGCCCAGACGTCCGTAGCAAGCAAGCCGTCCTGTTTGTTGAATAATTCTGTGCTTCCATTGGGTTTGAAACAAACTGCGCCCAACGGAGTCCCCACCCACATGGAGCCATCGGTATCCTCGTACAGGCAATTGATTTTTTTGGATGGAAGAATATTTCCTTCGCGGTGTAAAATAATTTTTTCACCATCCAGGATAAAAAGTCCCGTGTCGTCAGTACCGATCCATGTGCGCCCGTCTTTGGCGCAAACAATGGTCTTGACGTTGTGACGTGATCCGGGCAGTTTTACTTCGGTAAAATTCAATCCGTTGAATACGCAAACACCTTCATCAGTTCCGATCCAGATATCGCCTTTGGAATCGGTTGCAATGGTGCGGACGTAATCGTTCACGAGTCCGTTATCGACTTTGAAATTGGTAAATTCAATACCATCGAAACGGCTGACTCCGCCTCCGCGCGTGCCCAGCCACAGGTACCCGCGACTATCTTCGCAAATGGCATAAACCTGCGATTGTCCCAAGCCGTCGGCCACCGAGAAGTTCCGGAAATTGTATTGCTGTGCCGGCAAAAAACCGGTGAACAGGCATGAAAAAATCAGGAGACAAATCCGCCACATATGCAGATTACCAAGTTATTCATAAAATCAGCACGTTTTCCACGTTTTTTTATTGTCTCCGGATTGAACTTTTTCCATGGACCCGTGTACAGGTAACAACTGCCGGCTGCCCGACAACCACAGCCCGCTAATCGTTAACTTTCACCTATGAAACCGTTTCTTGCCTTTTTTGTATTTGCCATGATGCTGGAAACAGTGCCCAACCTGCACGCGCAGGCTGATCCGGGCCCGTATAATAACAGCAACAACAGCAACGTTTCGAACATAAACGCCAACCTGATGCAGTTCAGCCTCATCATGGACCCCGCTTATGGGTACAGCGAGGAGGACAACACCACGAATTTTAATTCGCGGAATTTCTGGTTTAACCGCGCCAATTCCAACGCATCAGACGCCGTAGCCTGGTTCAACTATTACCGTTCCACCCGTTACCTCGCCGAAGGTGGAGCCGGCTTTGACGAGTTGCAGTCCGATCTCGATTCGATCGACTACCACATGCAAAAACACTCGGCCAATACCTGGGAGCAGCTCATGGTGGAATACTGGAACAGTAACCGTGACGTGAATAAACAGGCGGCGCTCGATAAGGCGTATAAACTCCGGCCGTACGATCCGTTGACGTTGCGTTTTATGATTGGCAAAGAATATTTATCGGGTACCCTGGCGAAAGCACGTGTTCATTACACGGCGTGGAAACAAACGGGCGATGCGCCGGTGTCAACCGACACGTATGCGTACAATGTCATGCAATCTCTTCCGACGGATGCAATCCTGTTTACCAATGGAGAGATGGACACGTACCCGCTCATCAACCAGCTTCAGGCAACCGGAAATTCTTCGGTTAAACTGATCAGCATTGCTTTTTGCAAACGACCTGAGAACCGCGCGACTTTGTTCGCCCATGCCGGGATTGTACTTCCGGATAACGATCGTACTTCGGCCATCGACGCGGACTACATCGCCCGGGTGGCTGAAGCAAATCCCACGAAGAAAATTTATGTGGCGTCAACCTGTGGCGGTGACTTGCTTTCGGGTGTCCAAAGCAATTTGTATTGCACTGGTCTCGCGTTCCGTTACAGCAGCACACCGATCGATCATCTTGTTTTTCTCCGCGATAATGTTGGCACACGCATGAAGCTCGATGGAGTAGGTAAAGCGGTAAAGAGTTCGCACCGTTTCGACGTGAATAACGCAGCGAGACTGGAGATGAATTATTATCTCCCTTTACTCATCGCCGCCGCCCGTTCC
>Ga0193752_1001721_pt1 | contig 17709 bp, 13 predicted proteins | sample H1c1metaG_FD_144924 | JGI IMG/M metagenome (GOLD analysis project Ga0193752, IMG submission 144924) | Soil microbial communities from a riparian zone of the East river system, Colorado, United States - H1c1 | ecosystem: Environmental > Terrestrial > Soil > Riparian zone | place: USA: East River...
ACTTATCTTCACGCAAAAAACATTGGAGCAGGAAAATTTCAACGGGGAGAAAAGCAGGGATGAACAGGACAGGGTGTTATTAATAGATAAACCTTATGACTGGACTTCATTCGACGTTGTGCGTAAAGTCCGGAATGTGCTGAAGATCCGCAAAATCGGGCATGCAGGTACGCTTGACCCGCTGGCTTCAGGTTTATTAATATTGTGCACTGGAAAATTCACGAAAAAGATAAATGAATATATGGCGAGTGAAAAAGAGTATATCGGCTCTTTTACACTGGGGGCAACCACACCTACCTATGATCTTGAGAGTGAACCTGAGAATTTTTTACCTTATGATCATTTAACGGAGGCTGAGATCGTACAGGCAACTGCTCCTTTTACAGGTGATATATTACAGGTTCCACCCATGCATTCCGCGATAAAAAAAGATGGGAAGAGAGTGTATAAACTTGCAAGGCAGGGCAAGGAAATTGAACTCGAACCAAGAAAAATTCAGATTAAGGAGTTTGAAATTACAAAGATTGAGTTGCCTCTTGTACATTTCCGAATCGTGTGTTCAACAGGTACGTATATACGAAGTATGGCGAACGATTATGGTAGGGTACTCGGATGTGGCGCATATCTGAGTGGCCTGGTGAGGACTAGAATAGGTGAGTTTGAATTAAAAGATGCGGTTAAAGTCGGGGATTTGTAAAACTGCACTGCCCTCCTGCGAAGGAGGGCGGCGAGCGTAGCGAGCGGGTGGTTGTTCAAGCTGCCCTCCGGCGAAGGAGGGCGGCGAGCGTAGCGAGCGGGTGGTTGTTCTTTGGTCTTCGGAGGTTATTAGTATGCGGTCACCAAAGAACAACCACCCCATGCCTTCGGCATTTCCCCTCCTTCGCAGGAGGGGAGTTTTAAAACGGATATCCAATCCCAAACTGTAATTGTCCGTTGGTTATTTTTAATTTGTGAAGCCAGCCGTCATCGATCTTCGAATAGATCGGATCCTTGAGCTTGTAAGCCCAGTCGAGCCGTATCAAAAAGGCCTCAAAGTCCATTCTTAAACTAGTACCTCCGCCGACGCCCAGATCCTTATACAGATTAGCAAATCTGAACTGCGAACCCTCCAGTTTTTCATCTCCATAAGTCGACCTGGCCCAGACATTACCTATGTCAACAAAAAAAGCACTTTCGAATTTGACGCCAAACAAGATACCCAGATCAAACCGGTACTCTATATTACTCTCCAGTTTGATATCGCCAAACCTGTCGATTCCTAAAGAGTTTTTTACCGTATCATAATAAATATTCGAACCAAGTCCCAGTTGTCTTACCTGCCAGGCGCGCATACTATATGGCCCCCCTCCGAAATACGCCTTGAAAAATGGCAAGCCTTTTTCCGGTCCATCTTTCGTTCGGCCATAAGTATAACCGTATCCCCCGAAAATGCGAAATGCCCAGCTCGACTTGGGCTTGTCAATAAAATATTTATATTCCACATCAGCTTTGATAAATCTGCGCAGATCACCTTCATCAATTGATTTTGCCATCCCTACTATCGCTCCGCTTTCTTCTAACTGAGCCTTAAATAAACCGAGATTATTTTTGCTTCCATTTCCATAAGAATATCCCAGCACCTGGCCGATGATCAAACCGTTATTAAAGGCTATAGCAAGCGATGGTATTTCCTCCTCAAGCTTGTTGAAACTATCTGTTTTAATGATGTCAGTATACTCAGTGTTCAATGGTATGTATCGCCAGCTGTGTTTCTTTTTTGACCATTCATAACCCCAGGAAGCATTGACAGATCTTACATTGAAAAAGTCTTTACGATTGGTATAGTTAGCTCCTACATTAATAGCTGTGCGCGGCGTTGTTAATTTATTTTCGTTTTTTACTTTAAAAGGTAAAATAAAACGGGGTATATAAATGTTCTGAGAGATACCCGCCTGTAAGGTCTGGATCAGGTCCCGGCCAAGCTCTATCCCAAACCTGAGGTTAGTGCTGCTTTGAATCGCCTCACGGAAAGCATTTCTGTTTAAAATTCCAAAGTTCATCGCAATACCAAAAAGCTGCCCCGTTGTGAGATAGTCACCGGCATTGCGACTGGTTTCAAATGCAATATTCAGACTTTGTCGTTTTGAAGGAAAAAGCCTGATTGTTGCATCCAGTAGTGGCAAAGTATCGGTGCGTTCGGAAAAAGCAACATCAACCTGTCCCCAGGCTCCGGATTGGTTAAAATTATTAATGGTTGAATAGTAATCGTTGATCTTGTAAAGGTTTCCTGGCCGAAGAGTGGTATTTCTTGATAGATAGCTGAGCTTAAATCGCCTGGTGCGATAAAAAAACGCAATGCCATTCAGGCTGTCCCGTATTTTTTCAATAGCGGTCTCTTCTTCCTGCAAGGACATATCGGGATAAACCCGCACGTCACCGATATAATATTTGTTGTGATGTGCTGAATCTTTAAGGGGAGACTGTTTGATAACCACATTTATAGTCGGATTTTCTCGCTTACGCTTCAGCTCTTCCAAAAGTTGAAACTGTTCAAACGGATCAATCGTTGGATCGATAAGCGCAGCAAGTACCGTATCGCGTTCAACTATAAAATCTTTTTTTACTATTTTATAATAGCCATGGTTGCGAAAAATGAGCAATAATCTGTCAAGCTCTGCCGAAAGGATCTGGATCGAATAAGGATCAGACTTCTTAAGAAGGGATGCACCGCGGTTTTCTAAAGCCAGTTTTTGTAATTCCGGATTACCGAGGTCGTACCCGATCGAATCCATGCGGAGCTGCTTTCCGGGCAATACGGTAAACTCTATCTTCACCCTTTGCTGATCCCGTACTGTATCGATGGTAAATGTATCTGAGATTATTGGGCCGAAATATCCCTGTGAATTCAGCAGAGCCGTCATGGAAGTCTTTGACCGGGAAACATTGCCCGAATCAAACACGGGCGGTTTTTCAAGTTTGTTGTAAAATAATTTTGGAAAACCAAGTGCAACGATGGTCCTGACCTTGAGGCTGTCGGCCAGCTGATTTTCCAATCCGGCTTTTAATTTTTGCTTTTCAGTTGTTTTTTGCTCGCCGACAAGGATGATGTCGGTTTTATAGACGAAGGGGCGGTTTTTTTGGTATTTTTTTGGAGTCGTACAGGAAGTCGCTATCAGCAAAACCAACACAATGGCAAAGACACAACGGAAAATGGTAAAAAAGCTAACTTGCTGCGGGAATAACATAAAGCTGTAAACAATACACGATGTTGGTGAAATCGCAGGTCAAATATATTCAAAGTTTAAGCCAGAAAAAATTTAGGGATGAAGAAGGAGTGTTCGTGGCAGAAGGTCCGAAGATAATTAACGAATTATTGGCCGGCAACGGGGCCATACCTGCTGCAGTCTATGCTACTACGGAATGGATAAAGGACAACACAGCCATTATCTCAAAACATGGTACAGAAAATTTTCATGAGATCAGTTACCAGGAACTGGAACGTATATCATTTCTTTCTACCCCCAATGATGTATTGGCAGTATTCAAAAAGCCGTTATTTGATCAAGAAATCAACCCGGCACAGTCACTAATTCTGGTACTCGATACTATCCAGGATCCCGGTAACCTGGGAACAATTATACGCTGTGCCGACTGGTTCGGAATCAAACAAATAATATGTAATACCGGTTCAGCCGATAATTTCAACCCCAAAGTGGTTCAGTCAACTATGGCAAGTGTGGCAAGGGTAGAAGTGATCTACACTGATCTCATCCGGTTTTTGGCTGATTATGGTGGTGTGCAGGTTTATGCGGCAGCACTTAATGGCAAACCTTTATCGGAGTTTCGATCAATCGATCACGGGATCCTCATCGTTGGGAACGAATCCAAAGGCATTAGTGAAGAAGTAATGGCATTTTCAACAGACTGTGTAACAATCCCCCGGTTCGGGAAAGCCGAATCGCTGAATGCTGCGGTGGCAACGGGCATTATATTGTCAGGATTCAGGAGCTGACAGCTATCTGAATTGAATTGCCTTTACCGGTTGTATTCTTCTGACGACAATCGTCGGAATAAGCAATACGAGGAAACAAATGATGAAAGTGCCAATATTCACCACACCAATTTGCCACCATACTATATTGACCTCCGCTTCTGAGATATAGTAAGCATCTTCGGGCAGCTTAATAAAGCCGAACCGCATTTGCAGCCAACAGATCAAAAGGCCGAGCAGATTGCCGAAAAACAATCCCATCGCAGTGATAATGGCACCATGATATAAGAAAATCTTTTGAATAGTAAAATTTTCCGCCCCGATTGCTTTTAGTACACCGACCATCCTGGTTCTTTCGAGCACGAGTATCAGCAGGCAGGTGACGAGGTTAAGTGTAGCTATGGCGACCATGATCACCAGCACAATAATAATTGTATAATTCTGAAGCGATAACCAGTCAAAAATGCCCGGATAAATTTCCCGGATGGTGCTGCTTTTCAATCCAATCGGGATGTCAGGCAGAATCTCTTCACTAACCCGGTCCATTTGTTCAAAATCTTTTAAGAAGATTTCATAACCGCCTATCTGGTTTTCATCCCAGTCATTGAGTCTTTGTATAAGTGCGAGATCACCGATGGCAATTGATTTATCATATTCCTCAATGCCTGTTTTATAGAAACCTACCACCTTTAGTTTGCGTGTGCGGGGTGGCTTGCCTTCCGGCTGCATAAAAAATATCAATAACTGATCATTTAATTTGAGCCCAAGCTGTGTTGCCGTATATTCTGATAAATTAATTTCACGACCATAACCGGTATCTTTTAGATTAATCCAACGGCCGCCTGGAAGAAGGAATTTTTTGAGGTTGGAAAAATTATAGTCTTTGTCGACTCCTTTAAACAAAACCATTTCAATAGATTCGGAGGTCTTTATTATTGCGTTTTTAGTTGCGAAGGCCTGAACCGTTTTTATCTCAGGATATTTTTTAATGAGATCCCTGACTGAATCATTTTTAAGAACAGGCGTTTCTTCTGCAATCGAAACCCTCGTCATCTCGTAATTATGAATTCTTAAATGTCCCCAGAAGCTGAATATTTTCTGACTGATTGTTTTTTGAAAACCGCTTGCGAAAGATAAAGTGACGATCATCACCATCACACTAATGATGGTTGCCACAATCGAAAGCCTTATCACGAATCTTGAAAAAGATTTCTGGTGGTTGAACGCGATACGGTTTGCAATAAAACTGGCTATATTCAAAAGGGCGCTGTTTAATGGTCAAAAATAGCTGAAAAGTTTGTAGTTTGTGGCGATAGTTACAGCTATGAAATACTTTTTGATCTCTTTAATATTAATAATCGGCAACGGTGCTTCCGCTCAGATACCTGATGCGGTTTATGCGCCGAATATCAAAACCGTTCAGTTGTTTCCTTATGGTAACCAGCTGGCTTATCCGACAATGAGCCTGAACAGTGCAGACCGGCTGGAGCTTCATTTTGACGACATGACAAATTCCGTCAGAAATTATTCTTACACTTTTCAACTTTGTAATGCTGACTGGACGCCTGCCTTATTGAGCCAGTTTGATTATATAAAAGGATTTTCACAGGTCCGGCTCACCACCTACCGGGTATCCTCAGTTGCTTTTACGAGATATATACACTACCAGGCGGCATTGCCCGATAGAAACTGTGTGCCAACAAAAGCCGGAAACTATATCCTGAAAGTTTTCAGGGATGGCGATACTTCGAAATTGTTATTTACCAAGCGGATGCTTGTGATCAGGGATCTTGCTTCCGCTCCGGCTCAGGTTTTACAGCCATTTAATGGCCAGCTTTTCCGGACTCATCAGAAATTGCAGTTTAAGGTGAATATCGGCGAAGCGCTTAATATCATGAACGCACAACAACAGGTTAAGGTAGTAATCCTTCAGAATAACCGGTGGGATAACGCAGTTCAGAATATAAAACCAACTTTTGTTTCGCGCAATACGCTGGAATACAACCTTGAAACAGATGCTGTATTTCCGGCCGGAAAAGAATGGCGTTGGATAGATCTTCGCAGCTTCCGCCTGCAGAGCGATCGTGTTGCGACCGCTAAGTATTCTACAACTTCGACCGAGATCTTTGTAAAGCCCGACGCCGATCGTAGCCAGCAACGCTTCAATTTTTTCAGAGACATGAATGGCGCTTACCGTATTGAAACAACTGAAAGCATTAATCCTTTATGGCAGGGAGATTATGCAACGGTGCATTTTAGTTTTGTGCCGCCTGGCAATACTTTAATGACAAGAGATATTTTTTTGCTTGGCAAACTAACTGAGTATAACCTTGACGATAGTGCTAAGATGAAATTCAATGTCGAAAAAGGGGTGTATGAAAAGACGCTTTTTCTGAAGCAGGGTTATTACGATTATTCCTATGTCACAATTGATCCGGCAGACCCGAAACACGTTGCTGGTTTCGACCTTACTGAGGGCAATTACTGGGAAACCGAAAATGAGTACACCATCCTTGTTTACTACCGCGGCCTCGCAGAAAGATATGATGAATTGATTGGAATAACGAGGGTAAATAGTTTGACTGGCAGGAGGTGATGTAGAACGTGCAACGGATTTCTGATCCGTTGAACTGTGCAATGGATCTCTGATCCGTTGAACTGTGCAATGGATCTCTGATCCGTTGATTTGCAAGGCTGTTTTGTAAAGAATTTAATTAATAGTCTCCGAATGACGATCACATCAGAGAGCGGATCAGAGATCCACTCCACATAATAATAATTCCTTTTTTTTGCTGTAAGAATATTGAATGCATTATCTTTGCCGCCCGGCAGGTCTTACACGACCAGCTCCTGCTGAACTCCCCCAGGGTCGGAAGACAGCAAGGGTAAGCGGTTGTAGCGGTGCGATGTAAGTAATCTGCCGTTTTTTTTGTTTTCGGCCGGCACGGGGTTTCTTTATTCCTATCACAAATCGCCAGCACGGCATCCTCAGGAAAATATTTCAGTGCAAAGGCAACCTTCCTCCGAATGAAATGTATGAGACCGGATTTTGACCAGATGTTCGTAAATTTGGCACTTCAGCTGAAACAAAAATTGAGGTAAACTGTAAGGATGATAGGCGATTCTCAAAAATTATCCTGTGTAACTCAAGTCATAAATTACATTTGACAAAAAATAAATTAACATTACCATGAAGTTTTTTATAGACACTGCAAACCTTTCACAAATTAAGGAAGCACATGAATTGGGTATTTTAGATGGCGTCACCACAAATCCTTCGCTGATGGCAAAAGAAGGTATTAAAGGAGAAGCGAATGTTACTAAACATTATCTTGATATCTGTGAATTGGTGGATGGCGATGTAAGTGCAGAAGTTCTGGCCACCGAATTCAAAGCGATCGTTGAAGAAGGGAAGAAGCTGGCAGCAATCCATCCAAATATTGTTGTTAAGGTACCGATGATCAAAGATGGTATCAAGGCTTTAAAATGGTTTTCTGACAATGGAATCAGAACCAATTGTACACTTGTGTTTTCTGCAGGTCAGGCTATTCTGGCAGCAAAAGCTGGTGCAAACTATGTTTCTCCTTTTATCGGCCGTATAGATGATAGTACCTGGGATGGCGTTGAACTGATTGCTCAGATTGCACAGATCTACACGCTTCAGGGCTTTAAAACAGAAATTCTTGCAGCTTCTATCCGCAATGGTTTGCATATTGTAAGATGTGCAGAAGCCGGTGCCGATGTTTGTACCTGTCCACTTGATTCAATTCTTGGATTGCTTAAGCATCCATTAACTGATCTTGGCCTTGCGAAGTTTTTGGAAGATTCAAGGAAGTAATGTGGCGATGTGGGGTGGACCTCCAGGTCCGCCCACCTGTGAGCCGGATCTCCAGATCCGGTGTTCATATTATTCTGTATTATTTTAAGTATCTGACAAATCTCGTCACCAAGTCGCTTTGCAAATCAACGGATCCGGAGATCCATTGCACAAATCAACGGATCCGGAGATCCATTGCACAAATCAACGGATCCGGAGATCCGTTGCACAAATCAACGGATCTGGAGATCCATTGCACAGATCAACGGATCCGGAGATCCGTTGCACAGATCAACGGATCTGGAGATCCATTGCACAGATCAACGGATCTGGAGATCCATTGCACAGATCAACGGATCTGGAGATCCATTGCACAGCGCTACATCGATTTTCGTTTCATCACTTCCTTCATTGTCTTCAAGCCCTCGGTACTTTCGTATTTTTTGATGTAAATGGTCCGTTCACGATTGACAGAACTATCCGACTTCAAAGAAACCTTAACAACTACCTTGTCCAGTTTGACAGAACTGTCCAGGAACAAACTGTTTCCTTCAAATTTTCCGGCATTACAACTAAATATCAACTCTTTTTCAGTTAGTGGTAAATACCTGCCATCCGAAAATTTTCCATCAACACTGATATAATTATAAGTGCCCTTTTTGAGACTATCTGTGTACAAATTAAAAAACAGACTATCCAGCTTCTGAGCGGTCGCTGAACGACAAACACAAATAATAAATAATATAGTTAACAGCTTTTTCAATTGACTCTAAGATAGCAATTACCTGCGGGAGGTTGTGTTATAATTGTTAAAATCCAGGCACAAAAAATCCCGGAAATCCGGGATTCTGTTAAACTTAAAATGCTTTTTTCTGTGTCTCGGCCGGTGGCGCATTTTTCGACGCATTCTTAACGTAGGTTTCGAGCCACTGATTCTGCTCCCAGAGCATATGTAAGATGTTTTCTTTTCCTGTATATCCATGACTTTCATAAGGCAATGAAACAAACCGAACGGTACCTCCATGCCCCTTGATTGCATTAAACAGTCTTTCCGTCTGTATGGGAAAAGTGCCGGAATTGTTGTCTGCATCACCATGTATCAGCAACAACGGTGTTTTTATTTTGTCAGCATAACTAAAAGGTGACATATTAAAATAGATATCCGGTGCTTCCCAGTACGTCCTTTCCTCACTCTGAAATCCGAATGGTGTCAGTGTTCTGTTATATGCACCGCTTCTGGCAATACCAGCCTTAAATAATTTCGTGTGTGCCAGCAGGTTAGCCGTCATGAACGCGCCATAACTGTGACCACCAACCGCAACACGGGTACTGTCTCCTATACCTCTTTTAGCAACTGCCTGTATCGCAGCATGTGCATTCAGGTACAATTGCGGAATAAAATTATCATTTGGTTCTTTTCCTCCTTCGCCTACAATCGGCATTTCCGTATTATTCATTACGGCATAACCTTGAGTGACCCAGAACAACGGCGAACCGGAATTGATGGTCGTGAACGTATATTTCGAACCTCTTACCTGGGCAGCATCGGCTGCAGACTTATACTCCCTTGGATAAGCCCAGATCAACACCGGCAGTGGGCCATCTTTCTTCACGTCATATCCTTTTGGCAGATATAATTCGGCGGTAAGATCAATTCCATCTGCACGCTTATAAGATATCTTTTCTTTAACAATACCTTCCAGTTGCGCATAGGGGTTTTTGAAATCAGTAATTGCAGCAACTGCAGCTTTTTTCTTGCTGAGATCCCGCACATAATAGTTCGGTACTTCCGTTGTACTCTCACGACGGGTAACGAATATGAGTTTCGCAGGATCAATAAAATTTACAACGTATTCGTAGAATCCGTCTTCACATTGCCAAAGTAATTTTCTTTTACCTGTTTTCAAATTCCAGCTTTGGATCAATGGCATATCGCCTTTAGGCCCCGCTCCTGATGATTCGAGCAATAGTTCACCATTCTTATTTACAAAAAGAACCTGTTCATCAAACTGATTTTTAATCGTTACCGGAACACCGATATCGGCATACTCATCATTGGTGCTGCGCTCGTATAAACTATCAATAGCTCCGGTTGAAGGGTTCAGTCTGTTTGTCCTTACCTTTCTGTCGGCATTCATGCTTTCGAAAAAAATAGCTATTTCTTTCGTCCCCCAGATAATGCCATCAAAACGTTTTTTAGTTTTAAACAATTCAGTGGGCAATTCCCGGCCTTTTGCGGTAGTCACCATTAGTGCATCCCGGAATTCAGTTTTGCTTTTGCCCAGACCTTTATCAAGCGCCTGCAAAAAAGTTACTGTGGACGGTTCATCACTGCGCCAGGAAAAATTTCTGGGAAAGGTTGGAACATCATCAAAACCTATAGGTTGTCCTTCACTCGATGGATTTTGTGCCAGTATCTTAACATCGGCGCCACTGGCGGCGTCTATAACTTTAATCACATGCGGAAAGCCGTTCCAGGGGAAGAGATACGAGAATGGTTTGCTGATCGTACGAACCAGCATAAATTTTTTATCAGGAGATATATTCCAGATTCCATAGATAGAGGGTTTGCCAAGTAAGATAGACTCACCGCCTTCGGCGACTTTGATTTTCTTCAACTGAGTTGTAGCATAAAACTCAAACATTGCTTCGTCATAAGATGATTTTATCAGGTCCTGGTAGGTACGGGACGCTGCCATCTTCCCTTTACTTTCTTGGATTACAGGGCCGGAAGGGGCGAGGGGTTTTACAGGCAGTTTGTCCAGTCCGGTAACAATGCTTTTGTAAATTATATCATTGTCATCAATCCACATATACGGGGTGCCGACTACAGCGTTCACGGGTTCGCTTACAAGTTGTTTTGCGATTTGGGTTGCCACATCAATTATCCATAGCGTAATGTTCTTATTTGTCGTATTTGTGAATGCGATCTTTTTTTCTGATGGACTCCATTGCACAGATCCTGCCAGTAATTTTTCTGGCAAACCCTGAACAGGCATCACTTTGCCTGTTTTAATATTCTTAAGTTTGAAGCCTGTGGTATAAGCGCTCCGGCTTGGGCCGAAATTATTTGGATTGATACGGAGGCCTGCAATCCGTAATTCCGGCTGCGCCAATTCTTCTACTGTCGGGAAAGAACTTTTTTCGAGCATGAGCAGCCATTCTCCCTTCTCGTCAATGCTTACACCAGGGGTAGGTTGCGCCATCACCAGGTCCATGATATCTTTCGGCGGGGTTTTGTATCCCTGGGCCTGCGCACCAATTGCAATAAAGAGGAAAAAGAAGAGTTTTCTCATATTGTTTTTTTAAGCTCCCCTCCTGCGAAGGAGGGGAACAAGCGTAGCGAGGGGGTGGTTGTTCTTTGGTGTTCGAAGGTAATCAAGACGCGGTTACCAAAGAACAACCACCCCATGCCTTCGGCATTTCCCCTCCTTCGCAGGAGGGGAGCTTATTCTATTGAAACACCCTCACATAATCCACTTCCATCCTCACCGGGTAAATTGATGGGTCGATACCTTTCGCACCGCCCCAGGCCCCGCCAACAGCCACATTTAACAACAGATGCATTTTTTCATCAAATGGCCAGGCGTCTTTCCCGCTATGTTCATTGGCAAAACTAAAAAATACTTTCCCGTCGACTGCAACTTCAACTTTTTCGGAATTCCATTCGACACTATAAACATGAAACCGTTCAGAACAATCTTTTACAATGACAGTATCCGTTTTTTGAGTGCCTTTGGTATGATTATATTTTTTCGTGTGTACGGAGCCGTGAATATATCCCTGGTTATATCCTACGTGTTCCATAATATCGATTTCACCGTCGTCCGGCCATTTGAGCGGTGTTGCCGAACCCAGCATCCAGATAGCCGGCCATGTACCCAGACCTTTTGGGATCCTTGCTTTTACTTCGATCCGGCTATATTTCCAATCCCCATTGCCTTTGCTAATCAATCTCGCAGATGTATATGCCTTACCCTCCCAGTCCTCTTTCCGTGCTTCGATGATCAGATGGCCATTTTCAACACGGGCATTTTCCTTCCTGCTGCGCGTATAGAACTGAAGTTCCTGGTTTCCCCAGCCGTGTCCGCCCACATCATAATTCCATTTAGTGGAATCAGGTAATCCCTGGTAGTTGAATTCGTCGCCCCAGACGGCTTTTAAGCGTTTTCCGGCGGTCTGTGCGGACAGGATAAGGGGGAAAATTAGCAAACAGATAATTGGCCAGAACAACTTCATGTTTCTAAACAATTTAGTATGGAAGATACCAATTCCTGCCATTGAGATCGGGTTTTTTGTGTGCAGAAATTAAATTTTTTTGATGTAACAGTATTTGCCATTATTTTTGCAGCGCATATGAACAACGCATTATATATTCACCATCACCATGTTTACTCTCACGGGTAGGCCAGGGGTGTTTTGCATATACTTAAAACATTGGGCTTACAGGTTGTAAGCCTTTTTTATTTTATACTGGCGAAGGCGAAAATCAATGAACGGGTTATCGGCTAAGCCAAAAAATACCTAAATGACAAAATTGAAAATCGCCATACAGAAATCAGGCAGATTGAATGAGGATTCTGTTAAATTATTGAAAGATTGCGGCATCGACCTTAAAAATGGAGTAAATAAACTGAAAACCGAATCAGACAATTTTCCAATGGAAATTTATTTCCTGAGAGACGATGATATTCCGCAATATGTGGAGGATGCTGTCGCAGATATTGGAATAGTCGGAGAAAATGTTGTATACGAAAAAAACAAGAACGTTGAAGTGATTGAACATCTTGGTTTTGGAAAGTGCCGGCTGTCCATTGCCGTTAGCAGAACAGAGAACTATGACAGTGTTCAATATCTCAATAATAAAAAAATTGCAACTACCTACCCGGTTATCGTTCAGAAGTTTCTTGATGAAAACAAAATCAATGCTGAGATCCATGAAATCAGCGGATCGGTAGAAATTGCCCCGGGGATAGGACTTGCAGATGCAATAGTAGATTTGGTCAGCAGCGGCTCTACCTTATTTATGAATGGTCTCAAAGAGGTGGAAACCGTACTGCGCTCCGAAGCCGTTCTGATCAACAATGGAAATCTTTCAACAGAAAAAAAACAAATACTTGATAAATTCCTTTTTCGCATCCGTGCGGTAAAGAAGGCAAAAAATAATAAGTATATCCTGCTGAACGCACCAAACAACAAGGTTGCGGAAATCATCTCTTTATTGCCGGGTATGAAAAGTCCAACCGTACTACCTCTTGCTGAACCAGGCTGGAGCAGCGTACATAGCGTATTAAATGAAAATGAATTCTGGGATATCATCGAAAAGTTGAAAGATGCAGGTGCACAGGGCATCCTGGTTATACCAATCGAAAAAATGATATTGTAATGAATATTATAAAATCATTTATGGATTTTGTGGAAATTAATAAAATAATTTATGAAACTATATAAATATCCGGGTCGGGAGTATTGGGCACAAATACTTGAAAGACCTTCCTTACCTGTTAAAAAATTGGAGAAACAGGTACGGAAAATGCTCAAAAAAGTACATAAGGATGGTGATGAGGCCCTGCATAAGTTTACAAAAAAACACGATGGGGTCAGCATTGACCAGGTATTGGTTGACGCGCGGCAGATCAGTGAAGCCGAAAACGAAATATCCATTGAATTAAAAAACGCGATCAATATTGCCAAGAAAAATATCGAGACATTTCATTTAAGCCAGGTTTCCAGTCCCGAAACTGTTGAAACTATGCCAGGTGTAGTTTGCTGGCGGAAATCTGTTGCAATCGAACAGGTCGGACTTTATATTCCGGGCGGAACCGCGCCATTATTTTCCACTATATTAATGCTTGGTGTTCCTGCTTCGATTGCGGGTTGCCGTGAGATCATCCTGTGTACGCCACCGCGTAAGGATGGAACTGTTCACCCGGCGATCCTTTATGCTGCTCAACTGGTTGGCATTACTAAAATATTTAAAGTCGGCGGCGTCCAGGCTATTGCAGCGATGTCTTATGGCACTGAATCAATTCCAAAGGTTTCAAAGATATTCGGGCCGGGAAATCAGTATGTAACACTTGCCAAACAACTGGTGTCACAAGAGGGTATCGCCATCGATATGCCAGCGGGCCCAAGCGAGGTTGCTGTATTTGCAGACAACTCAGCGAATCCTGCGTTTGTTGCAGCCGATTTATTATCTCAGGCTGAGCACGGATCCGATAGCCAGGTGATCCTGGTAACAACTTCTGCAACATTGATTGAATCAGTGAAGCACGCAATTCAGCAACAGCTGATTCAGCTTAAAAGGCAAAGTTTTGCACAGCAGGCATTGGAGAACAGTAAAATCCTCCTTGTAAAAGATGAGTCCGAAGCCATGGATATTCTGAATTTATATGCGCCGGAACATCTGATACTTTCCTGCGATGGTGCCCAAACGCTTGCTGAAAAAGTGATCAATGCGGGTTCTGTTTTTATTGGTGCCTGGTCCCCCGAAAGTGTGGGTGACTATGCAAGTGGTACCAATCATACATTGCCCACCAATGGCCACGCACGTGTTTACAGCGGTGTAAGTGTTGACAGTTTTGTAAAAAAGATCACATTTCAGCGACTGTCTTATGAAGGTCTTCAGACAATTGCCCCAACTGTTATTGCAATGGCCGAAGGTGAAGGCCTGGGGGCGCATGCCAATGCTGTCAAAGTTCGACTGCAACAATAAAAAAAATTGACTACAACAATAAAGAAAAAATGACAAAGAAGGGAACTATATCGCTGTTGAATCTGATAAAAACACAATCATGAGCTTCGATCTCAATTTAATACTGAGAGAAAATATTAAGAAACTGGTTCCTTATTCATCTGCGAGAGATGAATTCAGTGGTGAAGCCAGCGTTTACCTGGATGCCAATGAAAACAGTTATGGTTCACCGCTAACCCGGTGGTATAACCGATATCCTGATCCGCTTCAACGAAAAGTAAAAACAAAGTTAAGCCAGATTAAGGCTGTGCCTGCCGAAAATATTTTTCTGGGAAACGGCAGCGATGAATGTATTGATATACTTTTCAGGGCTTTCTGTGAGCCGGGGAAAGACAATGTGATTATTTGTCCTCCCACCTATGGCATGTACGAAGTGAGCGCTTCTATCAATGATGTGCAGGTTAAAAAAATTCCCCTTACCCCGGCTTTTCAATTAAACCTGCCGGCGATCGAAGAGGCTGTAGATGATCATACAAAAATGATTTTTCTCTGTTCGCCAAACAATCCAACAGGGAATGCTCTCAATCGTGAGGATATTGAAATCATACTAAATAATTATTTCGGGCTCGTAGTACTGGATGAAGCTTATATCAATTTTTCCCGGTTCAGATCTTTTTCACAGGAACTGAACGAATATCCAAACCTGGTAATATTACAAACGCTTTCGAAAGCCTGGGGACTTGCGGCTTTGCGGGTTGGGATGGCTTTTACTTCTACAGCTATCATCGAGGTGATGAACCGCATTAAGCCGCCGTATAATATAAGTCAGGCATCGCAGGAACTGGTATTAAAATCGTTTGAGGAAGTTGAACAGGTCAATCATATGATACAGGAGATTGTTTCGCAGCGTGATGAACTGAAAAAAATACTGGAAAACATCGATGGTATTCAAACCGTCTATCCATCGGATGCGAATTTTCTGCTTGTAAAGGTTCATAACGCAAGATCTTTGTACGAGTACCTGCTTACAAAAGGAATTGTTGTCCGGGATCGCAGCAATGTATCTTTGTGCGAAGGCTGTCTCCGGATCACGGTCGGCACGGCACCTGAAAACAAAACGCTGGTCACAGAAATTAAATCTTTTATGGCGCAGTAAGCGTCAATACAAAGAAGTTATATAAGAACCCTATTATCGCATTTAATTTTAGTAATCTTCAATAATGAAAAGAATCTTATTTATAGACCGTGACGGAACACTGATCAATGAGGCGCCACCAACGTATCAGCTCGATTCATTTGATAAACTGACATTCTATCCTCATATGTTTGAGTACATGGGGCTGATTGCCCGCGAATTTGATTATGAACTTGTGATGGTAACTAATCAGGATGGTATGGGAACAGAATCTTTTCCTGAAAACACATTCTGGCCTTTGCATAAGCTTGTAATGAAGTCGCTGGAAGGGGAGGGTATACGCTTCAATGCGGTACTTATTGATCGTACTTTGCCTGCTGAAAATGCATTGACAAGGAAGCCGGGTACAGGCATGCTCAGCGCCTACCTGGATAATGACGAATACGATATAGCAAATTCTTTTGTGATCGGCGACCGTCTAACGGACGTTCAGCTTGCAAAAAATCTGGGCTGTAAAGCCATCTGGTTAAACAATGATCCCGCGCTTGGTTCAGGCGAGATTAAGGATAAAGCGGACGAACTTGCTTCTGTTATTGCCCTTGAAACCAGCGAATGGAAAAAGATCTACGAATTTCTCAGGGTCGGATTGCGTAAAGTGGTTCATGAACGAAATACCAGTGAGACACAAATTAAAATTGAACTGAATATCGATGGTACCGGAAAGGCAAAGATTTTTACAGGATTAGGTTTCTTCGATCATATGCTTGAACAGATCGCGCGGCATGGAAAAATGGATCTTACCATACGTACGAATGGAGATCTTCATATTGATGAACATCATACTATTGAAGATACGGGCATTGCATTGGGAGAAGCTTTTGCGCAGGCACTGGCAGATAAACGCGGCATGGAGAGATATGGATTCGCGCTTCCAATGGATGAGGCTGAAGCAAAAGTGCTGATCGATTTTGGGGGACGTAACTGGATAGTATGGAACGCTGAATTCAACCGGGAGTTCGTAGGTGAAATGCCAACCGAAATGTTTTTTCATTTCTTTAAATCATTTTCAGACGCGGCGAAATGCAACCTTAACATTGAATGTAAGGGTGAAAACGAACATCATAAAATCGAGGCGATTTTCAAAGCGTTTGCAAAAGCCATCCGCATGGCCGTCAAACGCGATCCCATGAGTAATTATTTGCCGTCAACAAAAGGGGTGTTGTAGCGTGGACCTGGTTCGCTGTGCAATGGATCTCCAGATCCGTTGATCTGCAAAGCTGTTTGGTGTTGAATTTTATCGAAACCCCGGAATGTGAGCGGATCCGGAGATCCACTCCACATCAAACCCTAAAAAATATTCTCTTCTTATAAAGAAAATAACAGAGCAACCACTCCAGCGTAAATATCGAAAGCGAAGTAATAACCTTCATTGCAAATTCAGGCATGTTCACAAACGACATCAACCCGTTTGTAACAGCAGCTACATAACCATTGAACCATCTTGAACCGACAATCTCGAAAAACAAATAAATGAAGATTGAATTCATTCCGACAATAACGAAAAATTTCAGATATCTTTTGTGATCTTGTAAGTCAATCCACCAATAACATAAGGCCAGCGCCCATAAACACCAGCCCAGAGATGCAAGTGTAAATGAACTCGTTGCAATTCGTTTGATGATTGGCGTTATACCCGCCAGGTCCAGGACATAACCTGCTATTATACACACAAGCCCCGCGATCAAAACCGGCGGCAATTTTCTTCCTGTGCCAAGCAACAGCTTCCCCGCCATTGCGCCGGCAATAGTATGAACTGCAGTAGGCAGGCAGTTAATTGCAACCCATCCACCACGGTTAATTTTATTCATTAACTGAAGATCTGCCCAATTGCCAAAATTATGCTGGTCAGTAAACGGCTGATCAAACCCAGAAATATTGGTAAACCGGTAAAGTACTTCGGTGAGTATCAGAATTGCCACGCAGGTAATTATCTGGGCTTTGTAGGACCAGTTGAATACAAGAAATGCCACCAGTGTTGTGAATGAAAGTTGTGTTAGTACATCCCATAATTCAAACGAAAGTCCGTTTTTTCT